>JAEIGA010017650.1_pt1 | contig 10873 bp, 12 predicted proteins | sample 9270691 | NCBI WGS metagenome assembly JAEIGA01 (sample SAMN17057246, study PRJNA624740) | gut metagenome | biome: biome; isolation source: fecal sample | host: Bos grunniens | place: China: Xizang | collected 2019 | reverse complement strand
TTCAAGATTGCAGCTGGACCGGATATCATCTCAAGAGGATTTGTTTATATGAGAGAATCCGGCGACTTGATCAATGATGCCCAAAACTTAATTACACAGCATCTGAACAAAACAATGGCCAAGAAAACCACGCAATGGTCTGAGATTAAAAATCAAGTGACTGATACACTGGGGCCATTCCTATATGAGCGTACAAAACGCCGTCCGATGATACTTCCAATTATCATGGAAGTATAATCAATACGAAAAAGCGCAAGACCCTTCTCAAAAGGTGTCTTGCGCTTTTTTATTTTCATTATTCCCCTTACCAATCAATAACTTTTTAATCAAACGCGCAAATGGAACAATCAGGAATACACCTACTATGAGGAGTGCAGCGAGCGATAGCCATACCCCATCCCCCTTAAAGGACTGAACGGTTATAAACGGATCGAGGATATAAGGAAGGTGGGATGCCCCATATCCAAAAAAAGCTGTAAAGAACTGCAGCAATACGAATGAAAAAGCAAGTCCCTGCCGCTTCTTCTTATAAATCAAATAAATAGCCCCGAAGTAAAAAAACAATGATAGTGCAAACAACCACCACAAATCCAAACCGCTCTCAAAATGCCGTATATTGTGGCCTCTTAGCGAGATAATGATAAGGATAGAGGCAATAATGGTCGGCACACTCCAAAATAAAGCATACCCCCTTGCCGTTTCACTGGCCGCCTCATCTCCCATTCTTTGTTTATAGAAATATAAAAACGAGGCACTGATGTACAAAACACTAACGGCGGCAAGGAATACAACGCTCCAAGAATATGGGCTCAGGAACAGCTTCCAGGTTAACAATTCAACCTCTCCCCCATTACGGCGAATGAACCCGCCTTCAGAGATTGTCAGCCCAATCGAAAGCGCTGCCGGGATGAGCAAGCCGGTCGACCCATATATAAACAAAAAGCTCCAAGCATTCTTTTCTTTCTTATATAAGAAGTGTGCCAGGAAACGAATGAAAACTAATAGCAGAACGACGAGTCCCGGGATGATCAACGCCCTGCCGAAATATTCAAGGGTATCTGGAAAGAATTCCAGCAACCCAATAACAAATACGGCGAAAAAGACGATTGTAATTGGCCAAAGACGCGGATCATAAGCACTGTCAAGTTTATGTATACTCGGCTTTTTGCTGACATATCTGTCATAATAAGCGAAAAAACCTACTCCAAATTCTATGGAGGCAATAATGATATAGATATATAAGTAGCACCATAATATGGTTAATATGACAAGTTCAACACTCATGACTGTTTGCCTCTTCTTTCAGAAATGTTTTCTCCATCTGCCCATTATATAGTTTTTAACCCAATGAATCATATGGATAAATCGTGACAAAATTGCCTAATTTAAATAATACAGAAGAAATATCTTTATGGATAGACAAAATTTTGAATATATCATGTATTCACACAACAAAAAGAGTTCAGCAAATATAAAAATCCACTATTATTATAGGAAACTATTGTCTTTCATTCATTTCTTCCTTTATTCTATTAGATGGAATGCTTTTTCAAACAAATAGAAAGGAATTGGTAGAATGAATCTGTACCTGTCCGCCGCACTCAAATGGGCTGACTTCCCATGGGAGCAAATGCTTTTTGATATAGGAGAGGTATTATTAAGGGTCCTCTTCTTTTATCTAATCTATAAATTAGTGAAGATCTTCTCAAATAAGGTTGTCGAAACCATTTTCTCCCGTATTCAAGCAAAAAGCAAAGGAACGGATAATCGCACTAAAACGCTTGAATCATTAACAAAGAATATCATTAGTTATATTTATTCGTTCATATTGATTGTCACGATATTGGAATTGTTTGACATAAGGGTGACAGCCATCCTTGCCGGCGCAGGAATTGTTGGGCTTGCAGTCGGATTTGGTGCCCAGGGTCTTGTCAGTGATGTCGTTACAGGTTTCTTTATCCTCCTTGAAAGACAAATCGATGTCGGTGATGAGGTGACGATCGGACTGATCAAGGGAACCGTAGAAGTCGTTGGCCTTAAAACTCTTCAAGTAAGGGATTATGACGGAAGCCTTCACTTTATCCCTAATAGACAGATTGCCACAGTAAGTAATCATTCACGGGGCACCATGAGAGCCATGGTGGAAATCAAATTAAGTGCGGAAGATAATTTCGAGCTTATCACCATGGTCATCCAGGATATTTGCAGAAGGATGGCAGAGGAAAATGAAGACATTGTGCTTGGACCTGATATCCTCGGCATCCAGGAGATTGGGATTTCCGATTTCACCATCCGTATCGTCGCAAGAACCACTAATGGACAGCAAGCATATGTAGAGCGTGTTCTGCGCCAGCAAATCAAGCTAGCCATTGATGAGATTAGACAAGAGGAAATGGCCCAAGCGGCTGAATAAATCTAGAAAAGGCCAAGTCCAATTGTATGGACTTGGCCTTATTTGGGCGAAAATTTTCATCAAGCCTTATGTAAATAATCGCTTATGAAGTTTACAGCAAACTCAATCGCTTTCTCATCAGGGGTGATTTTGCTATGATGAAGGCCATAATTAGAATCTACACCCAGCCAGAACATAAATCCCGGAATGTCCTTAATCATATATCCAAAATCCTCTCCTGTCATAGCTTCCTTGCATTCTAATAGAGTCGCTGCTTTATGCTCTTCGGCAAATGCCATGAAATCCTTTGTCACTTGCTCTGTATTGTACACTTGGTAATATGAAGCGCCGAAGTCAATTTTGATTTCACAATTAAAGGCTATTTCCATTCCCTTAACCATCTGTATGATACGGTCTCTGATCAGAACCATGGATTTCTCTGACAAGGTACGGATTGTTCCTTCAATTCGAGCATGCTCCGCAATAATATTCTGAACGGTCCCGCCGGTAATCTTACCGATGGTGACCACAGCAGAATCCATCGGGTCAATATTTCGAGAAACAATCGTTTGAAGCTGATTAACAAACTGGCAAGATGCTACCACCATATCATTTGTTAAATGCGGATAGGCGGCATGACCACCTTTCCCAATGAAGTCAATGAATAATTCAGATGTATTCGCAAAAAGCAAGCCCGGCTTCGTCGCTATCGTTCCAACGGGATATTCAGGCGCCACATGGAGCCCAAATATCATTTCAGGCTTCCATTTTCCGAAGATTTCCGTCTTAATCATTTCAGCAGCGCCCCCAGGACCTTCTTCAGCAGGCTGAAACATAAATAGCACATGATCATCGATGGGGTTCTCTATCAGGTTAGTTAATACGCCAAGAGCAATCGTCATGTGGAAATCATGGCCGCAAGCATGCATCATTCCCTCATGGATAGAGGAATAGGGAAGGCCCGTATCCTCTTTGATGGGAAGCCCGTCAATATCAGCGCGATAGCCGATTGTCCTCTTCGGCCTCTCTCCTTTGACACGAACAAAGAGGCCCGTTTTCCAGGTGGCCCATTCCAGTCTCTCTTGAGGCATGCTTTTAATGTAATCAAGTAAATAGGCCTGTGTCTTAAATTCCTGAAACCCAAGTTCCGGTATTTGATGAAGATCTCTCCGAATCTTAATCAACTTATCCACTCATTCTTCACCTCGGCTTTTTTGTGAAAACAGGCGCGGAAATAATTATTCCCGCGCCTTTATGCTTAGAGCTGACGAAGCTCATCTTTGATTTCAATTTTTGATTTCTCAACCTCATCGATGCGCTTGATGATTCTCGCTGGAACACCTGCTACAACAGTATGCGGAGGCACATCTTCTACAACAATGGCACCAGCAGCTACAACAGCACCTTCTCCGACACGCACGCCTTCTAAAATGACAGCATTGGCACCGACAAGTACATTGTCCTCAATAACAACCGGGCTCGCTGAAGGCGGTTCAATGACTCCTGCCAAGACAGATCCAGCACCGATATGGCAATTCTTCCCGACTGTCGCACGTCCTCCAAGCACAGCATTCATATCAATCATTGTTTTTTCGCCGATGCTAGCGCCAATATTAATAGAAGCTCCCATCATGATTACAGCATTATCGCCAATATGAACTTGATCACGAATGATTGCACCTGGCTCTATGCGGGCATTGATGCCTTTTAAGTCTAAAAGCGGCAATGCAGAGTTGCGGCGGTCATTTTCGACCACATAATCCTCAATCCTGTCTTTATTGTTCTCAAGCACTGGCTGGATAACAGACCATTCACCAAAGATGACCCCTGTGCTGCCATTAATAAAGACAGAAGCATCCTTGCCAAAGTCAAGACCTTCCAATTGTCCTTTTATGTAGACCTTTACCGGTGTTTTCTTTACGCTGTTTCCGATAAAAGAAATAATCTCATTAGCGTCCATCATATTCATCCTGATTCTCCCTCTCCAAATACATAATTTTCTTAACTTTATCAAACAAAAATATGAAATACAAGTATTCCTCTGCAGTCTGTTTATGTGGATAAAGTACTTTGCGCAAGGTCCACAAAAGCCTTTACCTGCCTAAGCTTCAAAGAATCCTCACTGCAGACAAGCCAGGTTTTCCGATCAACTGCTTCCCCGTCTTTGTCAAACAAAGGAAGCTTATAATAGGAGGCCTCTCCTTCTCTTAAAGAAATCCCCGGCAAAATGGCATAGCCTATTCCATTCATCACCATTTGCTTACATGTCTCAATCTGGTCGACTAAGATGGTTCTTGTCGGCGGAATGCTGTAATGACGAATCCACCAATTCTGAATTTCACGGTAGTAGTTCGAATCGCTCTTAAACAAGATAAAAGGCTTATCGGTATCCATTGCATCTGACAGCTGACTCAGTTCCGTATCGACTAAATACAATGGATCGTTGAACAACAGCCTCTTATAGCCGCTCCAGTCCGGACTCCCTCTTAAAATACCAATATGAGCATTCCCGCTGTATAAGTTCTCAATCATCTCGCTGCTCCATCCTGTTACAAGAGAGATTTTCACATTAGGGTATGCTGTCACGTACTTCTTCAGCACAGAAGGAAGCCAGTACTGGCCCGCGATAGAGGCACTCGCAATCTTCAAGGTCCCTTGAACATCGTGAGTCAGGGCATCCACTTTCTCCCGCGCCCTGCTCTTGAGCTTTAGTGAATCCCGTGCATATTGAACAACAATCTCTCCTGCTTCCGTAAGCATCATCCCTTTAGAAGACCGAATAAAAAGCGGGGTTCCCCACTCCCTTTCAATCGATTGAAGCCGCTGAGATAAAGCAGGCTGGGAGACAAACATTCTCTCAGCCGTCTTCCGCAAATTCAGCTCTTGTGCCAATGTGTCCAATAATTCAAAATCCGTTATAACCATTCGGTTCCCTCACTGCTCTATATCCTTAATCGAAACGCACAGTTTATTTTACCTTTTATGCTTAGTTAACCGCAAATATTAACTCTGTGAGTCTTTAACATCTTTTTTTGGCATAAACAGGATAAGGATAAAGGCACAAAGTCCAAGAATAAATACACCCGTATATACATATCCCAATGCATTTGTCAGTCCTCCCTGCAGCTCTGCCAACCTCTCAGGCGCCAATGAGGAACGGACTTCCCCGCTAAGCAATTCGTTCACAGAGTTGAGGTTAAGATTCTCTCCGGTTAGCTCTTGACCGGCAAAATAGGCCTGCAGACGATTGTTCAAAACCCCTCCAAGCACTGCCGCACCGACCGTATTACCCAGATTCCTCATAAACATATTAGCAGCTGTGGCCACCCCCCGGTCCTGCCATTCGACCGTAGACTGAATGGAGACGATAAATGCTGTGCTCGTCAGCCCCATGCCAGTCCCTGTCAAAAAGGACCCAACTGCCGCAAGGAACGGATTTGGAAATTGCGGAAGCAGCATGAAAACGGCTCCGCCAAGCACTAAGAAAAAACCGCCAATCATACATGTGTTGCGGTAACCAATCTTCAAGAGCAAGTATCCGGAAGCTGTAGAGGCAATCGGCCAGCCGATTGACATAACCGTCAAGGTAAATCCGGCAATAGTCGGGGATAGTCCCATCACCCCCTGCACAAAAGCAGGAAGATAACTCGAAATACCAATTAAGATCATCCCTGTCAAAAGCGAGGTCAAATTAGCAACCAGGATGGGACGGTTTCTCCAAACCGCAAACGGCATGACCGGTTCCTCAAATCGATTCTCATGCTTAACAAATACGAAAAACAGAATCGCAATAATCCCTATGTAAATGAAGCTTTGGAGAGACAACCAATCAAAACGGATTCCGCCTTCCACAAATACATACATAGCGAGTGTGATAGAGCCTGTAATCAGGGCAGCACCAAGATAATCGATTTTATGCCTCTTCCGATTAATTTCCTCCCGGAAGAAGAAGACCAATCCTCCTGCCGCAAGCAGACCGAGCGGAATATTGATCCAGAAAATCCAGCTCCATGTAGAATATTGGACAAAAAAACCGCCCAGAGCAGGGCCAAGAATAGCAGAGATTCCCCATACGCTCGATAAATAACCTTGAATCTTCGCCCGCTCTTCCCGTGAATAAATATCTCCGACAATCGTCATGGCAATAGGCGTTACAGCTCCTGCACCAAAGCCTTGAATGAGCCTAAAGATAATGAGACTTTGCATGGACCAGGCAAACCCGGCCAAAAGGGAGCCTATCATAAAGACTGTTATGCCAAATAGCAGCACAGGCTTCCTGCCAAATAAGTCTGCCAGCTTTCCGTATATAAGCACTGTAACGGTATTCATCAGCAAATAAGCAGAAAATACCCAGCTATACAAGGAGAATCCTCCCAGCTCACCAACAATCTCCGGCAGTGCCGTTGAAACAATCGTCCCCTCAACGGCACTCATAAATGTCGCCAAGATAATAGAAATGAGGACGAGCGGACGATTGGTTTTTCTTTTCTTTCTATTCACCTTCATTGTCTCCAAACAACAGCCCCCCTTAAAATCATTGTATCCAAATCGCTGAATCCAAGAAAGCCTTTCCCCCTACATTCCTTCATAAGGATAAGAAAAAAAGCCTCCTATTGCTAAGAGGCCCCTCATCAATTATATTTTATTTTCTTAACCAATCGGTTTACTTGCTTCAAAACTTGTCTGCGAGTGAGGATTCCGGCAAAGGTGCCTTTATTCTCGACTACACAAATAAACGGATGGTCGATTAGCAGCTCTAACGCTTCCTCAACCGCATCATTCACATCAAGACACGGAAGATCGGCATTCATCACATCTTCTACCTTAATCTCTTCAAGCTTTTCAAACTCAATCCGTTCCAATCCCATAATCTCGTCCATGATTTTCGGTGTACTGATCAGCCCCTGAAGCTTAAAGGTATGGTCGAGAACAGGGATGGCCGTATAACCGCTCCTCGTCAGGACGAGAAGCGCATGTTCAAGGTTATTCCCTTTCTGCACATGAGCCACGCGCTCAGAGGGTATCATAAAATCTTTGACAGCCAGTTCAAACCCATATAATTCTTGTATTTCCAACATGGAAAGAACCCCTTTTTCTTGTCATCCTCATCAATAGATGCCGTTCTTGGCTGATGTGAAGATACTTATGTCAGCATCTTTAATGATGTTTATCCATTCAATCCAATCAGCTGTAGATTAATTCAAAAATTTCAATTGCAATCATATCAATATTATCAAATTGATACTTTAAAGTCTTTCCTTTATCTTGGAAAATTTCCAATTCAAATGTTTCTGTCTTATCAAAAAATGTGACTTGGCATTTCACCTGACCTTCAACTTCAAAAACACGTTGTGCTGTATCAGATACTTTCGCTTGTTCTTGTAAATTTTTTAATCGTGTAAGAATTCCTTGTAAACGTGACATATTTAATATATGCTCCTTTCGTGACTTGCAACAAATTGTTTCTCTTGGTCTCCATCATATATAGGATAGAGGAATAATCCTCAATTGTACACCAAAAGTCTTTACTTATTCTTTGCCATTTATGACATTCTGTTACCCTTTTTAAGAGACTTACCCATTTTAACACAAAAACAAGGGGATAAAAATTCCGCTCTATTATTTTTTCAACCGGAATATTTTGGACGGACAAATTCATATGTCCAGTTAGACAACCATGTTACTATAATATAGATTTAATTTAAATAAGAAAGGTGTAATTATATGAAACCAATCCTGTTCTTTACACAGCCTGGCTGTCCGCCATGCGCCTATGCCAAAAATTATTTCGACGAACATAACATTCCCTATACATTACTCGATATCAAGAAGGATGCTAAAGCTAGAAATGCTCTTATTCACAAATATGATTCCTTCTCAACACCCACATTTGTGATTAATGAAGAAGTCATTATCGGATTTGATCAAGAGCGAATTACCAAGGCTTTAGGTTAGACAGCATGAAAGCCACCCATAAATAGAGTGGCTTTCACTTATTTTGCCGCAATCCATCCAAGTAAAGCAAGGGTGGCATGCGATGTATCCTTAATAAAGCCTAGCACTGTTTTCCATATTCCATCTTCCTCTTTGGACACTTCCCCGCTGCCATCCACATTCCTCTCATTCTGCTCTGCACTCTCAGCACTTAAATCATTCGGGTCAAATCGAATCTGATAATCATCGACGACCCATCTATCACCATCAAAGCTAATTCCTGCAGCTTCATAATGTCCTTCATAGCTGACAGGTCCATCAACGGACTCATCAAACCATTCATACACATACCACTGCTCACGCTTGCTGTCATAACCAATCTTTGTGCTTTCATCATATGTAAAAAATGGGATATAATACAATGCTGCGTCTGTTCCGTATGTCTGGTATCCTTCCCCATCCATACTCTCCTTCACGTTCATTTCAATAAAATCTTCCGTATAGTCAACTGTAAAATAACGCTCCAGCGATCCTTCAATCTCTTCCATGCTTCTCGGCTTTTCACTCAGGGCTACTTGGGCATTAAAGGCATCCTGCAGTATACGAAACGCCTCATCTTTGCTTAATTGCCTGTCCGCTTTTACATTCAAAAGAGGAAAGACGAGGAGTATAGCCATAGACATCAGTAACATTCGCATAAGATGTTTCATTCTTCATCCTCCTAATCGCTATTGCATGGAATTTTCTTCGTATTATTAGGCTATTCCCCAATTATAATTACCTTACACTTCTCCGGAGAAAAAGCTTCACATCTTGTTATCTATGTATTAATTGATCTCTATTCTGAATGTCACCTTATGATTAAGACCTAACAAAAAAATGGGCGAAAAAACCTGATTAGTTTTCCCGCCCGTTGCATGTAATCTATGCTTTAATCTTCTCGTTAAATTTTGATAATGTGCTGACCAAAGTCTGCGTCTTATGAATCCCTTTCCCATTAACCTTGATACCATTTAACACAATGAACACACGGCCTGACTTTCCATTCTGTTTAAAACCATAAATATATACTTTAATCATCCCGAATCTTGAAGGAATATACAGCATTTCATATTGCTTACGTTTATTCATTTCTCAACATCCTCATCTATTAGTCTTCGGGGAAATTTCATTGATCGCTTTCAAATGGAAATCATAGGTTTATAATTATAGTTTACCTCAAAATCCCTCTTTTTACCATAGCTTAAGAAAAAGTCATCCATTCATCCTAATTGCTTAACAAATGAAAGCTGTACATGATAGGATTGGAAAGAACCTATACGAAATTTTCAAGAAAAGGGAAATCCTATGAAAACTCTCTCTAGACGTTCTTTCTTAAAAAAAAGTGCTTTGTATGGCATCACCCTGCTCACTTCATTGGCAGGAGGAAGATACTATATGGAAGAGGTTGAACCCGAATGGGTAGACATCAGCCATTTCAAATTTTCACACCCTCTTATTCCTCCTTCATTCAATCAAACCCGCATTGTACAATTTAATGACACACATATTGGATTTCAATATGACTTGAGCAGCCTAAAAAAGACTACAAATATCATACGTTCCTTTAAAGCAGATTTGATTTGCTTTACAGGAGACCTGTTTGATAATCCTGTAGAATATCAGATTACCCCGGATTTCTATGAAATTTTAAGCTCATTGACAGCTCCGCTCGGCAAGTACGCTGTATATGGAAATCATGACCATGGTGGGTACGGCACAGAGCTTTATGAACAAGTGATGGATAAATGCGGATTTAAAGTACTAAAAAACAGTTCAGATATTCTGCTCAAGGACGGGGACAGCATTCTTATCGCAGGAGTGGATGATTCAAGCCTTGGCTTTCCTGACATAGCTCGCGCGCTGCAAGGAAAGCCGGAGAATCTGTTTACCCTCCTCCTGTCCCACGCTCCTGATTATGCGAATGCTGCCGCTTCCCATCCTGTCAATTTGCAATTGAGCGGTCATAGCCATGGAGGACAAGTTCAAATCCCCTTAATCGGACCGTTAATTACACCGCCTCATGCAAAGGAGTATCAGGAGGGATTATATGAGATACGCGAAGGATTTTCCCTTTATGTCAACCGCGGACTTGGGACAACCAGGGTTCCATACCGGCTTCTTTGCAGACCGGAAATCACCGTATTTGATCTTTACAGAGGAAAGGACGGCCTGCAGCCCTTTCAAGCCTGAAACTAAAAAAGCAGGCGTTATCCAAACGCCTGCCCTTCATCTTACTAAATACCCGAGCCAATATCCCGCACCACTAAACATTACCGAACCCAGCAAGGATAAGATGAGATAAAGAATGAGAATTCTTTGCTTTCTCTCCCTCCATAGCTCTACTGTCTCAACACTAAAAGTTGAGAACGTTGTGAAGGCTCCTAAGGATCCGGTTAAGATAAGCCTGCCCATTGGTGATGCCGAGTTTAAACCAATTCCAGCCATGAGTCCTATAAAAAAAGAGCCGCCTAAATTAATGAACAGCACAGCAGATGGAAAAATAGA
>JAEIGA010017648.1_pt1 | contig 10873 bp, 8 predicted proteins | sample 9270691 | NCBI WGS metagenome assembly JAEIGA01 (sample SAMN17057246, study PRJNA624740) | gut metagenome | biome: biome; isolation source: fecal sample | host: Bos grunniens | place: China: Xizang | collected 2019 | reverse complement strand
TCCAATTAAGAATGAAATTTGTTACTGTATCAAAACCTGGAAGGTTTTTTAATGCGTTCAATGCTGCTCTGTCAAAAGGATGTTCATACACAGAGCTACTCAAATTTAAAAGATGTACTCTTTCCATAATTATATTATTTTATTGTTGTTCAGAATAATAGAGCTCCTAAAGTTACTCCACCTACAAAAACAATTAAAAAAACTATTATTTCTTTGAGAGATAAATTCTCGAAATATTTCCAATTCAATCGAAAGTCAAAACGTTTATTGATGTCACTCATCAAATTTTCCATCAAAGAAAACTTCTGATTAGACTCATTAAGCCCAATTTGCATTAGCTGTTTTAATGAAGTGATTTCTTCGGATAAATGAGACACTTCATTATATATCTTATCAATATCAGCCTTCAAGTCATCAACCGTATAAATAGTCTTATCTGTCATTACTTTATTAGTCTCAGATTGATTGCCATCTTTTTTTAAGTTGTTACCATGCTCGGATTCTGCTTTTCTTGTTTTCTCCGTACAATCATCGTTCTTAAAATCATTCGCAGAATCATCTCTTTCAATAGTTACATTTTGCGAATCTGATGAACCCTCATTCATTGTTAGTAATTTTATTTCACCATAAACAACAATATTGTTTTCATCATAAAAAGCATCAACATCCTCTTTTTTAAGATCAAGCTCTTTGATAGCTATACGAGAATCTGCCGCTTTCAAGTATATAACTTTTTCAGGAATGTGGGAAATACGAGAACTTTCTTCATTATCATAAAGTTCATTCAACTTCTGCAAATCAAATTTTATTGCATTAAGAATAGGATCGTATGAAATTGACTCCTGAATTACATTCTCTATTTGCTTGCTGTTATTGAGATACGCAATAGCCAAACGGTCCAATTTACTAATACTCTCTTCCCCGTCAGCAATAAACAAGAAATTAAAAGGAGTCGATCTGCCTTCTTCGTCCCGGCTATTACAATCTATATCTTTTATACATAAACAGGCTGTTCCATCTAAAAGCGTTTGGTATATTGCTTTATATCCTCCATGAGAAAACAATATATTACATTCGTGCGGAAAGCCATATGACATTAAATTAGAGATAAGACCAATATGAGAAACCGCTTCTGCCCTTTCTATTTTCTCTTGATCTCCTGGTTTATTCCGTCCTTTCCAAACTGGCAGCAAAGGAACAAAATAGGTAGCATCAACACCAAGACTATCCGAACCAATATACATGTCCTTATAGCCTCCACAATTGTAGTATGAATAATATTTAATCATAGTATGTCATTCTGTTCTAAAATTACACTTCTTTAATATTACTATTCCTTCACCTGATTCTTTGATAAGATTATGAGACTTCAGTTGGGATATTACTGATTTCATTTGCTCTATTCTTATTCCTCCAAATATATCTCGGAGTTTATCCCACAATTGAAATGTTACGATATTTAAAGCGGCATTTGCTGCATTTCTTAAAAAACGAACAAATCCATTCATATTCTCCTCACTACGAATCTTTGCGTCCACAACTTTAGCAAGCATAAAATTTAATATATGAAAAGCCAATTGTTCACAATTATGTGGAGCATATTCAGATGATGTTATCTCATACCAAGAATTAGGCCTTAGGATGTCTGTATTGGGAATCAAAACAGCCTCCATATCTTCCCGTAGATTTCCGCATTCAACCTGTTTTATGGTTCCGTCAGAGAGAAGCACCTTGTTGTTTGGCAACAATCCGCATCTTGCTGATTTGTTTTGATTGAAAAAAAACAAGAATTTACTTGTCCAATCAAAAACATATGCCTCCATGTGTTTACTAAATTGTGCAGATCCCACAGTTTGTATTGGAAGTATTTCTATTTGAACACTCTTATACCTTTCAAGGGCAGAAATTGCTGTTTTATAATCTTCATTTAATGCAGTCGATACAGAATCCAATAGTCCTTCTTTAGCCCAACGTTCGCATTTAATTGGTACGAAAATAACTAATTTAGCATTTGCCCCATCCTCATCATTTATGTAACTCAGGAATGTATGAATCGACTCAACACAATTATACTTTATGTTTATCACCTCATCCACTAAATCTGAATTATCATTTCTTGCCTCCATCATAAACGTGGTATCTACGGCAACAATAAAAACATCATATTTCTTGACTAATTCAATTACCTGTTCTTGATATAAATTACCTCCTTCGAAAAATTCACCATTTATATCAGTAAATGTTATCTCCATTGAATCATTGGTATTGGGTAGTGTCAATTCAAGAGTATAATCCCACTTGTTATTTGTACTTCCCGAATCGACTAAAATAGTCTTTCCCGAGTATTTTGATAACATTTCTTTTACATCAGACAACTTGGATTTTATAGAAGCCTGTTTCTCACCATCAATTATAGATAATACAGTGGTATCTTTTGCATTGAAATAATTTGCACTCTCACCATTGATAAATGCATCCATCACAGCAGCAAGAGCAGAACTTTTTCCCACTCTTTTCCCACCCATCATTAATACTTTCAATCCCTCTGCCATATAAACCATAATATTTTTAAACAAACAAAAAGATTGTTCATAAGTTTAAATTTTGAAATTACATTTATAACTCTTCAATATTTTAATGCCATCTCCGCTATCCTTTATAAGACCCGTCCTTGATAATTCTCTTAAAATGTATTTCATTTCTTCTATCTTTATCCCACCAAATGGTGATATTGGAGACATAAATCTTAATTGCCTGGGGATATATTTTTTGTAAATAAATCTAAGGATGTGAATTAGTAATTGTTCACAATTATGAGGAGAATAAGTTGCTTTCGGATTATGCCATAGCGAATACCAAGCATTCCGGCGTTCAATTGATGTAAACGGGAAAAAACTAGTCATATCCTCTAAAACAGATTCACTGTCTCTCAATTGATGAATTTTCCCATTTGCTAATCTTACAATAGTATCATTCATTTCAACTAAAGAACACCTTTCTTGTCTTCCGGTTTCATTATTACATAATACATAAGATTTTCTTAATTCTTCAAAAACTATATCTCCAGCTGTTTCAACTGGAATAATGCTAACTTCAATTTCTTCAGTCGCAAGCAAATCTCTTATTGTAGAAGCATATAATTCCTCCACAGCTTGTGTTACACTATCAATCTTACCTTCTTTCATCCACCTTTCACATTTCACAGGAACAAAAATCACCTGCACGGCTTCATCCCTATTCATGTTCGTGAGAAATGTATGAATACTATCCTTTATATTTGCAGCTTCTTTTTCATAATCTGTTCCTGCCATTAGATAAGGGGTATCAACTACTACTATAAACACGTCACATTCCCTCATATAATCCATAGCATTATCAGATAAAGGACTTTCAGGATAAAACAACGTTCCAGGACAGTCACGAAATATAATTTCCATATGTCTACCAGTTCCTGGGAGTTGTAATCGGAGTGTGTAATACCAAATGATCCTTCCAGGATTTTGATCTGCAAGGAATATATGGTTTCCGCCTTTCATTATAAAGTTTTGAAGTTCCAAGCGTTTGTTTTCAAGTAAACCTATAACTTCATTATCCTCCCTGTGAATTGGTGTTACATCGCTCGATGTAAAGATGTTATTCAAATCCCCATCGATTGCTTGATAGAACATACTCGTCAATACCGATGTCTTACCGCAATGGTTACCACCCATCATTAAAACCTGAAATCTTTCATTCATATACTTCTATATCCTTGTTGTTTCTCAATACTCAATTATTCTTGCACAAATATAATAAGTAACCAATCGCAATAGCAGTAATGATTGTTCCTCCGATGAGAATACATTTTACTTTTTTATCGGAGAGAATATTAGTTAATTCAGAAGGCAACTTGGACTTCCACGATAAAATGACAGAGGCTTGGAGTTTTTTGCGCAATTCTAACATGGATTTCATTTTCTTCTGATTATCAAGAGGGATAACCTCTGACATCATAACAAAATTAACATTCTTGCCCTTCAAGTTCTGTTCTTTGATAGCAATTGTTCTGTCAAGTCCTTCGGGAATAGCAAATAATGCAATCTCATTCTTCTTCAAATCAACTACCACATCTCTTGTAAGCGTCATGAATGTATTATTGTTCTTGACTGAAATGTCTTTTATCAGCCCGTTAAGTGCATGTAAACTGAACTCAATGCCGTTTACTGTAGGATTATATGAGAATAAACCTGCAATTCTTCTTGAGATATCGTCAATATGAGAAACAGCATATGCTGCCATTTTTTCTAATACTATCCTATCCGAATCTGTATCGCCAACGATCAAAAGAAGAAAAGGTATTGATCTTCCGGATTCATCCTTACTATTGCTATCTATATCACGAATGGCAAATATGCTTTCTCCAGTACTCAACATAGACAGACACACTTTATATCCTGCGTGAGAAATTAAAGTAAAAGCAGATTTGGGCAAGCCATAATTTGAATCTACAGTAAGGATTTTGATTTTAGACAACTTTTCTAACGATTCTATTTTTTCTGCCAAAGATACGTCACCTGCCTCCGCTTTCTTCTTCCATATTGGCAGTAAAGGAAGGTAAAAAGTGCTCTCGGATGTCATTGTAGAATCACCAAGAAACATATCCTTGTAACCTCCTACATTGTAATATGAATAATATTTTAACATAAGCTTGTTAAATTAGAGTGAAAGTAACTTGTAAAACTTATCTATTAAAGTAATACGTTTATCTAACTTATTTAGTTTGCAAAAAGCAGCTTTTTAAGATTTCAATACCATCTCCGCTATCCTTTATAAGACCTAATTTCGACAATTTTCCTAAAGCGGCTTCCATTTCTTCAGCCCTTATTGTCCCAAAAAATTTACTAAGCAACCATCCTAAGAAACCTCCTGGAGCTTCTGCTTTTGTTTTACTGAACATAAATCGAATAATATGAACAACTATTTGTTCACAATTATGTGGAGAATAAACAGCTTTCGGATTATGCAAAAGAGAATACCAAGCTGAAGGTCGAACAATTGAAGTTCCCGGAAAAGTTCCATTAAGGTCCTCATTTACACATTCTCCATCTCTTAATTTATGAGGTTTACCATCTGATGTTATAACGATTGTATCATCGTTTTTATCCAATGAACATTTTTGCTCCTTCCCTGTTATATTATTGTACAGCAGATAGGGGTCTCTGAGTTCTTCAAAAACAATATCCCCGGCTGTTTGAATAGGTATTATGCTAACTTCAATTTTTTCAGTCGCGAGCAAATCGTTTATGGTCGCTCGATAAAGCAACTTAACTGCATTTATTACACTATCTATTTCACCTTCTTTTATCCACTTCTCGCATTTCACCGGAACAAAAATCACCTGAACGGCTTTATCCCTATTCATATTCGTGAGAAACGTATGAATGCTATCCTTTATATTTGCAGCTTCTTTTTCAACATCTGTTCCAGCCATTAGATATGGGGTATCAACAACAACAATAAACACATCACATTCCTTTACATAGTTCATTGTGTCCGTATAATGTTGGTTCGCAGGATCAAAAACCTCTCCGGCCGAGTCGCGAAATACAACTTCCATATCTCTACCGGTTCCTGGAATTTGTAATCGAAGTGAGTAATCCCAAAAGTTCATTGTTGGATTTTGATCTGCAAGGAATACACGATTCTTACCTTTCGCTATAAAGTTCTGGAGTTCCAAACGCTTGTTTTCAAGTGAATCAATTACCTCCTTATCTTTCTGTTGATGTGTTGTTGCATTGTTCAATGTGAAAATTTTATTCAAATCCCCATTGATTGCTTGATAGAACATACTCGTCAATGCCGATGTCTTACCGCAACGGCGACCGCCCATCATTAAAACCCTTAACATAATATTGTTATTTTAAGTTTAAAATAGTATTAAATTTTGCTATATAATAACCGTTTCCCTCAGTTATAACCTTCGATGATAATTTCTTTATTTCATGTAAAAAATCAACATCATCCTTCAACATCGACAATAAAGAACCTTTAAGTTTACCAAAAAAACCATTTTGTTGTGCATTTCTCCATTCATAGCAATTGGCAACATAAGTCAACAAATAATACAACGGCTGTACACAAAACATCGGTGTATATTTAGGATTATCTCCATAAAATCTGTATGTTGATAATTTAGTAAGATTACTTAAAGCATTATTGTTGTCAACAAATTTATCGAATTCTACACCACCAAGTGTTTGAATAGGAGTAATAGCACATGCTATATTATTCTTACCACAGAACGAGAGCAACTCATTGTATACAATTTTCACTCTTGATGCGACCTCACCTATTCTCTTGTCGTGAAAATAACGTTCACACTTTAATGGCACGAGTAAAATCATTTTATCTTTGATGGATTCACTATGTTCAGTAATGAATGAAATCACTTTTGAAACATCGTTTTTTTCTTCGTTATATTTACCATCTTCTTCCATCAAGTATGGAGTGTCAATAGCAATCATAACGATGTGAGATTCTGTAATAAAATCACTTACCATTTTGGGCTGAGAATTAAGATACTCACCCGGAAAGTCGGTAATACTTATATTGACAAATTTTTCTCTTCCTAATATGCCCATTTCGAAATCAAAAGAAGTTACGGTATTGCTTGCCTCAATAGCACCAGCATTGGGTTTATCTGCTATACTTTCCCTCTTTACAATCACATCCATCAGTTGTAGTTTCTTGGAAGTGAGAACAGACGCCGTATCCTTTTGCGGACGAAAATATAATTTAGTCCCAGCTATTTCATCTCTTGAATCACTAAAGATGGAAGCCATAACAGAAGTTTTACCCACAGCACGAGGCCCCAACATAGTAGCCTTAATTGTAGGAACATCTGCAATTTTGCTACTTATCATATCTTTAAATTTATCAAAAACACTCATTATATCATTACTTAAAAGTTTCACGTTTTACTATTTCAGAAAGTCTCTTTACTCGTTCAGTCCAATCGCCAAAAGCTTTTTGTTTTTTCCCCACGCTATTAATTTCATTTGCCCAGATAAGCCCCATGTTCTTTCTATAGAATCTATGGAATTCCTCAACACCAGCCTTATCTGTAAGAACCTTAATGTAGAACTTATGGACTCGGCTATAGAAAGAATGACTAGGTATTAACGTAAACGAAGCTATCCATTCGCTCAATCGTTTCTGTATTGGAGCCACACGATTATAGAGTTCTCCCCATACTTCTGAAGCTTGTTCTTCAAAATTATCTTGGAATTCTCCACAATATGGAATAAATTCTCTATGCGTTCTATCTATAATGTAAAGACTACGTGTTACATTATATTCTACCAATCCTTCTACATTTATTTGATAGTCAAGGATAAATTTGAATGCTTTATATAAATTGGGATAAACAGTTTCATCTATATAATTTTCCATGACATTCTGTAGCCATTCCTGCGAAGGAGAATTATGAGGAGTAGGCAAACTATTCATTAATCCCTTATTGAATAAAATTGTAATAAGTTCGTTTTTCACCTTCTCCTGCAATGGATAAAGCACCTCTGTATTAACGCACTCAAAAGCATTAAAGATGTCATTTCTTAACTGTTCAATATATTCCTCAAACAATTGATTGGGAGTAACCATGGCTCCTGAGGCAAAGCGATCTAATATCATATCTTCATCAGGAAGGTAAGTAGTTACCTTATTAATGACACCTTGATATGCTTCCAACAATTCGGGACATTCTTCATCTTTTCTCTTTGCATAACCATTCATGTCAATTTGATTCATTTCACGTCCAAATGACATCAACATTTCTTTATATAGTTTTTCCTCAAAAAGTGTAAGAACATCGGTATCCATACCGGCACTTGCAGAAGTAACGTCATTTGCAGCTTTCACAAGCGATAAACATTCGTTGTAAGCTTCATCAGCAATACCATCTGCCTGCATAACAAGTTTCTCGTCAAGAGATTCCAAATTTTCAGCAATAAGTTGCAGTAATGGTAAAACCAATAAATCTTTTACTTCATCAAAGTTACCTCCATTTACGGCTTTTGCCCATGCTACAGGAGCCGGTGTTGTTTTCTTTAAAGATTCTTGTACTGTTAATAACGCATTCCCAACAGAATGAGCATTCTTGAACACACCTTGTTCTATCTTGTTCAACACATATACAATCCACTTGGAAGGATCTCGATCCATCAATTCTTTTCCGATATTTGTTAAAATATCCGTTTGGATATTGGGTATTGCAGCTGTTGCCTCCGGACGGAATAAATCAATGGCGGCATCACAATCTTCTCGCAATATTCGATACATCTCTTTTTCTACCACATTTGAATCAGCAGCACCACCTATTCCTATTGAATCTACTAACTCCAATAGTTTTGTTGTTGGGACATCAAATCGCCTATAAATATTTACGTTCTTTACAGCCACATATTTATAGTATTTGATTTCATATACAGTTCTACCATCTTCCTTAACAACTGGAACAGAATTAGTGACTTGTCTATCAAATTCCTCATATTGGGCCACGTGTTGAGCTATTATATCCTCATCGTAGTACGTTTGGATCCCAGTGCCAACCAAATCACAATATTCAGAATAATTCTCTATTACTGATTTCTTAAATTTGTCAAATTCTATAGCTAAATTAGCTTCTAAATTCAATTGTTCCGGAAAGGTTAAGGAAGCTATTTGCTGCATATTTCCAACAAATTTACTTCCATCCGGGAAAAAACGGAGCAACTTTTCATTGACCATTTCAATGAATTCATTTGCATTATAATATCCAACAACAACTTTTACATCCCGTTCATTATTTTTCTCATCCACAACCTTATCCACATTATGGATAACTGAAACTGCACCAGTACAACTATTACCACTATAAGCAGGAATTACCTTATCTGTAAGACCTGTTATCGTTTTAATAAATGTACTTTTACCTTGGCGTTCAGCTCCGATGAATGCAATTCTTATTGCTTTCCGATCAAAACGTAACTTCAACAATTCAAGTTTATCAATTAATGCTTCAATTTTACTTAAAGCCTTTAATTGTTTTCTACCATTGGTTGTAATATACAGTCCTTTTAAATCATTAAATTTAGCCTGAGCATCTGGATCCTTTACAAACATAGTATAATACTCACCTTGTTGCGCTTCTATCTGGCTGGATATGGTATTAATAAGAGCCTCCAATTCATATATACGCATCTTAACGTCTTCAATATCTTTGATACGTTTCTCTATCTGCTGAAGCCTTCCTTTTCCGGCATAAGCATTTCGACCTAATCGTTTGTCGAGAATTGCTTCTATTTGACTATTTATTGGCATAATCTATGTTATTTTATATTTTAAAAACTATTTTTATTGAATTCAACTTTGAGACATTCCACTTAAGAAATAAAGCAATTGATGCTACCCATTAATAGTCCCAATAAAGCCCCCAACCACACAATAGCCTTAAGCTCCTTATTCATCACCTGGAATATGAGTTTTTCTGTTTCTTGCATATCCATTTCATTAATTCGTGATTCAATGATTACAGGAATATTGATTGCTTTAAGAATACGAGGGAGATGCTCCGATATGATTGTTCTATATATTTTTATTACAGAGTTTGTCATTTCAGCAATCTGCAAGTCCTTACCTTGTAAAAGTTGTTGCATTGAAAGTTGTGAAAAATCATTCACTCCCTTGTCAACAAGATTCCCGACAATTTCAGGACCATTTGTAGTTAACATCTGATTGATATTTTTAGCCAAATAATGTTTAGCAGGTTTTTCTATCAGATTGGCAATCTTACTCCATATAGAAGAACCAATCAAAGATTTCAATATTTGGGGAATATCAATATCAAGTCCGTCAATCCTTAGTTTTGAGGAAACATGTTCCATTACAACCTCTGAAATCTGCTCACCGAGATTGGATTCGCCTAATTTTGTAGACACTTGATTTGTTAGGCCTGTTTTTAATCCGACAATGATTTTTTCAATATCTTCATCAGTTAGATAGTGAGCCAAAAAATCGCGAACAGTGTCTGGATTACTTTTCTGAGTTGCAAAGAAAGTGTCTATTGATTGACGAATCTTTTCAATCATCTCATCAGACAGAAGATTCTTTTCCAATACTTCTTTGTTCATCAGATTCTCACTGATGGCACCTCCAATGGCACTAGCGATACGTCCTTTTTCCTTTGGAATGATACCTGGTGTGAATGGTATTCTTATTCCAAACAAATATTTCGCCTTATGAGGACGAAATAACATTCTAATCGCTATGTCATTCGTAATGTAACCAATGACTCCGCCCAACAATGGAGCAACTATATATGACATTTCAAAATTCATATGTTTTCTTATTTATTTGCAATGAATTAACATTTTGAAAGGTTCTATCAATAATAGCCATCAATACGACAAATAAAATTCTTTGGAATGTAAGCTGTAGCTACAATACATAGACCGCTTATTTCTACGGCCACCCGTTGCTGTCCAGCAATCCTGGCTACTCTTCCAATAACTCCTGCAAAATCGCCATCAACAATACGTACCATATCACCACTCTTGTAATGGCAATGTTCCGGTTCAACCAGTTTTATGTGTTCACTCTCTACGCTTGTCAATTTTATAAAATTCAACATTTCATTATAGGATACGACAACAGGGGGATGTTTTTTATCAAATTCACAAACATTCTTAATCTTATCACGATAAAATCTTAAATGCTCCAAATCTTTTTCGTTGCGAAATAGTTGTTCCAAATGGCTTTGGGTTGAATAGACAAAAACAAGATTAGGAAGAAGCGGTTCTAACACACGTTTCTTCTTTCCATTCTTATACTGAATAACATAATGCTTTGGTATATA
>JAEIGA010017647.1_pt1 | contig 10874 bp, 19 predicted proteins | sample 9270691 | NCBI WGS metagenome assembly JAEIGA01 (sample SAMN17057246, study PRJNA624740) | gut metagenome | biome: biome; isolation source: fecal sample | host: Bos grunniens | place: China: Xizang | collected 2019 | reverse complement strand
TCCACGAGACTTATATGCTACCAGACCGACGTTTCAAGCGTGTATGCGGGATATAGAAGGCAGGCGAACTCACAGACCAGATGCGTCCTGGACTCCGGCAACACGATATCCGTCCGAAACAAATGGAGACTGTCAAGGGAGAAGCTGGTGGTGGAAAGGCATTCAGACCAGCACACATAGACGTTCACGCTGTCCGCTCCGTCTGGAACATACCAGGCTGCCCAGACATTGAACATGCAGTTGTCTGATGGATTCTCCAGAATATACTCCTTCAAGGTCTGGCATGACGGCGTATTGATGGTTGACCTGCTTCCTGCGAGAATAGGCGATGAAGTCTGCTTCTATGACACTGTGTCAGGCACCGTCAAGAGAGTCACGGAGAGCCAGAGGCAGTATGGAGTTCCAGGCCCTGACATTGACCCGATTGGCGTTCGTCGCGTCTAGTCGAATGTGTCGCAGTATGTCCAGGACGGACTTGTGGCCATGTGGGACGCTGTGGAGAATGCCGGCATAGGACTTCATTCGCAGAATGCCACAGCCTGGAAGAATCTAGGAACGCTTGGCAGCACATATGACTTCACGCTTGGTGGCGATTGCTTCTGGAATCCGCATTCCATGATTGTGGGCGAATACACCGGCAGGGCATGGTCGCCGATGATTCCCAGAGAGCAGATACGCACGATGGAGATTGTATTCAGACCGAGACTGGCAAGAAGCATAACAACCAACGACTCCCGAACAAGGGCATTCATGTTCGGAGACAGATTCACACAGAGCAACTACCAGATGACCAGAAGAATGCTTGCCTGGGACGTGAACTCCAACAAGCGCGGATGGATGTTTGGAACAGGAGAGGCAATGCCTGCAGGACAGCCGAACTACACTGGAATGCCATATGGCCCGGACTTGAAGACATTCTCTGTGGCATATCCAGCGGACGACACCGTGTACTTGACGGGAGACAGGCCAAGCAGGATTGTCCAGGACGGAGCGACATGGTCTGTTTCGTCATGGGTGAACGAGGGAGACGCGGTGGAGCAGAACCAGGTGATTGGCAATCCGCTCACGTCAAGCGGAGACGAAATCGCCAAGCAGGGCATAGTCATGCAGGTGCACTGCGTGAGACTGTATTCGAGAGAGCTGACCTTGGCGGAGCAGCAGGCGAACTATGCCCTTGACGTGCAGAGATTCGGATGATTTTTAAATACGAGATGCGGATTCGTCTTCGACGAATCAACCAGATTTTGGAGGTTAAAACGAATTATGGCTTACGAAACAATAACACCCATTGTTCCTGAGGGAGCGGGGGCAACCACGATAGCAGATGCCCAGTGGGGCATTGACAACACGCTGTCTGGCTGGATTATCCAGAGCGAGAGCATCCAGTCAGACCTTGTGACCGACACCACGCAAGACCAGAAGGGACGTGTGATTGGGCAGTTGGACTACGACAAGCACTACACATGCCAGTTGGACATGATTGGAAACGGAACTGTTCCGACACCAGGAGCCGTTGATTTAGTATATGCTGGCGAGACGTGGAAGGTTCAGTCCGTCACATATCAAGGCACATACAACGACAAGCGAAAATTTACAGTTTAGTTGGAGCGCTGGCACTCCTTCCCAGTTCAGTCTGAATGAACTTTACAAATGGCGAAAATCGAGGTATAATGAGGATATCATGATAAACGAGAAAAACGCCAGAAGGTACTGCGGGGATGACATATCCAGCATAGAGAACTACAATGCCGCAGTCGCAGACGCGGATGGAATGTGGGAATGTCATCATCGCAGAGAAGCAGAATCCACGCAGAGGGAACTCAAGGAGTCTGGGGAGTACTTCAACCGGCCCGCTTCCGAGCTGATATTCCTCCCCAGAGGACTTCATAGGACTTTAATCAAGGGGAAGTCCAAGACCGACTCCCATAGGAAGCACATTTCCGAGGCGAGAAGGGGAATGAAGTTCTCTGACGAGCATAGGAGAAATCTATCCGATGCCCATATGGGCCAGATTCGCTCGGAGGAATCCCGATTGAGGCAAGGAGCGACGTTCCGTGGCTTGAGGTGGTACACCGATGGGAACATAAGCGTCAGACGCGAAGAATGTCCACAAGGTTTCTGGGCCGGAAGACATACGAACAACAAGAGGTAGATTTCAGAATCGAAAAGAGGGATAAAGCAATGATTTCCGAACCAAAGACATCACTTGACGCAATATTGGAGAGTCCCGCCTAGCAGAACTTCACGCTTGCGAGGTGGGCAATGCTCTTGAAGTTCAAGGCCATTGGGATTTCTGATTCAGAAACGACAGACCCAATAAAGACCCTGTTCATAATGTACGCGCCAACTGATGAACTCATGCTGGCTTCAGAATCGGAGGCTCTGTTCAATGAACGCGCATTGAGGTTCGCCGACACCATACCAGTGTAGGACGCCGAGCGCATGATGGAGCAGGCAATCAAGAAGATTCAAGAGGCCACATACATGGTGCAGGAATCCACGTCATCTGAAAAAAAAAACTTCAGGCAACGGGTTCCTGACATCAATACTCTACATGGGGGCGCGTCTCACCAACGAGAGCGTTGGGAATCTGATATGGAAGATTCCAGTCAGACAGATACTCCTCATAATCCGCGAGGACATATACGCGCATAACTCGCACTGCATCACTTTAGCTGACAAGGAGGCAATAGATGGCATAGAATGACATAGATGTGAATGTCAAGGTTGATGGGGCTTCGGTGGCAAACCAGGCCAATGCCGCCAGTGCGGAACTCAACCAGGTGGTGAAGAAGCACAGCGACCAGATTGGCATAGCGGCTTCAAGGCTCACCACTTTCGGTGCCCGTCTGGGTGGGATTTCCGGCGCATTTAACAGAACCCTCACCACGTTCATGGGGACTGGCGGAGTGATAGCGGTGGCGGGGCTTGTCGCAACGGCCCTTGGCAAGGCGGCAGACGCGGCGGAGGAATATGCCAACAGGATATAGGATGCGACAAACGCCATTGCCAGACTCTACAGCGAGCAGTACAGCGACCGTATGCGCGACATGAGGCAGGCCATTTCGGAGGGAAGATGGACTGAATCAGACGAGAAGGTGATTGCTGTTGAAAAGGACAGGGCGTTGAACGAGGAGAATGACCTTCGCAGAATGCGTGACCAACTGCTCAAGAACCTTCAGAACGCGAGAACTGACAGGGGCGTTGGCGTTGTGCGCACTTTCCAGCAGTTTGGCAAGCAGGACATCATACAGGAACTTTCACACAGGGCCGCGAAGAACGAAACCACCCTTGAAGAGGAAGTCCAGAAATGGATTTCAGATGAACTCAACAGGGCGAGAAGGAAACTGCGCGAGGTTGAGTCCGTAGAGACTGAACTTGCGAATTTCAAGAAAAAGGAGCAGGACATACGGGACAAGGCACTTGAAGCAGAGCTTGAGGCGAACGAGAGACTTCGCCAGAAGGAAGAGGCGTTCAGAGAGGAACTTCAGCGCAGGGAAGAGGCGCACAGGGAGAAACTTCAGAAGGAGCAGGAAAAGGCACTTCAGAAGGAACTTGACGAAATGGAGAGGATTAGGGCAAGGGAGGACGATTTCAGGGAGAGACAGTATGAAGAGGACAGGAGAATTGCGCACAATGCGTTCAACCTGCCACAGATGACTTCGCTCTCCAACAAGGGCATCTATATGGGCGAGACAACGAATGCCACAATAGCAGACCCGACGTTCCAGATGCAGAAGAACATATGGAACTCCGTACAGGGAATTCAGCAACTTCTACGATAAGGAGGAAACACAGACATGGCAGAGACAGGAATTTTGACGAAGATGTATCAGCAGGCTGGAGACCAGATTTCATATACCGCCGAAAGACAGGAATATGTCCAGACGTGGAAGGGCCCGTGGTCGGAGATAATGAACCTGTACACATCCCATCCATCCGTGTGCGACACTTGGATAACCATAGGCGGATTGTTCATGCCTGGGGAAAACTGGGTTTCCGAATATCCCCTTGACGATGCGTTCAACTGGGTCATCCAGTCATACAACGTGGAGGAGATAGATGCCGGCGACCACGGGATTCTGCGAATGACGCTTGTTCCGAGAAGGAAAACAGACACATACTACACCACAAACGAAGAGTGGTCTATGGGGTGGGGTGTCTGGCAGCCCACTGCGTTGGCATATTGCACGGATGGAAGGCTGTCTGGCAACCTGTCTGGATACAACACATACTCCGTCAATGTCCAGCACGCTGTCAACTACTACAGGGCCGAGAACCAGACAAATGTTCTCTCAGTGTGGAACGAGAATGGAGAGACATACAATCTGAACAATGGAGAGTATCAGATTGCACAGTTCTATTCACGCGATGTCCAGCCACTGCTGTCCTATCCTATAATCACGTTTAGAAAGACATATCACGGTCTGTCGGCCACGGAAGACGCACAGGTTCCAGACTGGGGATTGAGCGTCAATGTCATATCCGCAAACTTCACACTTCCAACTGACTAGGCCAACTGGATAAAACCAGGAAAACCGTCCTTCCTTCCCGACGCTGATTGGAAATTCATATTGAGGGACTTCAACGTGACATACGCACAGGGAACTCCATTGAGGACATCGGATGGCGATGTGAAGGTGTTTGACGTTGGCTACTCCGCAAGATGGGAGGGGTGCGTCAATGCCGAGGACAGGTTCTACTCGCCAGATGGAAGCAAGAGGTGGAAGATTGGAAGGGTCAAGGCAGACGGGACAAACGCAAACTGACGGAGGGAATGCCGAATGGGACTTGTTGACAGCATAAAGAACAGGCTTGACGCACTGGAGAAGATGGGCAAGGCCCAGAGGAACATAAGGACGGCTGGAAAGGGAACACGTTTCCAGTCCGACTGGTTCGACACATACACTCCTCCCAGAAACGGCATGATGGCTGGTGGTGGAACTGGATGGAATCCCGACATATGGAAGCCCGTCATAGCCACAGGACTGCCGGTCACGGACATGCCAGGACAGACCGCCCCATATACCGCAGGCGCACTTCTCTCCGTCGACAACTGCGTGGTGATGTGCGGGCGCATGTTCAAGGACTTTGGCTCTCTGATTCCCATTGACCAGTAGGTTCTGTCGGGAGTGGTGATGGCGGTGTTCGACCACCCGCTATGGGCATTGGACACGCCCAGTCTGAGATGCCAGTTGTCCTCATGCCCAACGCTGAACAACGTGGCTGGATATTCGCAGGACTTCACCGCAATGCCATTGTACTACATCACGCACGATGGAGCATTGAGCGTGGACTACAGAGGAATTCCAACACTGACAATGTGGAGCTGACGATATGCTGAGCGGACTTCATAACATAGGTCTTGGCACTTTGAGCGGGTATGCGGAGACATCCGTGATGCTCAGAGACGTTGATGATTAGAGCGAAAAGGCAATGACAAGCCTTGAGGCTTGTCAGGACTGGCTAAACTGGAGAAAGAACAAGACTGGATTTCTTCCACAGACAATGGAGAGGGATTTGTCTGTGCTGGGGAAATTGAGCGCGGACTGGGACGAGGACAACGTGTCCGTCGAGGTTGCGAAGCAATGGACGGGATGGGTGAATGGCGTGGATGGAGCGGTCATAGCGGAGCAGTATGTCGTGAAGTCTGCGCTGCAAAAGGCACTTGGAAACAACTTTGACAAATGGGAGCAGTAGATTTCTGCACTGTCGGGCAGTGTAGGTTCAATAGAATCAGACAGATACATTGGACGTCCGGGCCCCACGTTCTATCGGCAGTGGCCCAACAACGATTTTGCCATACAGTGGGACTTGGGACGAATTGAGTCCGTTCCCGCCCTGTCTGCGTTCATGCAGTACAACAGACCGGGTCGTCTGAGTTCAGAGCTGTCTGGCATATCCCCCTTCTTTGAGTTGAACCCGTGGCTTGCAATGAACGCCAATCCCGGAATGCCAGAAGCCCCATTTCAGATGCCATATGACATTGCCGACAAGATTTGCAGAATGAATGAACCATTGGCGGCGCCGACATTCGACATGGGGGGAAGTCTGTCTGTGACATAGACATACAACGCGCCCGCAGTATGGCCCGGTGGAGAAATCGCCCCCAGGACATTCTAGACATCCGCATGGGTGTGGAACAGACAGTTCGAGCATGGGGATGATGAGGCGTGGCCATGGCCGCACTATTTCCAATACAATGTCACACCATAGCAGTATGGTGGAACCTGGTGGTTGGGACGCCGCAGTTGGCAGTCACTTCAGGGACTTTCCGCCGGATACAATGGAACAAGCCCAGTGTGGTCGCAGGTGAGGTCTATTTCCGCAGGAACTGGATTGCCGTTCAGGCGCGACAATCTGTTCTACAAGCCCACGCGATATCCAATGGAGCTGAACAATGGAACGGTATATGACTTGGACTAGGTGGAAAATGATTGGAGTCCGATAAACTTCACCTATGGAAGCGACTTCATGCGCATATGGACTGACACGTTGATTGCTGATTTGACTGACGCAGCGCATGTCAAGGGGCGCAACGAAGCGGGTGGGGCGCACGATGATGGACAGGACATAAGGGCATTGGAGAGGTCATTGAACGAGTGCGCGGTGCTTGCGCGTCAGCTTAATCCCGAAACTCCCCTCATAGAAAGCACTATTGGAGGATGGACGATAACCACAGTTGATGGTGGAGTCAGTTCCACTGTGACGGATACCTGGTATAGTGGGGTTCAGACATTGCTCCTCAACGATTTCGTGCCATATGGAGGTCCGATGGCCGATGCCTGCGCAGGACAGCACAAATGGGCGAAGATGGCCACAAAGAGATACCTGAACGCAGAAATGACGACAGAATACACGGACTCCTGGTGTCTGGGGAGCGACATACGCGCTTCATCACTGTCCACCGTGGTGTGGGACTTTGGAATGGGCGATGCGGTTCTATCATCCAACGCGGAGCCACAGGTGTGGTACTGCATGAACTTCCTGACGAGGAAATGCCAATGTGAGACCTGGCAGGACGAACAAGGTCGCAAGATTTGCTTCGGCGTGGGAGGCTTGACCGATGGCTTCAAGATGTCCATTGAGATTGGATTTGTCAGAGCAGACACGACAAGGGCGAGACGCGAAAATGGGCAGTTGGTGGCAGACCCCAACGGAAACCTGCTTGTGGCGTTTCAAGGAAGGGACAGGTATCTGAAGGATGTGAATGCCATGGCATCAAACCTTCAGGGGAAAATGGGGGACTTGTGGGACTATTCATTGGTTCCAACCTACGCGGACATTTCAGACACAGACCAACTGCTTTCGTGGAGAGGACTGTCCTTCGCGCAGGTTGAGTTCATGCCACCCTACTTCTGCTGCGTGTGGATTCCGTGGGCAAATAGATTTGAGGTTGTGCAGGCATACGAAACCAAATGGCCCGAATAGAAGGAGGAACAGCAATGACTGGTTTGGTGATTGGGGAACTGGCCGAAAAGGCATTGAAGAAGATTGGCGACAACTGGTCTATGGACGAGTTTGGAAACAGCATTCTCGCCCTGTTCAAGAGGCATGTCCAGAGCAGATACCCAGGAAGTCAGCATTGGAGTCCCGACAAGATTTCCTTGAAGCGGGAGGAGCAGAACGAAAACACATACTCTGGCAGTCTGACGTTGAATGTGGATATCCCAGGCGCGTCAAGGGCATACCACGACATTGACATATATCCAAAGAACGGCGATTGGCTTGCCATACCACTTCATCCATTTCTTGTTGGGATGTCGGCAAAAACACAGCCTGGACTGTTCAGACCGTTCAAGAAGGGGAGTTCTGGCCCGCCAGAACTGGCCAACGTCCTTGCGCAGAAGACTGAAGGTGGCGCATTGGTGTTCATGTACGCATTGAGCAAACATGTCCATCAGAACAGGGACAGTTCGCTTCTTCCACAGGAGCCTGACATAATACAATGCTTCATAGATGACTACGTGAAGCAAGGCAACAACATTGAATGATTTGTAAATACGGAATAACGGAGGACACAAGCAAATGAGTTGGAAATAGCTGACAAAAGACGATTTGAGACTGGCTCTGGCCGAGGACGAACTTGAAAGGCTTGGCAATCTGTCTCTGGACGAGAGCAAGATTGAGGTCGTTCTACAGGAGACCCTTGACAACTCAGCTGACGCATTCAGGTCTGCGTGGTCTGCGAAGGGATATGAGATTGACCCTAGAGACCACTACATATCCACGGGATACACTGAGTTCATATTGGCATTTGCCAGATGGAATCTCTGGAACAGATTTCCAATGGCGGACAACTACGCCCTGTCTGAAGCGAGGAAACTTCAGTACGAAAAGGCGATGGAGCTGCTCAAGAATCCCTGGCTTGGAACAGACAAGGTGGACTGGACAGACCCAGACCTGTCCGCATACATCGCGCTTTCTGGTGGAACTGGAAGCAGCATAGCGGTTCCCTTCATGCGTCTGGGATATGACATTTGCTGGTTCAACGGCACGTTAATGCAGTGAGGTGAAAATGGCAACAAGGCAGACAGGACAGGACAAGACCCAGAAGATTGTCGACATCTGGTCAAGGTTCATAAACCCTCTGTGGAACCTGACGCAGAGGCAGATTGAGGAAATGCTGAACATGGCGCGTTCGGGAAACGACGTCATGCTTCAGCAGTGCTACGAACTGATTGAGCAGACCATGCCAATATTCGGAATCTGCATCGACAAGAGGCAGAGCCAGATAATGGACTTGGAGTGGAAGGTGTGTCAGCAGGGCGAAGATGGAAAGCAGAAGGAGACACGCGCTTCAAGGAAGATTGAGGACATCTTCAGGCGGAACGAAGAGGACGAGGACTTCGACAACATCCACTCCGCGATTGAGCATCTGTCCCTGTATTCGTTCAGGGGAAGAAGCTGCGTCAAGCCATTCTTCAACGATGGGAAACTGGTGCTGAAGAAACTGAACAACTGGAACATACTGCTCCACAACAACAGGTTCTACTTCAACCCATCGTCCATGCCGACGGTGGACTTGAACGCGCTTAAAGAGGTTCCGTCAGACGAGATTGCGTTCTGCCACGTCAACAGGGCGATTGACCTGCCTGGAATGCTGATTTATCTGCGTCAGTTGGTCGGAGAGACTAAATGGGCGCAGTTCGTGGAGAGAATGGGCATCCCGCAGGTGGTTATAACTTCGCCAGAAGGTACGCCTGACTCCGCTCAGAATACGTGGTTGTTCCGTGCGCAGCAGATAATGAATGGAGGAAGCGGAGTGCTTCCTCCTGGTGCGAAGGTGGATTAGCTTGTTGAAGCAAGGAATCAAGACCCGTTCTCCGAGTTCTGCCGTCATCAGATGGAAATGATTGCCATACTCTCGACTGGCGGAACGTTGAACACGCTTGGTGGAAGCACTGGTCTGGGAAGCAACCTTGCCGACGTTCAGAACGAGCAGTTCCTCAAGCTGGTGAAGAAGGACATGCGCCAGATTGAGGCCGCCATGACGAAGGTTGTGAAGTTGGTGGCCATGAAGTCTGGTCTGAATGCGGAGGGACTGCGCTTCAAGTTCAGCACGGACGAGGACTCCACGCGGGATGTCCTGGATACCGCAAAGGCAATGAAGGAACTGGGAATTGGCATTGACGTTCAGAAGATGAAGAAGTACGTGAAGTATGACATATTCTCCGACGAGCAGAAGGACTTGTGGATGCCAGTTGAAACAACTGAACCAACTGAAGATGATATTGAATCGGAAAAAAAAACGGGCAGGAGGGCCTGATGAATGGACATGAATGACGACCAGATACTGACGCTCCTCATAGAGCTGAAGTCATTGGTTGCTGGGATAGCGACCAAACTTGACTCCACGGAAAAGGCATTGACCATGGCTAACAACATGCTGCTTGAACACGAACGCAGACTGACGAAGGTCGAGACTGTGCGTTCAGATGCCAGAGCAGAACCATCGAACTGGAAGGATGGGCTTATACAGATGCTTGTGAAGGGACTTGTCGCAGCCATATTGACAATTGGCTCTCTGACAGGCGCAAGCGCGTTGATTAAACAGGTGTGGTCTGATGCCCCAGCGGTTCCCGCTGCGCCTACGCAGGTTCAGACCGTAGAAGGAGGACAGAAGAAATGACCGAAGAAGATTTGAAGCAATTGGAGCAATTGGAGAAAATGGCAATGAACACGATTAACTTCACAGACGAGATTGTATATCGCGGATTCATAGACGCGCTTTCCGAGGATGAAGAGTACGACTTCGGAGCGGAGAGGTGGTGCATGATTGCGCCACTTGGCGAGTACCTTGCCACGACCGCAGATGGCAGAGAGGTGACGGAGATTCTAGCCCCAGAGGACTTCGAGAGGATAGTGATGCTGTTCCACGACAGGCAGCAGGAGAAGGGTGGAGTCCCGCTTGACCGAGACCACGCCAGCATGAAGAAGCCACTTGACAGAGACACGCAGGCATATGGATGGATTAGAGACCTGCGAATGATGATTGGCGGGGCTTCCCAGTTCAACGGACTATACGCGAAGATTGAATGGACTGACGAAGGCCGTTCGCTTGTCCTGAACAAGGCGTACAGGTTCCTGTCTCCAGTCTTCACAATGGACGGCGAAGGACATCCAACCTCTCTGGTGAATGTGGCTCTGACGAACAGACCAAACTTCGACCTGCCCCCGATATTCAACAGCGCTGTTGAAAACAACAGTGATGTTGTTGAAAACAACATGACGGGGGATGATAGTGTAAATACGATAGTGGAGGAACACTCTATGGACATTGAACAGCTTAAGAACGATATAGCCAGCAAGGTGGTTGAGGAACTGAAGGTTGTTATTGCTGATGCAATAACCGCAGATGCCAAGCCAATGGT
>JAEIGA010017646.1_pt1 | contig 10874 bp, 7 predicted proteins | sample 9270691 | NCBI WGS metagenome assembly JAEIGA01 (sample SAMN17057246, study PRJNA624740) | gut metagenome | biome: biome; isolation source: fecal sample | host: Bos grunniens | place: China: Xizang | collected 2019 | reverse complement strand
GAGAAAAACGCGCTGTAACGATATCGAACATGAGCCGTCGCAGAGATATGCCAAGAAAAAATAGAATAAGTCCTCTGCGTGTATTTATCAGCGTGCAAAGCGGCAGACAGCACCTGCTGGCCTACCTGCCCGAGTACAATTCCTTTTATTCCTTCCGCGTGGACTATCTTTCCAATATCAAGCTTGAGGAGGTCACACCGCGTTTTGACGAGCTTCGTACGGCACTCGATGGAATGCAGAGCAAAATGTGGGGCGTCAGCGTCAAACGGAACAAGTGGGGAAGCGAACACTTGGAGCACGTGGAGTTCACTATCAAAATTGAGGATGGAGAAGATTTTATCGTGCGGCGACTTGAGCGGGAAAAGCGCGTCGGTATGGTGGAAAAAATCGACGAGCATACCTATCGTTTCGTGGCTGACGTGTACGACACGAGCGAGATGGTTCCGTGGATCCGTACCTTCATCTGCCGCATCGTGCGGATGAATTTCTCCAACCGAACCATTGAAAATCAGTTCAAACGTGATCTGGAATCCATGTACCGTATCTACGGCATCGGAGAGGAGGCGCCAGAATGATATTCAGCGAGCTTTATTCCGCCTATTACAACACGATTGCCGCCATTATCGCTCGTATCATCGACGGTGAGCAGTCTGAAAAAGAACTGCAAAAGATCGTTACCGAGCGGGCGTTTGGCGAGAGTGCACTGACTATTATACCATCGCTCAAAAGTGAAAAATGGCAGCTGGTTCATTCCGATATGACTACGCCCCTTACGCATCGGCCCACGATGCCTCTGACCACGCTGCAAAAGCAGTGGCTCAAGGCCATCTCGTTGGATCCGCGCGTCAAGCTGTTTGACGTAACGTTCCCGGATCTTTATGACGTAGAGCCGCTGTTCACCCCCAAGGACTATCATGTCTACGACCGGTACAGCGACGGTGATCCGTTTGAGGATGCGGAATATATCAGACAGTTCAGGGTGATCCTTGAGGCGATCCGAACGGGCGGGCAGATCAAATTTGAAATGACCAATCGCAAGGGGAATACGATGTTTATTCGGTGCCATCCCAAAAGGCTTGAATACTCCGAGAAGGACGACAAGTTCCGTCTGGTCACCGCAGGCTGGCGGTCGGTATCGACGGTTAATCTTGCCAAGATCCGATCCTGCGTCCCCTACACGCGCGAGAAGCAGCTGGACGGTGAGGAGCGCGAGGTCCGACACGACGTTGTAACGGTCAAGGTGCTGGACGAGCGCAACGCGCTGGAGAGGTTCATGCTTCATTTTGCCCATTTTGAAAAGCAGGCCGAGAAGCTGGACAAGAAGCATTATCTCGTCAAGATCAAATACGCTCACGACGACGAGCCCGAAATGGTCATCCGAATGTTGTCCTTTGGCCCTTTGGTTGAGGTCATAGAATCGGTATCCTTCCGAACTCTGGTCATCGAAAAGCTCAAAAAACAAATAAACTGCGGACTCAAATAAGAGTTCGCAGTTTTTATTAGAAACACCGATTTTTGAAAAAATATGTCAAAAAAGCTGCCCAAAACCTTGAAAATTGGGATTTCGCAGCTTTTTTTCCGTGAAAAAGAAAGAAAAAGCTGGTAAAATGAGGTCACGAAAGGCACGGACAGCAAAAGGCTGGACATAGGAGTTAGATTCCTTTAGCTTATACGTGCCTTGATTTTACCGACATAACGTTCATCACAGACTATTAGGTCGATTTCAGGTGAGGGTTCACTGTAGGTAAATTGGTCGTTATAATCTTTTTGAGCAAACGGCCGAGAGAAAGGCACGGACAGCAATCACTTCACATAGCATAGGACTGTTAATCCTAAGGAGCGGCGGGCTCATAACCCGAGATACGTGCCTTGAAAGATGCCTACAGCAACTTATAGTGCGCTATTGGCCCCATAGGAGCAGCTGCTCATAGCAAGCAGCTACGAGCGGAGTGAAAGGCTTCGCATGGTGAAAACGGCATCTTGTTTTTAACACAAGGCGTGTGAAAGCGCGCCTTGACCTAGTATATGCGTCATAGACGCTGTACGATATAAAGATACGAACAGCAGCCGAAAGTATCTAAACAGGCTGACCTTATTTATAAGGTCTTGCACGCTGCCTTTTCGGCCCCTGTCGTAAGCAGGCAAGCTTGAACGGTAGCATTTTGCATGATTGTATTCGATCAGGCTACACAATCTCGTATCTTGTTATACACCGTTAATAATTGCCAACCACTTATGCAGTTGGGGATTCACTTACGGTGTAGCGGTCGTTTGATCATTGCACAAGCGCAAGCTGGCGATGAAAAAACGACTGCAAAAGGGGCATACAGCAAATCAATTGGGCTGAGAAGCATTGGAGAAATTTGATGCTTATCAATGAAAAATGCGCCTTGTAAAATCCAAAAGGCACCAACAGCAAATTCGATTAGCTAAGTGGTTAAAGCAGGGTGTAAAACACCCGACGCGAGTTCGAATCTCGCATCAAACGGTGCCTTGTCATTTAAAAATTTATCACGAAAAGGAGTGAGTTTCATGTTAGAATATTTGAAGCAGGAAGTTAATAGCACGGTGACCGAAAACGGAGCCAACACCCACGTCACGACCGAATCCGACTGTCTTGACCTGTTCGCAACCATCGGTGCTTTGCGCCGCGAGAGCGACAGCGAGATCGAAGCACGTTTCCTCCGTGCCTTCAGCGAAAACAGAGATATCGCTATGAAGCTCTTGTTTTTCGCCAGAGATATCCGCGGCGGTCTTGGCGAGCGTCGCGTGTTCAGGGTTATCCTTCGTTGGCTTGCCAATAACGAGTCCGATAGCGTGCGAAAGAATATCGGACGCGTGGCAGAATACGGAAGATATGACGATCTGCTCGTGCTGATGGGCACGCCTTGTGAAAAGGATATGCTTGACGTGCTGAAAAAGCAATTTGACGCGGATAATCAGGCGCTTGAAGAGGGCGGCGAGGTTTCCTTGCTGGCTAAGTGGCTTCCTTCGGTCAACGCATCGAATAAGGAAACGGTTCAGCACGCCAAGAGAATCGCTCGTCATTTCAAAATGAGCGATGCAAGCTATCGCAAGGCGCTCGTAGCCCTGCGTGCACGCATCCACATCATTGAGAATAACCTTCGAGAGAAGGATTATTCCTTCGATTATTCCAAACAGCCCTCAAAGGCTATGTATAAGTACCGCAAGGCATTTATACGAAACGACGCCGAACGATACCGCGAGTTCATCAACAAGGTATCCTCCGGCGAAGCAAGGCTCCATGCAGACACGCTCGCCCCCTATGAGCTTGTTGAGCCTTATCTTGAATTCTCCTGGGATTCAAGAACCTTTATGCGCAAGATCAGCGAGCAGGAAAAAGAAGTTCTGAACGCGACTTGGGCGTCCTTGCCCGACTTTGGCTGTGAGGAAAATGCCATTGCTGTCATTGATACCTCCGGTTCGATGTACTGGGCTGCCAAGCCCATGCCGGCAGCAGTTGCTCTGTCTCTCGGCTTGTATTTCGCAGAGCATAATACGGGGATCTACAAGAACCACTTCATTGAGTTCTCTGCAAGACCTCAGCTTATCGAAATCAAGGGCGATACTTTTGCGGATAAACTCCGTTACGTCACGTCCTTCAACGAGGTGGCAAATACCAACCTGGAGGCGGTATTTGACCTGATCCTGAAGAGCGCCGTAAAGAACAAGGTTGCCGCAAGTGAGCTTCCCGCAAAGCTGATCATCATCTCCGATATGGAGTTTGATCAATGCGTAAGCCATGCCGACTGTACGAACTTCCAAAGTGCGAAAGCGAAATTTGAAGCGCACGGCTACAAATTGCCTGACATCGTTTTCTGGAACGTGGCAAGTCGCGTAAGACAGCAGCCCATTACCAAAAATGAGCAGGGAGTTGCTCTTGTTTCCGGCTGTACGCCTCGTCTTTTTGAGATGGTGGCGAGCGGAACGATGAACCCTTACGCATTTATGCTGGAGGTCGTCGAGGACGAGAGATATGCCGATATCGTGGCATAAATATAAGAAAAAAGGGGGGCGGAAACGCTCCCTTTACGTTTTGAAAAGGAGAAACAAATCATGATAGAGATCATTGGAAATTTTAACACCGCAAAGTGTTTTGCCACTACCCTTGAGGATAGCGCACGCGAGCAGATCAAGGCGGTGTGCGATACCGAGGCGTTTTCGTCCTCGAAGATCAGAATTATGCCCGACGTTCATGCGGGCAAGGGTTGTACTATCGGTACAACTATGACCATCACTGACAAGATCGTTCCCTCAATGGTTGGCGTGGATATCGGCTGCGGTATGTACACCGTGTACCTCGGCAACATTGACATTTATTTTGAGAAGGTTGATGAGGCCGCCCACTACATACCTTGCGGCAAGAGCGTCTGGGAGGGAAGACAGGAGCGGTTTGACTTGACACAGCTGCGCTGCTACAGATACCTCAAGGACACCAGACGACTGGAGAGATCGATTGGAACGCTTGGCGGCGGTAACCACTTTATCGAGATCGACGTAGATGAGAACGGTGGCAAGTACCTGGTCATCCACTCGGGCTCTCGTAATCTCGGCACACAGGTTGCTGAGTTCTATCAGCAGATCGCCGTTGATCTGAACGTCGGCAAGGAGGAGTACTTCAAGGCGCGCGAGGAGATCATCCGCACCTACAAGGAGCAGGGCAGACGTGCCGAGATCCAGGGCACGCTCAAGGCGCTTGAGAAGGCGTTCAAGGGCAAGGAGCCCACGCTTGCTCGTGACTTGTGCTATCTGTACGGCACGTTCATGGAGGACTATCTCCACGACGTCGATATCTGTCAGAAGTTTGCCGAGAGAAACCGCGCGAAGATGGCCGAGATCATCCTTGAGCGTTGCGGCTGGACTGCCGTCGAGACCTTCCAGACCATTCACAACTACATAGATGTGAATGAGATGATTCTTCGTAAGGGCGCTGTGTCTGCCAAGGCGGGCGAAAAGCTTCTCATTCCCATCAATATGCGCGACGGTTCTCTCATCTGTATCGGCAAGGGAAACGAGGATTGGAACTGCTCCGCACCCCACGGTGCAGGGCGGCTGATGTCTCGTTCAGTCGCGTTCGAGCAGCTGACCATGGCTGAGTACGAGGCGCAGATGGCAGGCATCTACTCGACATGCGTCGTTCCCGATACGCTGGACGAGTCGCCAATGGCTTACAAGAGCATAAACGAGATCGTTGAGAATATCGGTCCTACCGCGGATATCGTCTGCAGAATCAAGCCGATTTATAATTTCAAGGCGGCGGAATAACACAGTCATCTGAACAAAGAATTGCCCCCTGTCGCTTGACAGGGGGCATGCTTTACGTTGGGTTCAATTTTTAGGTCTCACCTGAACGATATAGGATACGCCGCGGTAGATATTCACAAAATCGGACTCCAAAATGGCGTCAACCTCGGGGTGTGCGGGGTCGTTGATGAGCAGCCACTTTTTGCCGTTACGCTCCTCGTATCCGACGACGCAGAGCAGGTGTCCGTTGGTCTTGTAGCCGGGATAACCGCTGGCGGACAGCTGACCCTCCTTTACTCGGATCGAGCAGGCAAGAGGATGACCGGTATAGACGGCCCATTTGATCGCGTCAATGTCGAAGTAGTCGATGTACGCGTTATATCCAAGCTCACCTGCGTATGCAACGTTGTACGCCCAGTTTCCGAATTTTTGGGCGCCGTAGTCGCGTACGCCCCACGCAACGTCTTCGACCTCAAGGCCCTCCTCGCCGAGATAGAGAAGGATCATGGAGAGGGAGGTGGCTGAGCAGATCTGACCGCCGATCTCGGGAACGTCCGTTTGCCGTCTGTAGGGCACGTCGAGCTTTTTATAGGTATCCGCAGGAGCCTTCAGAAGAGAGTCCTCCTTATCGCTGGCCAAAGTTACGTTATAGACGATGGGGGAATGATCCTTTTTCTGTTTAATATCAATTCTGTATCTGACGACACCCTCGCATTCTTCTTTGAGATCCAGAATGTCGATGCCTACTTCACCGTGCTCGTTTTCGGTAGAGGCACTGCCGGAAAGCCCCTTGATCGCGCTCCAAACGCCCCAGGAGAACCAATCCGTGTAGCTTCCGTCGTCCAGCATAATGGATACGGATATTTCAACCGTACCGCCCGAGGCGTCGGAGTTCCAGGAGGCCAGCATCTGCTTGAAGCTGCCACCGAGATAGACCTCATCTGAGATGAAGGTGCCCTCGGTCGAGCCTGGCATGAGCATCAGACCTCCGTTCTTATAAATGAGGGAAACGAACTCGCCTTTGAATTCGTTGGCGGAGAACATGATGGATTCGTTGAAAAGCTTGACATCGTTTTTATACAGATCGCCGTCCTTAGGCTTTTCGTCCGTGACGTTTTGCTCGGGTGTTACGGTAAGCCCGCCCTTGTCTGCTTCAAATGCCTTCATTGCCTCGACAGTACCGCTTTCGTAGCACTTGGCGGACAAACCGTAGGTCAGCTTGAGATAGTAATCCTCAAAATGCGCGACGCTCTCTTGGATTTCACTTGCCCTGGTAGCCGCGCTTCCCGTCGTCTTTGCCGATCTGTCGTACAGCGAAGACGAGCTTGCGCTTGCAGTGCCGTCCGTGCTGACAATGGAGGTAGCGTCAATATAAGAGCCTCTGTTCAGGACAGATTGGATGTAGATCTTGTCGTGTCCTTTGTCCAGCGACTTGCCGTTGAGCCAAAGATTATCATCGTCAATACCAAGGCAATCGGCAAGGGTGACGAACACGTCATTATGCGAAACGAGAAGCTCGGATTCCTTGACCTCCTCACCGGGAATCTTAACGAGCAGGGGAGCTTTAATGTAATTTTCCAGCGTGTATCCGCCGATGAGCTTTTTCATGCCGGCAACGGCGGTGCTGTCCTGCAGATCAAAGGCCGCTCCCGTTCCCGTAATGACGATCACGGTATCATCGTAAAGCCCCTCGGCCTTCAGATCCTCGATAAACTTGGCGATCGTCTTGTCCACGTATGCCATGCGTCTTGCGTAGGCCGCAACGTCCTCGCTGCCTGCAACCTCCGTAGCCGTGATATCGGAGAGTCCCGTGTAAAGGCCGAGATCCGTAATAGAGAGGAAGAAATAGTCGTTTTCGTTTTTCTTCAAGGCGCCAATGGCCGCGTCGTATACGCTCTTCTTGGGGAGGTCATCGATCGAAACAGTGATGAAATCCTGATAACCAAAGCTCTTATACGTTTTGGATCCACCGTACGCGCCCTTGGGTCCCGAGGTTACGGCAAGAGTATAAAAGCCTTTCTCCGTCAGGATCTTTCCAAGCGTATGGATATCCTCGCCGCGCAATCCTGCGATGGGCTCGTTATACTGCGGCGCGTACACCGAGGAGGACATGATCACGTCAAGACCTGACGCATACGCGCTTGAAGAAACGTTGTTCTTATAAAAGGAAAAATCTGTAAGAAGTGCGTTCAAGCCGGGGGTCAGCGGCGTGCCATAGTAATCCCCGCCGATCATACCGTCGCCCAGATCCTGCACGCTGATCATGATCACGTTTTTGGGAGCGAACACCTTGGGCTCATCGGGCTCGTCCGGCGTTTCGGGCGTGGCCCCGGGATCTACGATTTCCGGCGGCGTTTTCGTGCAAGCACCTAAAAGAAGGCAGGCGAGAAGTAAAATCGAAAAAACCGTCAGATATTTTGCGATTTTTCTCACCGTTCCTCTTACGGTCAATTGGCGGGATTCTTTACAGTTGTTCATAAGCATAACCTCGTAACTATAAGATAAAGTAATGCGGCGTATTAATTATTTTTATGCAACTCGCACATTATTTCCGCATTTATTTAGTAAATAATACATCAAAATGCCCAAAATGTCAATGCTTTTTGATAAAAAAGACAAGAAACCGCAAACAAGAGAGCCCTGATCTGTCGCGCTTGCCTTTTGTCAGCTGTCAGTTGCGTTGGAATCGTTTTGCAAGCACCTTGATTTATCGTGAAAATTATGTTATACTTAATGAAAAACAGACTATGATAAGGAGGCACACGATGAAAAATTTGGAAGCGACGAGCATCAAGGCAGTCGTCTTAGGACATGCTGTAGCGGATGCGCTGGGTGTGCCGGTGGAATTTCGCTCGCGTGGAGAGCTGATGGACGATCCCGTATGCGGAATGAGGGGCTTTGGTACGTACGGCGTGCCTGCGGGCTCGTGGTCGGACGATACCAGTATGTCCGTTGCCGCTCTGGATCATATTGCGGGCGGCTGGGTGAATTGGCAAGCTGTAATGGAGAATTTCGGTCGCTGGTACTATGATGGCAAATACACCCCGACTGATCTGACATTCGACGTGGGCGGTACCTGCGCACGTGCGATTGAAGCCTATTTCGTTCATGGAGAGACGATGAAAACGTGCGGCCTTTCGGATGAAAATTCCAACGGTAACGGTTCGCTGATGCGTATCCATCCGTTTTCTTTGATGGCTTATGCGCGGTATCGGAATGATGGGGCTTGGGAAGATATGATCGTGCAGGCAAGTGCACTTACTCACGCGCACGAACGATCCTGTCTTGCCTGCAAAATTTACACCTTGATTCTGTTTCATCTTTTGGATCATGCTGACAAGAAATCCGTGCGTCTTGCCCTGCAGCAAGCTGTCGACGAATACGCAGACAGCACCGAGATTGAGCATTACGGTCGTTTGTTTGAGGTGGATTTTGCCGCTCTCAGCGTTGGCGAGATCTACAGTAGCGGCTACGTGGTGGACACGCTGGAGGCAGCGGTCTGGTGTCTTCTGACAACTGAAAGCTACGAGGAATGCGTGCTCCGCGCGGTCAATCTCGGAGAAGATACCGACACCGTCGCGGCTGTAGCGGGAGGATTGGCAGGAGCCTTGTACGGCTACGAAGCCATTCCTGCCGAATGGCTGGATACGCTGATCCGCCGCGATATGATCGAGGAGATGTGCGAGCGCGCGGCCGAGGGCTGGTGCGAAGAAAATAAAAAGCTCCTTGATATGAAAGGTCTTCGTATCGTTGATCTGCATATGCACGTGGTGCCCGGCATTGACGACGGTTCAAAAAGCATAGAGGAGTCGCTGGAGCTGTTGCGCCTGTCAATAAGCCAGGGCGTGACGGACGTCTTTTGCACGTCGCATAACGGTTATTCCCAAAAGGACGGCGAGAAGTATCGCGCGGCATTTCAAGCGCTTGCAGAGGCGGTAAAGGCGGAGAGCCTTCCGATTCGATTGTACGAAGGCTGTGAGGTTCTTTGCACGGGTGGCTATATGGAGGACATTATTTACGGTCTGAAGTGCGGAGCCTTTCCCACGTTGGGGAAAACCGACTACGTTCTGACCGAGCTGTATCCCGACACCCGCCCGAGCGAAGCGCTGACTATCGTACGGACCCTATGCGAGCGTGGCTATCATCCCATCATTGCTCATATGGAGCGCAACTACAATATGACGGGCGCGATGGTGTCGACGCTGATCGGGGCGGGTGCCTTGATTCAGGTTAACGCGCACAGCTTCGTTGTCGAGCGTGACATGCAAATTCGCGAGCGAGCTCGCCGCTTGCTTCGCAATCGGTATATCCATTTTCTTGGCTCAGACGCGCATCGCTTGAGTCACAGACCCCCTGATGTGGCCTCGGGTGTGCAGTACGTCCTTGATCATGCAGATGAGGATTATGCGAAGGAAATTACTTATGGAAATGCTGAAAAGCTGTTGGAAATATGAGTCTGCGAGAGCATTGAGGTGACGAGTGCACGCGGGATCTGAAAAGGTCAAACGTGCTTTGCTTAAAATTAAGAATGAACTGAGGTTAAACATACAAATGGAAATTATAGATCAGGCGATGGCATACGTGAAGGAGCACTTTGAGCGCGAGTACAGTGGTCATGACTATTTTCACACGCTCCGCGTTTTCAATATGGCAACGCGCATTGCCAAGGCAGAGAGAGCAGATCTTGAGCTGGTACAGCTTGCGGCGCTGTTACATGACGTGGATGACCGAAAGATATCTCCCGAAACGTACGAGCAGCAGACCAATGCGAGGAGCTTTCTGACGGCACACGGCGTGGACGAAGCGACGACTGAGGCGATATGTAAGATGATCCGCGAGGTTTCGTTTGCGGGTAACGCGTCTGTTACGCCTACGACGCCGGAAGGAAAATGTGTGCAGGATGCTGACCGATTGGATGCGATTGGAGCAATCGGAATTGCTCGCGCGTTTGCCTACGGAGGTAATCATCAACGCCTTATGTATCACCCCGATGTAAAACCCAATTTGGATATGAGCAGAGAGGAATATATCAAAAGTCAGTCGACAACGATCAATCATTTTTACGAAAAGCTGTTCAAGCTGACTGCCATGATGAATACCCAAACGGCAAGCGGGATTGCTCGGGCGCGCGAGGCGTATATGAAAGAATACGTCGCCGAGTTTTTGAGCGAATGGGATGGAAAAAGATAAGAATAACGAGCGGCGGATGCTTCCGTCGCCCTTGACTTTTGCCTGCCGGTGTGGTAGACTTAAATCATAACGAAATGTAAATGGAGGATTCATCCATGAAACGACAATTATCGCGGCTCTTTTGTCTGATTTTGGCCCTGTCGTTCGTATTGACGCTTGCGGTTGCTTGCCGTCCTCAAACGCCGGACGACGAACAAAAACCAACCCCACCCGACGACGTAAAACCGCCCGAGCAAGAGGTCGAGGGCGTAGAGATCGATTTGTCGGCTTATACGTTGATGCGCTCGGAGGATGCGTCCGCCGAGGTGCGTACAGCCTTCGTCCAGATTGGTAAGATCATAAAAGAAGTGTGCGGTGTGAAGTTGGAGCTTGCTACGGATTACGTAGACGAACATATCAACAACCGTGCCGAATACGAG
>JAEIGA010017645.1_pt1 | contig 10874 bp, 16 predicted proteins | sample 9270691 | NCBI WGS metagenome assembly JAEIGA01 (sample SAMN17057246, study PRJNA624740) | gut metagenome | biome: biome; isolation source: fecal sample | host: Bos grunniens | place: China: Xizang | collected 2019 | reverse complement strand
GCAAACAGTGCGACTGGCGATTGGTCTGCAAACAGTGCGACTGGCTCTCGGTCTGCAAACAGTGCGACTGGCTCTCGGTCTGCAAACAGTGCGACTGGCTATGGGTCTGCAAACAGTGCGACTGGCGATTGGTCTGCAAACAGTGCGACTGGCTCTGGGTCTGCAAACAGTGCGACTGGCTATGGGTCTGCAAACAGTGCGACTGGCGATTGGTCTGCAAACAGTGCGACTGGCTCTCGGTCTGCAAACAGTGCGACTGGCTCTCGGTCTGCAAACAGTGCGACTGGCGATTGGTCTGCAAACAGTGCGACTGGCTATGGGTCTGCAAACATCTCCACCGGCTGCGATTGTTCCAATGCCGGACTTGGTGAGCGAAACATCAGTGTCGCATGGGGCAGGGACAGCAAGTGCAAGGGGTCTGTCGGTAGTTTCCTTGTGTTGAGCGAGTGGGGTGCTTGGGACGGGGAAAAATATCCGTTCGTCGGCACAAAGATGGTCGAGGTAGACGGAAAGAAAATCAAGGAAGACACTTGGTACACACTGAAAAACGGAAAAATCATTAAGGCTGATTAAAGAAAGGAAAATACATATGGCACTGAATCACATTACTATCATGGGTCGCTTGACCGCTAATCCCGAACTTCGTCGCACCACCACCGGCAAGGCGGTTGTGTCCTTTTCCATCGCTTGTGACAAGCCCGGCAAGGACAGCGGCGCATCCTTCATTCCATGCGTGGCATGGGAGAAGACCGGCGAGTTCATCAATCAGTATTTCTCCAAAGGCTCTGCAATCGTCCTAGAGGGCAGAATTGAATCCCGGCAGTACGAGGCGAAGGACGGACAAAAGCGGACTGTGGTCGAACTGGTGGCTTCGCAGGCACACTTCTGCGGAAAGAAAGAAGAGAGCGCATCTGATCTGGTAGGCTTCGTGCCGAAGGACAAAATTCCCGAAGCAAAAGAGGATTACGCACTTATCGATAATGACGATATGCAACTTCCCTTCTAAGGATGTGAAAACATGGCTGTAAACAGCAAGCAAAAAGGGGCGAGGTTTGAGCGGACACTTGCTTCCAAGTTCCGTGAATATGGCTACGATTGCCATCGAGGGCAACAGTATTGCGGCGCAAACGGCGACGCCGATGTGGTCGGGCTTCCCGGCATTCACATCGAGGCAAAGCACCAAGAGCGAATGCAGTTATACGAATGGATGGCGCAAGCAAAGCGAGATGCGGCAGGGAAGGGAAACCTTCCCACCGTGTTCCACAAGAAAAACAATGCAGCGATCCTTGTGACCATGACCTTGGAAGATTGGATGAATCTCTATAGGGAGTGGGAAGCAGGACACAACTTAAAGGAGTGAACATCATGAGCAAAGCAACGCAGAAAGCGAAAATCCTTGCTTATTGCAAAGAACACGGCTCTATCACTGTGCGTGATATGTGCGTGAAATTGGACATTAACAGTCCGACCAAGCGAATCAGCGAAATGCGGCATTCAGAGGAGTACGATGTGAAGACCACCGAGGAAACCAAGGTAAAGGACGGCGGCGAAGTGGTTCGGTACAATCGGTACTTTATCAGGGCGGTGGCTGCCAATGGCTGAAGTCAAGTGGATCAAGATCACAACGGACATCTTTGATGACGAGAAAATCCTGCTTATCGAGAGCCTGCCGGATGCCTACGCAATTATCACGGTGTGGTTTAAGTTGCTGTGCCTTGCCGGAAAGCAGAACAACAGCGGCGTGTTTATGATGGGGCGCATTCCATACACGGAGCAGATGCTCGCCACCATCTTCCGCATGAAGGAGTCGTCCGTCACTATGGCGCTGCGGACATTTGAGCAGTTTGGCATGGTTGAGCTTGTCGACGGCGTGATCACCATTCCCAACTGGAACAAGCACCAGAGCCTAGATGCCTACGAAAAGAAGAAGGCCTATGACCGCCAGTATCGGATGGAGCAACGAGAAAAGCAGCGGCTACTCGCAACAAAAAGCGATTGTCAAACGACTAGTCGTACGACGGTCGTTGTTGCAGAAGAAGATAAAGAAAAAGATAAAGAAGTAGATTTATATATAAATAATAATCCCGGCAAAAAAGCCGGGAAGAAACCTGCCAAGCATAAACACGGCGAATTTCAAAATGTTCTTCTGGCTGATTCGGAATACGAGAAGCTGACCAATGATTTTGGCGCTGATCTTCGTGACAAGGCGATTGCTTTTCTTGATGCCTATATAGAAGAAAAAGGCTATAAATCAAAATCGCATAATCTTGCCATCAGAAGATGGGTCATGGATGCTGTCAAAGAAAACGAATCGAAGCCTAGAAGATCCGGCAGAAAAGAGATCGTTCCCAAGTGGTGCAACAACAGCGAGTTTCGGTTTGGCGAAGCCGAACTGGAAGCGATTCAGAAAGCCGTAACTGCCGGCAACGATCCTGACCTTGCCGACAGAGCGGAGAAGTTAAAACAACGATTAGGGGGATAGGTATGGAAGGCAAACACGCTTGCATGGACAAGCACTGTTTAGGATGCAAATATTATCGGTGCATTTACGAGGAAATGTGGTACTGCGCCTACCTGATCGAGACGGATAAGCGCAGGCCGTGTCCGCCCGGAAAGGGCTGCACAGTGAAAGCGAAGAAGGAGAAGGGGGAAGCGAAATGAAAGTATATGAAGCAACGGAGCAAGCCTACAAGAACGGCTATGAGGCTGGCAAGAGAGATGCCGTGAAGCATGGGCGGTGGATACCGCACAACAAGAGAAGCAACAACTGGGTAGAATGTTCAGAGTGCAACACCGTTGGGTCTCCCTTCTGGAAGCGGTGTCCTGTGTGTGAAGCAAAGATGGATGGTGAACGAAATGGACAATAAAGTATTGTGGGATTATAAATCGCCAATAGAGATTATCCAAGCGGAAGTAAAAAGAAGGATGGAAGATAACATCTTAAAAGCGGTTGTTGACTATGACATCAAGATAGACAAACATGAGCTGCTCCGTGCCTTGCAGTATGACCGAGGGCAGTACCAGAAAGGCTACGATGATGCAATGCGATCCATTACCCATTGTGCGAATTGCGAACACGCATACAATCACGGAGTGTTTATTGAGTGCATGAGATTTAATGCGCCCGTAAAAAACGGCGATTTCTGTTCTTACGGAGAAAGGAGATCGGAAGTGTGAGCGAGAGGAGAAAAAGCGAAGCACAGGTATATCTGGAGCAAGTGGAACGGCTGGACTCCATCATCAAGAATAAGCTGATCGAGAAGCAACAGTGGAAGGACATTGCGCTTGGGATCACCGCCAGCATGGACGGCGAACGGGTGCAATCTACTGGAGCGAAGACCAAGATGGCAAACGCCGTGGAGCGGTGCGTGGACATGGAAGCCGAGATTGATAGGTTGGTAGACAATCTTATCGACACCAAGAAAGATGTCATACAGACCATCGAACAGCTTTACAGTCCTATGGAGTACAATGTGCTGCACATGAGATACATCCAGTACAAGGACTTGCAGGACATCGCCGATCACTATGGCAAGGAATACTCGTGGGCGACCACCACGCACGGCAGAGCCTTGAAGGGCGTTGAAGCGATATTGGAAAGGAGAAGGGATGAGGAGAATCCATAACGCAGAGCGGAAGCAACGGGGGTGCAATTACTGCGCCCATGCGATACCGCCGGAACAGGACGGCAGGTCATATAAGTGCAGGGCGTGTCCGTTTGATGAGTGTCCTTATCACGAGCTGGACGAGGTGAAGAGCTACAGCCATTATCTCAAGAGATACGGCGATCTTACACTGGGCGCATTGTTGCTCTCTTTGAAATAAAAGTTTGTGACTTCCTGTGACTAAATCGTATGGTTTGTGACTAATTCCTTTGCTAACATGTAAAGTGAGAAAAAGCGAAAAGCACCTGACCGAAATGGCCGGGTGCTTTTTGTGTTGGAAAGGAAACGAACATGAAAGCAATTCGATGCGACCTTCCCTACGCCGATCAGATAGAGATTCATCCTCTGGCTGACCTGCATATTGGCGATATGTCCTGTGACTTCAAGGGGGTCATGGATAGAATCGAGCATATCAAGAATACACCGAATGCCTATTGTGTGCTGGACGGCGATCTGATGGACACCGCCATTGCTTCCAGTATTGGCGATACCTATGGCGCAAACCTTCAGCCGATGGAGCAGCTTAAAATGTGCGTGAAAATCTTCGAGCCTATCAAGGACAAGATTCTTGCCGTGCTGCCGGGCAACCACGAAGGACGGGTATATAAAAGCGACGGTCTGGACATTACGGAACTGATGTGCGCCCAGTTGGGCATCCCAGAGAAGTATTCGCCTACCACGGCTCTGGTGTTCGTTCGCTTCGGCAAGAGTTCCGGCAGAACACACAACAGACCGATTTGCTACACGGCCTATGTAACGCATGGCTCTGGAGGTGGACGAAAAGAAGGCGGCAAGGTCAATCGGCTTGCTGATCTGGCTTCCATCGTGGATGCCGACATCTATATTCACGCACACACGCACCTGCCGCTGGTGTTCAAGGAATCCTTCTTCCGTGTATGCACCAGCAATTCCTCTGTGGCACTGGTAGATAAGCTGTTCGTCAATACGGCAGCATCGCTCAACTATGGCGGCTACGGAGATAGACAAGGATTTAAGCCTGCAAGCAAGACTTCCCCCGTTATTTATCTGGACGGACGGAAGCACGAGATGTGGGCGAAACTATAACAAGCACCAGTAGCTCTCTTCGTGGATCATAGGGGAGAGTTATCAAATACCACACTCCTTGGGGCGGTGCAATCGGCATCGCCTATGGTGCATTTCAAAAGAAAGAGGTGAGAGAGTATGCTGACAGCAAAGCAGGAGTTATTTGTACAGAAAATCATAGAAGGCTACAGCCAAGCAGATGCGTACCGCTCTGCCTATAACACAAAGCGAATGAGCGACAAGACGGTATGGGAGAACGCAAGCCGTCTGATGGCCGATAGCAAGGTGACAGCAAGGGTGAAGGAATTAAGGGATCAACTTGCCAAGCCCAGCATAATGTCGGCGCAGGAGCGGCTGGAGTGGCTGACACAGCTCATTAAGAGCGAGGAAGAAAGCACCAATGACAAACTGAAGGCTGCTGACATCATGAACAAGATGCAGGGCGAGTATGTTCAGAAGGTGGAAGCGGCTGTCACCAATGCGGTGAACATTAACATCGAATTGAGTGATGACTGATGGATGTAAACATCAAGATAAGCAAGAGGGTCTTCAACGATGTGTACCTGCCGTATCTGGACAATGACGATAGATACCTAGTGTTCTACGGCGGCGGCTCGTCCGGCAAGAGCTACTTCATTGCGCAGAGATTCATATACAAGCTGATCCATCCGCAGCGGTGCAATCTGCTTGTGGTAAGACAGACGGGCGACACCAACAGAAGGTCTACATTCCCTTTGCTGAAGCAGGTTATCTCAAACTGGAATCTTGGGGAACATTTCAAGGTCAACGAGAGCGATATGCGTATCGTGTGCAAGCTGACGGGTAACGAGGTCGCCTTCGCCGGACTGGACGATGTCGAAAAGATCAAGTCTATCACCTTCTCCAATGGCGAATTGACGGACATCTGGGTGGAAGAAGCAACGGAAACGCAGGAAGCGGACATTAACCAGCTAAAGGTGCGCTTGCGTGGTGGTAAATCAAAGAAGCAGATTGTTTTGTCGTTTAACCCCATCAACATACAGCACTGGATCAAGAAGCATTTCATCGACAGCGGACTGGCAACGGTCTGCTTTTCTACTTATAAGGACAACAAGTTCCTTACGGAAGATGACCGAAAAGCGCTGGAAGGCCTGAAGGACATCGACGAATACACCTACGAGGTCTACTGCCTCGGCAAGTGGGGCATTCTCGGCAAGACCGTATTCGATGCCAAGGCAATTCAAAAGCGGCTAGAGGTCATTCCACGGCCTCTCAAGGTGGGCTACTTCAGGTACGACTATGACGGCCTGCGGATCAGCAATGTCCAGTGGGTCAACGATAGGGACGGCTACATCAAGATATACCAGTTGCCGAACAGCCCTGCCATTACGGAATACTGCATAGGCGGCGACACAGCCGGTGAGGGCAGCGACTTCTTCACGGGTCATGTGCTGGATGCCAAGACGGGCGTTCAGGTGGCGCATCTGAAGCACCAGTTCGATGCAGACCAGTACACAAGGCAGATGTATTGCCTCGGCAAGCATTACAAGGATGCGCTGATCGGCATTGAGGCGAACTTCGACAGCTATCCCATCATGGAATTGCAGAGGCTCGGCTATCCGAAACAGTACGCACGAGAGGCGCAGGACACCTACACAGGCAAGACGGAGAAGCGGTTTGGCTTCAAGACTACGAGCCTGACAAGACCGACAGCGATCTCTAGGCTGATAGAGGTCGTCCGTGAGCATTGCGACACCATCAACAGCAAGGAAACGCTGGAAGAACTGCTGACCATTATCCGCAACGAAAAGGGTCGCATAGAAGCGCCGCAGGGCGGACATGACGATGACATGATGGGTCTTGCAATCGCACATCAGATCAGAGAGCAAGTGGTATTCGTGAACGAGCCTATCGAGGTAACGCCGCAGTATCACTTCAACATAGAGAAACACTACCAAGTAGAGCAGGACTGGGGCGAAAGCATCACAGTCATTTAGTGAGTTCAACATAGGGATAGGTTGGCTACCAACAAGGCAGGAAAGTCCACTGCTTTCCCTATGTTTAACAATATGGGCTGCACCGAAAGGACAAAGGTGTAAATATGGATCATTACAAGGACGAGTGCAAGGCTTGTTGGTGCAAGAAGGCACAAGAAATGAGGTGCGGGTATGATGTGTGGTTTAACTGCAATTCCTGCCCATTCGCAGAGTGCTATGAGCCTGACACAAGGGAACAATTTCTTTCTGGTGTAACGGAACGAGAAGCAGACTATATGCGGTTTGAAGAAGCAGAGAAACGGAGACAGATGGACGAAGAAGAATACAAACAATCATCGTACCATCAGGAGCAGGTTGTGTTTGCGGATTCGATACGGCAGAAAGTAGAAAACAAGGTTCTGCTATCGCCGGAAGAGTTTGAGCGAGCACTGGCATTTAGGGAAACAAGGACTTCTCGTTATATAGACTTCTATTCGGTGGAAGATTTGGTTGGATACCAGTTGTCTGCTCTTGGCTACAAAGGAGCAGCAGAGGAACTGGTGAACTACATGGAAAATATGTGGGGGTATTGATGTGGAAGTATTACTTTTGGCTGTTATGGCAGCATCGAACATCCTGTGCTTCATGATCGGCGCAAAGGTGGGACAGACGGTATCAAAGGGCGAGGAAGTGAAGCTGCCCACCGTCAATCCCGTGCAGGCCATCAAGGAGCATCAGGAGCGCAGAGAGGCCGAGAAAGAGCAGGACAAGATTGAAGCCATTATGCGGAATCTGGAAGCCTACAACGGCACAGAGAGCGGACAGAAGGATTTACCGAGGTGATATAGATGGACTTAATTGAGATCAAGGAAACGCCAATTTGGTCATTGTACGAGAAAGGACGAAATTACCATCGTAGAATGAACATTTACACCGATACTGACAGAAACTATCGGATGTACAACGGCAACCAGTGGGAAGGCGCAAAGCTGGGCGATGTAGAGCCGGTGCAGAAGAACTTTATCAAGCCTATCGTCAAGTACAAGTGCGCTGTCATTCATGACAATCTGTATGCCATCAACTTCTCCTCGCAGAACTACGAGAACAGAGAGTTCCGGCACAATGCGGAGCGGTACTGCGATATGCTCAACCGCTATGCAGGCAATGTGTGGGAAAGAGACAAGATGGACTTCAAGGGTCGCCGAATCACAAAGGACTCGGCCATCAACGACGAGGGCATCATCTATGTCAACTGGGACGAAGAGAAGATGCTGCCGGTCAATGAGATCGTCAAGAAGAACGACATCTACTACGGCAACGAGAACGATGACGAGATTCAGGCGCAGCCGTACATCCTCATGCGTAAGAGAATGCCGGTGTTCAGCGCCATCGAACTGGCACACCAGCTTGGCATGACCGGCAAGGACGATTACATCATCGGCGATAATGACACCTTCGAGGAGTCCGGCGATGCCGCCAAGGACGAACTGGACGACATGGTGACCATCGTCTACAAGATGTACAAGCAGAACGGCACTGTCCATTACTCGGTCGCTACCCGGTGGGTGACGATTCTCGAAGATGTGGACTTGGGCATCAAACTGTACCCCATCGCACACTTCAACTGGGAAGAGCGAGAAGGCTCTGCACGAGGCGAAGGCGAAGTTCGGTATCTGATCCCCAACCAGATCGAGGTCAACCGCACCGAGGTCAGACGAGTGCTGACGGTGAAGTATCAGGCATATCCGCAGAAGGTCGTGGACATCAGCAAGGTGGTCAATCCGCAGGCACTCAACACTGTGGGCGGCACGATCCGCACCAATGGTCAGCCTGTGGATGATGTGCATAAGATTGTGGGTACTATTCCCCCTGCACAGATGTCGCCTGATGTGGTCAAGCTGCAAGAGGATCTGATTCAGGTTACCAGAGATTTGGCTGGCGCAGGCGATACCGCAACGGGTCAGGTCAATCCCGAATCTGCATCCGGCCGTGCGATCTTGGCTGTCCAGCAGGCTTCCCAAGCACCCATGACGGAGCAGAAGGAAAGCTACAAGAACTTCATTGAGGATGTGGCTCGCATTTGGCTGGAATACCTGATGGCATACTCCGTGGACGGCATCAACATGGAAGAAGAGGTCACCGACCCCATGACGGGCGAGAAGACCGTTCAGGTGGTGAATGTTCCCCAGAGTGCGCTTCAGCAGCTTCAGGCAACTGTGAAGATCGATGTGACTCCCAAGGGCGTGTATGACAAGTTTGCACAGGAGCAGACCATTGAGAATCTCTTAACGCAGGGCTTCTTCAATGCACAGCGAGTGAGCGAACTGGAAGCCTACGCTTCTGTCCTTGACGATGACTCTGTAGCGCCCAAGATGAAGATCCTTGAGGCTATCGACCACATCAAGGAAGAACAGCGCAGAATCGCTACGATTCAGGCGCAGGCACAGATGATGCAGCAGAGAGCGCAGCAGTTCCTGATGGAAGACCCGGACGGTCAGGCAGAGCAGATCGCCGATGCCCGGATGCAGCTCATGATGCAGCAGGAAGCACAGTACGCACAGCAGGAAGCGGAACTGGACGAGGAAACCGCAGAGGCAGAAGAAGCAACAGACGAAGAATAAAGCACTCCTAGTGGGTGCTTTTTCTATTTGACCAGACATGGAAGTCGTTAAAAGCACATGGAATCAGGTGAAACAAACACCGCTCAAAAAATAGGAAAGGAAATCGTTATGGAAATGAACGAGAACTTTGTGACCGAACAGGTTGCTGAAAATGTGGAGCAGACCACAGAACAAACCCCCAAGACCTACACCCAAGAAGAGGTGGACGAGATTGTGGGCAAGCGCATTGCCAGAAAGGAAGCGAAGATCCGCAAGGAATATGACCGCAAGTACGGCGATCTGACGGATGTGCTTCAGGCTGGCACTGGCAAACAGAATGTTGAGGAGCTGACTGACACCTTCAAGCAGTTTTATGCCAAGAAGGGCATTAAGATGCCTGCGAAAAATGATTACTCGGCAGACGACATCGAGGTGCTTGCAAGGGCTGAAGCTGACGATATTATCCGTGGCGGCTACGAGGATGTGGTCGATGAGGTTGAAAGACTGACCGGCATCGGCTTTGAAAATATGACCGCACGGGAGAAGAAGGTGTTTAAGACCCTTGCTGATTACAGACAGAGCGCCGAAATGGGCAGAGAACTGGGTAAGATTGGCGTTACCGAGGATGTCTACAACAGCGAGGAGTTCAAGGCTTTCAAGAGCAAGTTCAACTCCAACATTCCCATCACAGATGTCTATGACATCTACAGAAAGACTCAACCGCAGAAAAACATTAAACCGATGGGAAGCATGAAGAACACAAGCTCCGGCGATGCCGGTGTAAAGGACTTCTACTCCGTTGAGGAAGCACGAAGATTTACCAAAGAAGATTATGACAAGAATCCTGCGCTCTTCAAAGCGGTGCAGCAGTCCATGACGAAATGGAAATAATGCTTCCCTTCCAATGAAAGGAAGGAAAACAAAATGGCAGTTACTAATTTTATTCAGCAGATTTGGTCTAAGAAGATTCAGGACGATCTGGAACTGAAGTGCAAGCTGGTCGACAATTGTCTGCGTGACTACGAGGGCGACTGCAAGTATGCACAGTCCGTTAAGATTCTGGGCGTTGGTGAGCCTACCATTGGCGCATACGACGGCACTCAGGACATCACCATCGAGGACATGACCGACAAGGGTCAGATCCTGACCATCGATCAGGCGAACTACTTTGCCTTCTATGTGGATGACATCGATCAGGCACAGTCCGTTCCCGGTCTGAAGGAGAAGTATCAGGAGAAGGCTGTTCACGGTCTGGCTGTTGCCCGTGATACCTACATTGCCAACCTGATCAAGGGCGCAGCAAACTCCACCACCGCTACCGCACTGACTCAGGATGCAGTCAAGGAAGCTATTGACGAGGCTATTGTTGCTCTGCGTGAGCGCAACTTTGACGAGGAGGGTGTCATTGAGATCACTCCTGCTGGCTACGCTCTGTTCAAGAACCACCTGATTACTCTGTCCACCAACAACCCTGAGTACATCAAGAAGGGCATCGTGGGCGTGTATGACGGCTTCGAGGTTATCATGTCCAACAACCTCAAGACTCCCGGCGATGTTCGTGGCAAGAAGGCCATCGCTTTTGCCGGTCAGATCAACGAGGTCGAGGCTCT
>JAEIGA010017644.1_pt1 | contig 10874 bp, 11 predicted proteins | sample 9270691 | NCBI WGS metagenome assembly JAEIGA01 (sample SAMN17057246, study PRJNA624740) | gut metagenome | biome: biome; isolation source: fecal sample | host: Bos grunniens | place: China: Xizang | collected 2019 | reverse complement strand
TACGAGAACATGATCAAGGACTCCAAGTACGCGGACAACAAGGAACTGTACGTCATTCCGGGTGCCGTTCACACCGACCTCTACGACGGCGGCGAGAACAACGTCATCCCCTTCGATAAACTGCAGAACTTCTTTGAGACCAACCTGAAATAAGGAGACACATCATGAGCAAAGTGCTTGTCATTTCCACGAGTCTTCGCGCAAAGAGCAATTCCGAGTTTCTGACCGAGAGACTGACTGCCGGCGCGAGAGAAGCGGGCCATGAGGTCGAAGTCGTCAGCCTGAAAGGGAAAACCATGGGGTTCTGTGTCGGCTGTCTGGCCTGTCAGAAAACGCAGGAGTGTGTCCTGAAGGACGATGCAAACCTGCTTGCGGAAAAAGTGAAAGGCGCCGACACCGTGGTGTTCGCGACCCCCATCTATTACTACGAAATGAGCGGCCAGATGAAGACGCTTCTGGACCGGCTGAACCCGCTGTTCCCGACGGACTACAAGTTCCGCAATGTGTACATGCTTTCTGTTGCGGCTGAGGACGAGGCATTCGTTCCGGAGCGGGCGGAAGCCGGCCTGCAGGGCTGGGTCGACTGCTTTGAAAAAGCGGAGTTCGTCGACAGCCTGTTCTGCGGAGGCATCAACGATGCAGGGGAAGCGGCAGGAAACGACCGCGCCGCGGAGCGGGCTTACCGGTTTGGTGCATCGCTCAAATAATACGAACCTTTAGCGGAGGATATTACATATGAAAGAAAAAATGCTGGATGGCAAAGTGACCATCGTTTCCGGCGCCAGCTACGGCATGGGTCAGACCATGGCGGAACTGTTTGCCAGTGAAGGCGCCAAAGTCGTCATGACGGCCCGCGGAAAAGAGAAGCTGGATGCCGCCGTCGCGGACATCCGCGCCAAAGGCTATGATGTGACCGGCGTGGTCGCAGACAACAAGAACCTCGACGATGTCAAAAAGGTCATTCAGACGGCGCTCGACACCTATGGCGACCTGGACATTGTCATCAACAACGCCGCCATCGGCGAACAGAAGATGATCGACGAGACGGATGACGAGTGGCTGGAACACGTCTATCAGACCAACGTCTTCGGCCCCTTCCGGTTCATCCGAGAGGCGCTGAAGGTGTTCCTTCCGAAAAACGAGGGATGCATCATCAACATCTCTTCCGTCAACGGAGACCGGCCGTTCTGCGGTGCCTCCTACACGTCTTCCAAGGGGGCGATCAACACCCTGACGAAGAATGTGGCCATGCGCCTCATTGACACCAACATCCGCATCAACGCGGTGGCGCCCGGCGCGACCGTGACACCGGCCCACCTTGCGAACAAGGCCGGCGAACAGCCCGGCGGCGCGAAAATGCTGGAGTACAGCCAGCACTTTGTCTACTTCCCCGGCCCGGAGTGCGACCCCATAGACCAGGCAAATGCCTGCCTGTTCCTGGCCTCCGACCTCGGAAAACATGTGAAAGGCCAGGTCCTGCAAGTCTGCAACGGCGCTTTCCTGTAAGAAAAAACTCCGGCTAAAGCCGGAGCTGCACAGAACAAAGAAAAAACCAGGCCTGTTGGCCTGGTTCTATCTTTATGTCGGCGTCGCCCTATCTTCCCAGGGGGCTGCCCCCCAAGTATTTTCGGCACTGATGAGCTTAACTTCCGTGTTCGGGATGGGAACGGGTGGACCCTCATCGCTATAGGCACCGACTGGTGTGTTCCTTGCGGAACGTTCAATACTATATCATACCGTTTTTTGAAATGCAAGCACTTTTTTATCTTTTTTATGATATACTGTTCTCTGTTGAAAAGAACACTATGAGGGAGGACCTCTTTATGAAAACCGTCAAGAAAGCCACCATTGCCATCATCGCCATTTCTGCCATTGTGGGAACGGCGGCCCTGGCCTTTGTCACCGCTGCCACCGTCTGGGCAAATAAACCCAGAGGGGTGAGGATCCGGCTGGAGGATGAGGACTGAGTCGAACGACCCGACAAAACTGAATCATCAAACCTTTTTTGAGACCTTCTCCGTTTTGGAGAGGGTCTTTTTTTGCGCCCATTTTCAAAAGCCGGATGCGTAAAAACGCTGCGTCTTTTGCGCAAAAACGAGCTGCATAATGACCGTTCGGCCGCTGTTTCTGACCGTTCGGCAAAAAAGCGTTGCGTCGCTGTTTCTGACCTGTCACTGTGGAGGAGACAAGCGGAAAGGGAGGCGAGCCAACGTGGCAGTTCGCATCGGCGTTACCGATGGAAACCGGGAGTTTTTCGAACGGTTCCGTTCTGTCCTCATGGAGGAATTCCCCGGAGAGTTCGAGGTCTATCTGTTCCCGGATCTGCCCAAAGCGCTGAAAGCGGCAGACCTGTTTCGCATCAGGGTCATCCTGCTGGAGCCGGACAGTATTACCCCCGAAGAATACGAAACACTGCCCGTTCCGGAAGATGTTGCCGTGTTTCGCCTCGCGGACCGCATGCAGACGGAAAAGCAATGGGAACAGGAACAGGCCCGGAGGGCGGCTCTGGCAGAAAACGGAGTCGATCTGGACCCGGAGCCTTCCTACGACAGGCTCACTGTATACTGTCGCTACCGCAGTGCAGCGGAGTGGCGGACCCGCATCCTCAAAGCTGTGGCGGAAACCGGCGAGGCCGCGGACAAGGAGCCGGAAAAACCGGTTCGGGGTGGCGCGGACCAGGGCCGGAAAGGCAGCTGCAGGATCGCGCTGTTCACGTCTGCGGCCGGGGGGACCGGCACATCGACGGCGGCCCGCGCTTTTGCGGAATGCTGTGTGCGCCACTCCCGCCATGTCCTGTACCTGGACCTGCAGACCTTTCCGGGTCGGCAGGCTTCCCGGTCAGGCGACGACCTCTACACCATGGAAGACGTGGTTTTGGCACTGAGAGGGCGCAAGTATGCGCCGGACGCGGTCCTGGACCGCGCCATCCAGACGGAGGAAGAGGGGCTGTCCTATATTGTCCCTCCGGTCACGCCCAGTGTGCTTTTCGATATGACCGGAGAAGAGATCGTCACGCTTCTCGACCTGGTCGAGGAGTCCGGACGGTTCAGCATCGTTGTCCTGGACCTGTCCTTCGACACCTCCGAGCGCATCATTCTTCCGTTTTTGCGGGCGGACAAAGCGGTGCTCGTGTCGAACGGGACGCAGATCGCCAACAATAAAACAGCGCAGCTGCTGGACGCGCTGCCGTCCCTCTGTACAGAGGACTCCATTCTCATCTATGAAAAAACATGCCTTTTGTATAACCGTTTTCTGAGCGGAGAGAGCGAAGTCCTGCAGACAGAGGTGCCGCTGAAACTCGGCGGCATCGGGGAACTGGACCTGAAAGACCCCGAGGATCTGGCAGCAGAAATCTCGAACGCCAGGGCCATCGAACGGCTCTATGAACGACTGACACAATAAGGAAACACACCATGGATGCGACCCGAAACGAGCAGGACATCCTCCGCCGGGTGCGGCGGGAGCTGTATCTGACGGAAGGGCTGTCAGAAATGGAGGATGAGGCCCTCAAGGCTCTCATCCGAAAGATCCTCATGCGGCAGAACCCGGAGGAAGACTTTTCCCCGGAGCGGCTGCGGCAATATACACAGACACTATATGGTAATTTCCGGGGCCTCGGGGTCCTGGAAGAGTACCTGGGCGACGACTCCATCTCGGAAGTCATGGTCAACGCCTGGGACATCATTTTTGTGGAACAGAACGGCGTTGTCCGGCGAGCGGAACACACGTTTTCCAGCGAAAAAGAACTGGACGATATCATTCAGCGCATCGTTGCCAGCGCCGGCAGAGAAGTGAACCGGGCCAACCCCATCGTGGATACCCGGCTGCCGGGCGGGGAGCGGGTCAATGTCGTTTTGCCGCCGGCTTCCATCGAGACCCCGGTCGTCACCATCCGCCGGTTTCCCAAAAACCGCATCACCATGCAGACTCTGGTGGAGTTCGGCACGCTGAGCGAAGAGGCCGCCACGTTCCTGGAAGGGCTTGTGAAGTCCAAGTACAACATTTTCATCAGCGGCGGCACCAGCTCCGGAAAAACCACCTTTCTGAACGCGCTTTCGGACTATATCCCGAAGAGCGAACGCATCATCACCATCGAAGATTCCGCGGAACTGCAGCTGACCGGCATTGCCAATCTGGTCCGGCTGGAGACCCGCAACTCCAATACGGCCGGCAGCGGAGAGATCACCATCCGGGACCTCATCCGCACCTCGCTCCGCATGCGTCCGGAGCGCATCATTGTCGGTGAAGTACGGGGAGAAGAGGCCCTCGATATGCTGGGGGCCATGAACACCGGGCACGACGGGTCCCTGTCGACCGGCCATGCCAATTCCTGCGAAGACATGCTGCGGCGTCTGGAGACCATGGTCCTGCAGGGCGGGTCCGGGCTGCCGCTGAACGCGGTCCGCCGGCAAATCGCCTCTAGCATCGACATCATCGTCCACCTGGGGCGTCTGTCCACGAAGCGTCGCGTGGTCCTGGAGATCACGGAAATCATCGGCATGGAGGACGAAGACATCGTCCTCAACCGCCTCTACGAACGAAGAGAAGGGGCGCTGGTCCCGACCGGAGAGCAGCTGACCCATACCTGGAAACAGGAGGTTTATCGCTATGAAGATGACCCTGCGAAAACGGTCCGCGCAAGGCGAAGAGAGCCGGACCCGGAAGACCCGTATTTCTTTTTTTGAGTCCTATTGTGGGAAAACATACGGGGTTCGCGATCTGTCCGTCGGGTTCTTTGCCGGTGCTGCCGGAGGGCTCGTGACCGGGTACCTGCTGTTTCACCATATCGTGCCGGAAGCCCTGCTTGCGCTGGCCTTCGGCTGGTACTGCCGCCGCGCGTTCGTGCACCGGCAGATGGCCCGTCGAAAACAGGAGTTTCTCGACCAGTTCTGCGACTACCTGGACTCCATCGCCACCTCTCTCTCGGTCGGACGAAACGGCTATGAGTCGTTCCTGACGGCAGATGACGATATGAAAGGGCTTTACGAGTCCGGAGCGCCTATCCGATACGCCTCCGGAAAAGTATCAGAAGGTCTGAAAAACGGAAGGCCCATCCCGGAGCTGCTGCAGGAAATGGCGGAGGAGACCGGGTGTTCCGACGTGCGGACCTTCGGGGAGATCTATCAGATCTGCAGCACCGCGGGGGGAAACCTGAAGCACATCGTGGGAGACACCCGCTCCATGGTCATCGAGAAGATCGCTGTGGAGCAGGAGATCCAGACGGTCCTGACCGGCCCAAAAAACGAGCTGAACATCATGGTGCTCATGCCGCTGGTCATCCTGGCGTCTCTGCGCGTTCTGGGCGGCGGTCTCATCACCGATGACTCTTCTTCCATGGCGGTGAACGCCGCTGCGCTCGGGGTCTTCCTTTTCTCCTACTGGTGGGGTCGGCAGATCGTCGACATCCGGGTCTGAGGACGCTGCCCTATGACCTATCTGTTTCGCCTTATTTTGCTCACTTTCGCGAGCGTGCTCGCGGCCATTTCATCTATCTTTCTTCTTCGCTCCCGTTCTGACCCGTTCGAGGCAACAGAGTTTCCGGTCTTTTGTCTGGAATCCCTGTTCCCGGCGGGCGGACGGGTCCGAAGGACCCTGCGTCGGAAAGACCGCCGCTCCAATGACCGGTATCGCAAACTGTTGGAGCTGATGACACCGCTGGAGGCGGAGCGGGTCGCAGCCAGCGCCCAAAATGCGGGTTGCACCTATCTTCTCCTGCTGTTACCGCTCCTGCTTCTTTTATTGGCGGTCACGGGCGATGTGTTCCTGTTTTTCGTGGAGTTGCTGCTGCTGGCCGGCCTCTGCCTGTACTTCGATTACTGGCTGGACAACACCGTAAAACGGCGTCACAGGGAGATCCTTTCCCAGTATCCTGCCATGCTGACTGAGATGTCGCTCATGGTGAATGTGGGAATCACGGCAAGTGAAGCCTTTGAACGGGTCGCGGTCTCCTCAGACGGGCTTTTGTTTCGGGAAATGCGACGGGTGTCTTCCAGCGTGCAAAACGGCATGCCCGTCGACGAGGCGCTGGACACGCTGAGCCTTCGAGCGCCGCTTCGGGAAATGAAGAAGTTCGTTTCTCTCTACAAGCAGAACCTCGTGAAGGGCGGGCCGGACTTTCCGCGCACTTTGAACGAGATGGCGGAAAACGCATGGACCGACCGGAAAAACTCCGCCCGGACACAGGGAGAACTGGCAGAACAAAAACTGCTCATGCCCACTTTGTTTATGTTTGTCGGCATTCTGCTCATGATCATCGTGCCGGCTTTTCGAAACTTATTTTAGGAGGAATCAACAATGAACCTGTGGAACCGATTCGTGTCATTCCTGACCGCCCTGCTCGGCTGGATGACAAAGACCAGAGCCCGCCTGGCGGCGGATACCAGCGGCGAAATCAACATCGTCGCCATGGTGCTCATCATTATCGTCGTCATCGCGCTGGTGGCGATCTTCCGAAGTGAGATGACCGACATTGTCACCAAGATGTTTGAAAAGATCCGAAGCGGTATGGAGGTCTGACAGAGAAGACCCGGACCGGGGCAGCGCCCAGGTCATCGAGTTTTCGTATGTGTTTCCCGTTGTCCTTGTGACCGTCGTGGCACTGCTGTACCTGTTGCTGCTGCTGTTTTTCCACGTCTATGCGTTTCATGTAACGGAGCGGGCCGCGGAAGATGCTGCCAGAGCGGTCGGCGGAGACCGCGTCTACTGGCAGCTGTCTGCCCACGGGGTCGATCCAGAGACTCTGTCTGCCTGCTCCGCCGATATGGAACGCCGGCTGACCGCCATGCAGGTCATGCCCGGGTTGCGGTTTTCTTCTTCGCTGAAAGAAAACGCCACCGGGAGCCAGGTGACCGCGATGGCGTCCTGTTCTTTTCACGGAAACCGGCTCTTTACCGTCCGTTCGGAGCGGGACCTTCGGAAGCCTACGGAATACGCGGCAAATGTCGACCTGGCAGAAGATATCGCGGAAGACACCGGACTGAAAACTTTTCTGGAACAGCGCTTCGGGCGCTATATCCAGATGGACAAAGAGTATCTCTGAGAGGAGGCCCGCCATGCGAACGAACCGCCGGAAAACGATCCTGCGTCAGTCCCTGCGCGGGTCTGTTTCTGTTTTTCTCATCCTCATTCTCATGCCCCTGTTCAGCGGGACCTATTTCGCCATTGACGCCGGGAGGACCGCAGCGGCCAAAGCCCGCGTGGAGGAAGCCCTCGACCTGACGGGAAACGCGGCGCTCAACGACTACGATCAGGCCCTGAAAGACTGGTACGGGTTATTTGCGATGGGCCGGTCAAAGGACAAGTTTGAGTCACAGCTGGCGGCCGTTTTCTCCGGCACCATAGACGCGGGAGAGATTACGTCCGGCGATCCTTCCGTCATTGAAAAATACGTGGAAGGGTTCTTCGGCGGTCTTCTGGGAGACCGCTCCCGCGCCTCATACGACAACTACATCAACACGTCCACAAAAAACTTTACGCTAAAGTTTCCGGAAGAAGCGTCTCTGGCCCGGCCCAACGTTATGGAACGGACCATCACCGATTACATGAAATACAGGGGTCCGTACCAGTTTGCCAGGGGCGTCTCCCAGCGGCTTGGCGCGTTTCGGAACGTGGACAGCGCGGCGGAAGCGCTTTCCAAAAGCAAAGACTATTACAAATCGCTTTCCGGGGTCAGCAAGCAGATGACCAGGATGGCGGACAAGTTGCCGGAAACAACGGACACGTTTGACCCGGAAGCGGAGCGGAAGGCCATGGACGCCCTCTCCTCCGGCCTCGACAAACTGAAGTCCGGCGTGCACAAAACAGACGAAGCGGCAAAACGATGGAAAAATGCGCTGGATCAGATGCCGGAGGGAGAGGCGAAAGCACTCATGGCCGGCGACTATAAAACCACCGCCGACATTTTGAATGACAGCGGGGTGGACACCCTGAAAGCGCAGCTGGAGCAGGACCGGACAGCCCTCGATGACTACATGGCAGCGAAACAGAAGGCCTCCGAAGACCGGCAGGCTGCGGAAAAAGCGCTGCGGGAAGCAGAGGCCGCAGCCGCTGCAGGCGAGGAGGTCCCGGCTGCCCTGGTAGACCCTGCGTCCATCAAAGACCCCGACCCGCCGTCCCTCTCCTACCGGAAAAATGCCCTCTTTGGGTACATCGCCGGAAGCAAAACGAAACACGGTTCCGGGGAGGAGATCCCGACAGATGTGGACCGGAGCGGGCTGACGGCCAATGCGCCATCCCAGTCTGTGTCGCGAACGGTGGGGTCCGCCGTGGCTTCCGCCATCAACGCGGTGGGCAACTCGTCAGCACTCGCGGTTTCCGGAGCGGGCAGCGGCGATACACAGACCCAGATGAGCGCGCTGAAGGCGTTCTTCCGGAGCCTGACCGGCAGCACGGACAGCCTGATGTCAGACTGTTACGTGGAGGAATACCTCACGGAAATGTTCAGCTGTTATACCAGCGGCGAGGAAGATAAAAACCTGGCGGGGGCAGTCCTCTCCAAGGGGCCGTTGTTCCGGGGCGAAGTGGAGTACATCCTGTTCGGTCAGGACCATCTGCCGGCCAACATCCATTTGGCAGAAGAACTCATTTTCATGGTCCGTGTCTTGTTCAATTCTATTTATGCCTTCTCCAACGCCCAGATGAGGGCGGAAGCCCTGACGGCCGCGGCCGCCATCGCTTCCTGGACCGGCGCCGGCGTAGCGGTCGTGCAAAACCTCCTTCTGGGAGCCTGGGCCATGGCGGAGTCGGTGAGCGATGTGTCGACGCTTCTGAAAGGCGGCACGGTGCCGCTCTATAAAAATGCCGCCACCTGGACCACGAGCCTTTCCGGCCTTGCCGGGAAGTTGCAACAGGGCGCAACATCGCTCGTAAGCCACACGGTCGACGACGTGTACGCCCGCATCGAGAAAGCGGCTGACGACAAGATCGAAGGGGTCCGGGACGCGACCATGAGCTACCTGCGGGAAACCACCGAAGGCGCGGTAGAGTCTCTGACCAACATGATCATCACCCCGGTGGAATCCCGGGTAACAACGGTCATTTCGGACCAGACCGAAAAGCAGGCTTCTCTGTCCCGGGAGGATATTCAAAACATGCTCCTGGACGCGGTGAGCTCAGCGGACAACGGGTCCGCAGGATACCAGGCTGCGAAAGCCGCGTTTTCCGCAACAGCCCTCGGCCCGCTGACCGACACTATCTATGGCAACTACAAAGATCTGACCTCTCTGGATGAGACCGTTTCCAAAACGGCGGCCACCGCCATTGCCCACGGGCTGCAGGATGCCTATTCCACCTTGTTTTCCGAAGTGGAAAAGGCGGTGGACCGGAAAGTCTCGTCCGCAGAGCAGAAGATCCATCAGGCTCTGGAAGCGGGCGGGAAAGAAGTGAAGGCCGATGTCATCGAGGCCATCGATGACTATGCGGGCACCCTCTCCGGATACCTGGGCTCGGAAAGCGGCGGGAGCACCCCTTCCAACACAGCGCTCTCTTCGTATTCCGGCACCGCCATGTCTTACAAAGATTATCTGAAGGTATTCGTGTTTGCCGGTATCGTGAAAAACAGCGTAAAACAGGGCATGCTGACCCGCTCCGCGATGATCATGCAGGCCAACTGTCACACCGGCGAGAAGAGTTTTCATATTGTGAAGACCTATCGGGCCGTCCGTCTGGACGCCTCTGCCAAAATCGTGACCCACACCGTGAAAGGAAGTGAGACTTATGCGTATTGAGAAACGTCGCGCGAGGCTGGTCGTGCTGGCTTTGGTGTTCACTGTTCTGCTGGCAGCCTGCGGGGGGCGGTCGGAAAAGGGAACTGATGGGGCCGTTTCCACGACCGGAACAAAACAACACATGTCGAGCTCGGCCATGGTCACCGCCCACTTTTCCTCTTTTGAAGTTTCCGTCCCTGCGGACTGGCCGTCACGCGGCAACGTCGGAAAGGTGTTTGAGGGTCCCGACGCATTCCTGTTGGCGGGACCGGTGACAGAGGGCTCGGTGGAGGAGTGCATCGCCGCAGAACTCGAACTGTTTTTCAACACGGAGTACTACCGAAGCCAGGTGGCGTTCCAGTATGACCGCTATGAGGAGACGCCGGGCGGCATCAAAGTCCGGGGCAGCCTCACGAACGGGCGGACCGGCGAACGGGCGCACTTTGCCGGAGGGTTCTTCAAAGCGCCGGATGCCTATGTCCTCTACCTGTGGAGCGCGGGCGATGCATCAGAAAAAACCATTGCACTTGCGGAGGCGTCTTATGAGAGTTTCCGTGTGCTCTGAGGAGAGCCGGACCCGGGGGTCTTACACCGTTGAGGGCGCCCTGGCCCTGACTGTTTTCACCATTTGCCTGATGGCGCTTTTGTCTATCCTGAATGTCATCAAGGTCGAGGCAGAAGTGGAGGACGCGCTGTCCGAAACGGCCATGGAACTGTCCCAGTACTCCTATGTCATGGGACGGACCGAATACTTGAAAGACGCTGCGGAAGAACACCTTCCGGGGCTTATGAAGCTCTTGTCTCTGGACGGGGAAAAGGGCTTTTCCGACCTCGCCCTGACAGGACCGGCGGTCGCCAAACTACTGGTCCGGGAGAACTTTGCCCGGGACAACGTGGACGAATGGCTGAAGAGCCAGGGGGTCCGGAACGGGTATGAGGGACTGGACTTTCGGGACACGCAGATCCTCATGGACGGCAAAACCATTACGGTTGCGGTCACCTATGATCTGGACATCCAAACGTACGGACTGTTTTCCAAAACGCTTCATCAGCGGCTGGCGGCGGTCACCTATGGTCTGCTGCCCACCGATGCCGCGCTGAAAGCCGCTCATCAGAAACCGCAGGAGTCTACTATCTGGCAGGAGTCCAACTTCGTACGGGGCAAGTACT
>JAEIGA010017643.1_pt1 | contig 10875 bp, 6 predicted proteins | sample 9270691 | NCBI WGS metagenome assembly JAEIGA01 (sample SAMN17057246, study PRJNA624740) | gut metagenome | biome: biome; isolation source: fecal sample | host: Bos grunniens | place: China: Xizang | collected 2019 | reverse complement strand
GACGGTCTTTTCCACTTCCGCCTGTTCTTCGGCTTTGGTACTTGAAGCATGGATATCCACCGGATAAGCGAAACAGCCGATATCATCGGCGAAATGCCGCTTGCTGAAATAGTCCTCTCCGGTCAGCATGTAATCCCCCCGGACACGGCGGGATTCCCGCACCCCGAGCATGGGAGCCGTCAACGCCAGTTCCGCATGGGCGAAACCGGGAACGTTCTTCCGGAAAAAATCCAGATAAGTACGGATCTGTTTTCTGCCGTGAACGCACGCCTGTGTGTAGGAGTCCATATCCAGCGGACGACAGCCGTATTCGTGACCGAGATTCCCGCACCCGAGACCGTTGCCGCAGCGGAAAAAGCCGACAAAATGGTGTTCCGGGAGCGGAATGGTGTTTTCCTCCTCTGCCCGGTGCCATTCTCTGCGCCCCAGTCCGCTGGAAAGATCTGTTTGCGTATAATCGACTCCGCTCCACAGCGAGCAGAGAGTGGGAGCCATGACTTCGCCTGATTCATCCCCGATTTCACAGGGGACGCCTGCCAGCGCACTCAAATTGCCGTCTCCGGTGGCATCGACAAATATTTTCCCCTTGACAACTCCCATTCCGGCAGGCGAGGAAACGGCAATCCCCTCAATGCGGGAACCGTTGCGCAGTACATCAAAAAAACAGGTATTGTAGAAAAAGCGGACATTGTTTTCGCAGAGCATTTCATCGAGAACCAGTTTGACCGCTTCCGGATTGATGTTGTGCCAGTAGATATCCGGCTTGACTCCCATTTCAACAGCAACACGTTTGACCAGTTCATAGCAGAGACCGCCGGAGAGCAGATTGCGCCCGTCAGACATATAAATAATGCTCGGCAGCAGACCGTTGGTCAACATGCCTCCGGCACAGTTCGATTTTTCCACCAGCACACAGCTTGCCCCCTGCTGGGCGGCGGCAACGGCGGCGGCGACTCCGGCACTGCCGGCACCGGCAATGACGACATCGGCTTCTGCAATCACGGGAACTTCTCTGGCAGGCAGGACGATTTTGGACATGATTTCACCCTTTCAAATTCAACAGACGGGCGAGCCGTCCGGGATAGTTTCCGGCATCCGGGTCGGCACTGCCTTCCCCTTTGACGTAGACACCGTATGTGATACTGTCCCCGAAACAGACGATTTTCCGGGGGACGGGTTTGAATTGACTGATTTCAGCAAAAACGGCATCCGCCAGAACCGCATAACCTTCCGGAGTCGGGTGAACTCCGTCCGGTGCGCCGGAATTTTCCACATTGCGGAATAGCGTTTCTCCGGCAGAGAGCGACTTGCCCAGCAGAGTACAGACATCGATATAGGGAATATTCTCCCGGACGGCAAGTTTTCTTGAAATCTTATTGGCATCGGCGACCCTCCGGGCAGCGGAACATTCCGCAAAAAATCCACTCTTATGGCGCGGGATCATCAGTGTTTCATTGGCATCCGGCGTGCCGCAGAGGATCAGTTTTGCTCCGATGGAGCGGACTTTGGCGGCAAGTTCGGCAAGGTTTTTCCGGTACTCTTCCTGCGGTACAAGATTATGGGAGTTCAACAGGTCGTTCGTTCCGCACATCAAAACAACACATTCCGGCTGATGAGCGGCGACATCTTTTTCAAAGCGTTCCAGCAACTGCCGGGAATTGTCTCCGGGGTATCCGGCATTGATAACCGTTATACTTTCTGAAAAATCCATAAAAATCTCCATCAAAAATTTTTGCACGCTATTGATTATACCTGATAATCCTTAAAATGCAAATTTATTTGGTGTGATTTTCAGAAAATTTAACGAAAAATCAGTTGTGGTGCCACATTCTGCACTTTGGGCAGCGGTTCACAAGCAAGGAGAGCAGCAACAGCACGCTGTCCCATTTTTTCCAGTTCGACTGCCACCGTGGGGAATTTCCCGTTACTGCTCAGGTAGGGGAGAATATTATCGTAGCCGATCACTTTAACCTTGTCGCGCAGATGCAGATTTTCCAGCGTGGAAGCAACCCCGGCGGCAAGCAGATCGTTGGTGCAGAAAACAGAATCAAATGCCGTTTTACTGCTGACCAGTTCCATGATGCAGTTGTGGGCGATCTCAAAGTGGTCATCCCGGTTTCTGGTCGGTCCGGCAGAGCGGGAGATCCACTCGTCGCTCCATCTGATCCCATGCAGCAGAGCCGCCCGGCGGATGCCGTCGATACGGCGGTCATAGTTGTCGGAGGGCAACGTAAGCGAAAGCACCCGGGGCTTGCGGCAGCCCTGACCGAAAATGTAATCCCCGGCGGCAAATCCACCGGCGAAATCATCATTGAAAATGCCGCTTACATTGTCGGGCATGGCTTCAAAATCCGGCAGATGCAGATTGACAAAAACAAGTTTCAGTCCGGGGAAATTCTCTACGATGCTGTGGGCATTTTCCGGGGTGTACCAATCGAGCATCAGCACGCCGAGCAGATTGTTTCCCAATGCTGCCTGATAAATCGGCAGACTGCGCTCTGACAGAATGATGATATCAAGATCCGCCTCTTGTGCTTTTGCCTGAATCCCCCGGTAAATGGGTCCGAAAATATCATTGTGTTCAAGATTTGCGGCACATTGCGGAGCCAGAATTCCGCAGACCTTCGGCATTGTGACGCCGCTTGCCGGTTTCCGGTCACAGACAAACGTTCCCTTTTTGGGGCGGCGGAAACAGATGCCGTCATTGATCAGTACGCTGTACGCGCGTTCCACAGAACGGTTGCTCAAACCGGCGATCTTACATAAACTGATGATGTCCGGCAACTGGGTATTGGCTGGGATTTTGTGGGTCCGGATATACTCTTCAAGCTGATCTCTCAACTGCATATATTTGGGGTAGGCCTTGTTTTCGGTCAGAGATATCTTCAATTCACTGAAATCCATTACCATATTTCCTTTATTGTTTCACGTTACCGGAAGTACCACTATTAATATACAACCCACCCGAAAAAATGCGAATTATTTTGGAAAAAAACTTGAAAAAAAGCAAATCGCCGTTATCTTATGTATAATCAGGGATAATCAACATTTGAATAGAATATTTTGAGGTAAAACATGGAAAATCCGATGACAGAATTTTTTCCTTTCGGCACACAATATCACCGCGCTCCGACGCCGCTGGAAAGCGAATGGGCAACCGATATGGCAGAAATAGCCGCCAAAGGCTATACGCACATTCAGGTCCGTCCCCAATGGCGGTGTCATGAACGCATCAAAGGAGAATATGACTTCTCGGAACTCATCCGTCTGCTTGACGAAGCACAGCGCAACAACTTGAGAGTGATCGTCAAGCCCCAGTTGGAGAATGCTCCGGATTGGGTCTTTACTGAATTGGGCGGAACCCGTATCGGTTTCAACGGTCAGCCGCTTCCCCCGATCGCTCATGCCGCATTTTATGTCGGCGGCTGGTGGCCCTGTTTCGACAATCCGGCAGTGGCAGAAAGAGCCTCTGTATTCACGGAAAATCTGGCACGCAGTGTCAAGGATCATCCGGCACTCTGGTTTTTCAATGCGTGGAACGAACCCCGGAGCCGCCCCCTCGGTCAGTGCCAGTGTCCTCATTCCCGGCAAAGTTACCGGGATTATCTGAAAAAACGTTTCGGCACGATCGAGGCTTTGAACAGTGCTTACGGAAAAGCCTGGACGTCCTTTGAAACGGTCTTTCCGCCTCATTCCCACTCGGATTACGTTGAAATGTTTCTGTGGCGGCAATGGGCGGGCGAAGCCGTCGCACAACAGGTGGAAATCTCCGCATCTGCGATCCGCCGGGGGGCTCCGGGAAAGTTTGTCATGTGCCATGTGGGGCAGTCCAGTTACAACCAGGACCCCGCCTGCGATACGAGTAATGACCTGCTCAACAGTGCAAAAGTGGACTGGTACGGTTGCTCCTTCCCCATTGAAATTCTGCCGAAAAACGATATCGAGTACCACCAGCCGCTCGCCCAGAGTGCATGGCTGCGCCGGGTGGACGGCAACTACTGGTGTCAGGAGTTTTACACCAATTACGCCAGTTATCACCGGGAAGCCGATCCCGAATATATCGAACAGGCGATCTGGATGGCTCTCGCTTCCGGATGCCGTGGTTTGACTTTCTGGCAGTACCGTTCAGAACGGTTCGGCGAAGAGAGCAACGGTTGGGGTATGCGTAATATGGACGGCTCCCCCACACCCCGCAGTGAACGCTGTGACCGGGTTGCCGGAGAACTGAAAAAATGGGGTGCAGATTTTGCCAAAACCAACCCCGTTCCCCGGAAAATCGCCGTCATGTTCGATATCGCGAATGACCTTCTGATGCGTATTCAGGCGATGAGCGGTCCGCTTGCCGGCGTCGCCGCCATTCCTGAAAACTGCAATTACAGTTATAAGCAGAGTGTCCGCGGAGCCGTGTTTCACCTCCGGAAAGCGGGACATTCTGTCGATTTTGTCACGCCGGGTCAGGATCTTTCCGGATACGATCTGGTCGTCGCCGGAACATGGGAAATGGTTCCGGAAAATGCCGTAGATTCTCTGAAAAAATACGTTGCCGACGGCGGCACGCTCCTGATCGAATACCCCTTTGCATGCCGGGATGAAAAGACCTGGTGCGCCCTGAAACGCCCCGCTTCCCAACTGGATGAACTGACCGGATGTTTTGAAGCACACCGCATTTCTCTGCCTAAAACCGCCGGAGGTTTGGGTTCTGAACTGCCCGGAAACTGTGTCATCCCCGACAACCCGGGAACCCGCGGTGAACTGGCTGGATTTTCCTACGATGATGGTTCAGTGGATCTTGCCACCTACTGCAAAGTGGAGTTGACCCCGACCACCGGAAGTGTACTGGCGCATTGGAAAAACGGAACCGGCGCCGTCGTCCGCAACAGTTACGGCAAAGGAACCGTCTTCACCTGCGGCGGCAATACGGCGATTGCCACGGCAGAACACGGATTTTTCACCGGTTTGCCGGTGCTTTACAAAAAAGCGTTGGAATGTGCCGGTCTGAAAGTCGATACTTCAGACGTCTGGAGCGTGGAACGTGCCTCCGGTGAACATCTCTACCGTTTCCTTTTCCAGATGGGGAAAGAACCGTTTTCCATGGAAGTTCCTGCCGGATTTGAAGTGGTCTACACCAGTGCCGGTGCAAATTCTGACGGCAAAAACATTCAGTTCGCTCCTCATGCAACGGTTGTTTTACAGAGGAAAAATTAACCATGTTCACGCAAACGCCATTTTTGAAACAGTTGTTTGACGGCACGTTGCAGACATTGAATGACCGGGTACTGGAATCCGGTTTCTGCCATACCAGTTTCGGCGAATTGGGCAATGTCCGCTGTTACGGCGACTGTCACTATCTGCGGGATGCAGCAGAGTGCGCCCGGGCTTTGGCTTTGACCGGAAGTACGGATAAGGCTCTGCGGATCCTCCGCTTCAATCTGGATGCCGTCCCGGCGGGCAGGAGGTATTTCCCCCACGCCGTCGCCCTGGATAAAAGCATCGTCCACGACAACATTCAGACGGATACGCTTGCACACAGTGTGCTGGCGCTTGAGGCTTGTTCCAATGCCGGAGCGGATAAAGAAAAAATAGCGGATATGTATTGCGAAATGGCTGTTTTTGCCCGTTTCTTGCGGGAGGACCGTTTCCATTTGAAATACGGTCTGCTCGACTCCGGAAACTTCAATGAACAGGGGTTCGACGGCAGCCGTGAACCTTTGCTGGATATCTTTTCAAACGCCTCCTGTTTTGCCATGTATGAGGCGTTATCACGCATGGCAGATCAATACGGCACCGCCCTTGATAAAGAACAGTTTTCGCAATATGCGGCACAACTGGCAGAGGGTATCGAAACGCATTTGCGGGACAAAGAAAGAAATATCTATCTCCCGGCGATCCGTCCAGATGGCAGCGGAGAATTTCCGCTGAATTGGCTCTCGCTCTATCCGGTGCGGTGGTATGCGCCCGATCTGGAGCCTTACTGCAATGTGCTGGATATGCTGTGGAAAACTTCCTGCAACGGGTGGTACGGCATACAAATACCCAGTTGCGAAGCCCCCGGCATGACTTTCCGTTCTATGGGAAAAGTCATTGCGGTACTGCTTTCTCTGACGGCTCGGCTCGGACAGAAAGAACGGTTCGGACAACTGCTGGAGTTTATCGAAAAGACCGTCCGCAAACCCGATAACGTCTGGCCGGAATACTGGTTTCACCACGAGCCGCCGGAAAATGAATATTTGCGCTGGTTCTTCAACGAATACAAAGTATGGACTCCGTTTACTGCCGATCCGGACGGTGATTACACCGTCGACAGCGGTAACTGCGAACAGTCCGCCGTATTCATCACCGAATATCTTGCCTGTCAGCAGAAAGCGGTTTCTGAAATTTGATTTTTTCTCACTTCTGTGGTATATTGTGTAAAACATCACAGGAGTGCATAATGAAAATCATTCTCGCTTTTGATTCATTCAAAAACTGTCTGCCCAGTCCGGAAATCTGCCGGATCTTGCGGGAGAGTATGCTGCAAAAAGAGCCGACGCCGGAAATCATCTCCATGCCGCTGGGTGATGGCGGCGAAGGTACTGCCCGTGCCGTTGCCGGAGCTTGCGGCGGAACGATGCACCGCTATTCTGTTCATGGGCCGTTATTCCAAACCGTTACTGCCGAATGGGGCTCTCTCCCGGATGGTTCTGCCGTTTTGGAAATGGCAGCCGCCAGCGGCATTGAACTGATTTCAAAAGCAGAACGCAACCCCATGAAAACCACAAGTTACGGTACCGGAGAACTGCTGAAATATCTCGCCTGTGAAAAGAAAATCAGAAAGTTCTGTATCGGTATCGGCGGCAGTGCCACTGTTGACGGCGGCGTCGGGATGCTTCAGGCAATCGGGGTGAAATTTTATGATGCCGCAGGAAAACTTCTGAAAGTTCCTGCCGCCGGAGAAGATATCCGTTCCATTCAAACAATAGATGTTTCCGGTATTCCGGCAGAATTGCTTTCTGCTGATATCCGCATCGCTTCGGATGTGACCAATCCGCTCTGCGGGGTATCAGGAGCCGCACGGGTCTTTGCCCCGCAAAAGGGCGCGGATGCCGCAATGGTTGAGGAATTGGAAAAAAATCTGTTTCACTTCGGTACCGTGACTGTTGCCGCCGGATTGACCGGTTCTTTCGATGCTCCGGGCGACGGAGCGGCGGGCGGAGTCGGATTTGCCTTGCGGGCTTATCTCAATGCCCGAAGCACTTCCGGAGCAGAACTGGTGCTGCAACTGCTGGACTTTGATACAGCGTTGCAAAGTGCAGATTTAGTTATCACAGGGGAGGGGTGTTCTGATTTTCAGACGGCACACGGCAAACTCTGTAAAGTCGTTTCCGACCATGCCCGCAAAGCGGGAGTACCGGTAATTCTGCTTTCCGGAGCATTGGGAGAACGTTCAGAAGAACTGGAAGATTTTTTTGACGGCATCCTGTCGCTCTCCTCAAAACCGTGTTCGCTGGAAGAGGCTCTCAACGATACTCCGGAAAATCTCCGCCGCATGGGGCGTACTATTTTGAATTTGTTGCTGTTCTCTAAAACGCTGTCATAATTCCCCCATAAAAAAAGCCCCTCACGCGAGGGGCTTTTTATGTCAATTATCAGTATTGGAAGAATTCGCTGACCTTTTCATTACCGTGTGTACGGGTCTTGGTCGGATAGAATGCCGTTCCATCCGGCTTGACCAGACGACAGGTTATGAAAACCAACAGATTACGTTTTTCCGCTTTGGTATACTTGGATTGGAAAAGACGACCGATAATGGGAATATCTCCGAGAATCGGAATCTTGTCATTCAAGCGTTCCGTTGTGTCCATGGTCACACCGCCCAGCACAATGGTTTCTCCATCGGCAACGAGAACAGACGTTATGATTTCACGGCGATTGAAACGGGGTTTCTTGAAGAATTCGGCATCATCATCACTGTCGGAATCCTGATCCGGATTATCGGGATCAGGAGCCTTTTTGGGTTCCTTTGGACGGGGGTCGTATACATCCCAACCATCAAACGTTTTGATGGGCAAATTAACATCAAGCCGGATCAAATCACCATCAACTTCGGGTTTGATATCAAAATCAATACCCAATTTATCCACTTCGTCAAAGGTCGGCTGCGGGTCCGGATCCCTTGTGGCATACCAAACTTTGGTGAACGTATCGCCATCAGGCATTTCCGGAGTTTCCGGGGCATCAATAGTTTCCCATTCATCAGGATAGTAATGGTGGGTCAACATCTTGATTGAAGCCACCTGACCAGGCAGTGTCGTAATGCGGGGGGCAAACAAAACGTCTGAACTGTCAGCCCAATTCAACGCAAAGAGACTCGCCATAAAAGAAGTTCCTTTGGAATTGTTACTGAAACTGTAAGTCAACTGGGCATCTTTACCGGGATCCTGAGCGTCCGGCAGAATAGCACCTTTACTTTCTGCACTGTAATAACGCAGAAGCGAATTGCCGCTGTCCTGCATCCGGAAACGTCCGTTTTCATTATTTTTGTTAACGGCAAGATTGTAGTTGAAAGCCAGTTCTTTCAAGTCGTTCTGTGCGACTTCAACGAATTTGACAAGCACTTGCACCAGCGGTTTGGGATTCTGGACGATTTCCTGGATCCTCTGTTCGATCCGGTCGAGTTCTTCAGTCACGTTGCTGACGATGAGACGACTGAGTTTTTCGTCATAGACGATCGTCGATTTAAGGGGGAATTTGACGCCCTGCTTCATAAAGAAGGAACGGAGGTTCTTTGCCCCTTCAGCTCCGTCAATACTGCCTTCGCCGGAAACTGCCTGTTCAAGAGCATCCCGATCGACCGGATAAATACGGTGTTCCATGTCTTCAAGAGCGACCTCCTGCGGAGCGAGAACTACGGCGTAGCGGTCAATTTTGGGAGCGCGCCATCCCAAACTTTCGCAAAGGTCACGCAGTGCAGTCATCAAAGTAACATTCCGGCGGATCATAGAAACTTTGGGTTCGGGGTTTTTCTCTTCTTCTTCTTCCGCGTCTTCCTCTTCTTCCGCATCCTCCGACTCTTCATCCTCCGGATTATTCTGTTTTTTCGGTGCAGCTTCTGCTGCGGGTTGTCCATTTTCTCCCTCTGCGGCCTTTTGGGCTGCGAGTTCTGCTTCGGTCGGTTTGCGGACGATGATATTCACTCCGATACGGTCAGGAGAATGGAGTTTACTCTGATCCCGCAAATGCTTTATTGCAGAAGAAAGCGGAACTTCTTCAAAATAGATGTGCTTGAGAACAATGCTGTTCAACTTTTGTTCCAATTCGCTGAGTTGACGCTGCGCTTTTTTTACTTTGGCTTCGCCATTGGCAGAAACACCACTCTGTTCGACCATGTTATCAGCATTGGAGGCTGCGACAGCGGGAAGGTATGGCATTGCAAATTCCCATTCGGCTTCTGAAATCATTTTACGATGGGTATCTTTGTAACGCTCGAGGCCGCTTTTGCCCAAGCGGTTATAGAGGGCCTCAATATTTTGCAAGGCGGTATCGTTGAACGGGTCGATCAACAAAATTTCCTGAAAACGGTGAATTGCCTTGGCGTACTGATGCGTGGAAGCAAGTTTACGTCCCTGCTCAAGAAGTAATTGGATCTGGTACTCCTGATTCTTTTTGTTGGGAAGAAGTACTTCTTCGGAGTGATCCTGACGCTTCGCTGCCGCATTCAGTCTCTTTTCGTAAAAGGCAATGCGGGCGTTCAAACGTTCCTTGTATTCCGGACAGTATTCCAATGCCTCTTTACAGATTTTGATAGCTTCTTCAAAATCCCGTACACCGGCACGTTTCTCGGCAGATGCAATGGCCGCCTCTGCTTTGGCTGTATAGCACTTGAGGATTTGGTTACGGCAATATTGTGTCTGCTGAACAAACTTTTTACCGGAAAAAGAGCGGTAGGACTTGACGGCCTTCAAATACTGTTCCACGGCTTTGAGGTATTCGCCTTCCAAGTAGAGTTTGTTTCCAGCCTCTACGGCAACCTTTGCTGCGCGTTCCAACTCCTGATAACCCATCTGGGTTCGGTTCAAAGTGTTCCGGACGGAATCCGGAATATCGAGCTTTTGTGCATTTTTCGCGGTTTCTGCTCCTGACAGAATTCCGGCGCAAAGTACTGCTGTGAGCAACCACTTGTGTTTCATATTTATCATCCTTTATAGCCTCCGGCTTGTTTAACGCAAGAAATCGGGAATACCCTTTTCGACATTCTGTTCCATCGGGACACCGTTGGTGTTCATCAGACGGGCGGTGACGAACATCATCATATTCTGTCTGGAACCAACCTCGGTCCGGGATTGGAAGAAACGGCCGATCAACGGCAAGTCTCCCAGAACGGGCCACTTATCTACACGGGTACTCATCTGGTTTTCGGTAATGCCTCCGAGAACCAATGTACAACCGTCAACAACATTTACTTTCACACTCAAAGCGCGTTCCGTAAACACGGGCATCCAAATCTGATAATGGAAGTTCCGTTCCGTTTCCTCAAATCTATTGTTGATTTCATTACCATAAATCGTAATGTCGTAGGTGTCATTGCCTACATAGTTGATGATCTGCGGATCCAACTGAAGGTTGATCGTCCGGTTGTCCGGGTTGGCTCTGGCGCGGACACTGAAGATGATACCGACGTCAGTTGCTTCGTCGAAAGTCGGACGGGGCGGAGTGATATCGATACCACCGTTTTCTTCTTCCACTTCGATTTCTTCCCATTCATCGGGGAAGTAGTAGGTTTTGACCAATTTGATCATTGCGGCATTTTTAGCACCGCTTTCCGCCAGCAGTTTGGGTGCGGACAGAGTCTCGGTACGAGTATTCTGGCAAATGGCGTTCACCGTCAGAGAGAGGTTG
>JAEIGA010017642.1_pt1 | contig 10875 bp, 7 predicted proteins | sample 9270691 | NCBI WGS metagenome assembly JAEIGA01 (sample SAMN17057246, study PRJNA624740) | gut metagenome | biome: biome; isolation source: fecal sample | host: Bos grunniens | place: China: Xizang | collected 2019 | reverse complement strand
GAGTTTGTCGGCTATCTCCTGTGTCTCCATTCGGGTACGGCAGAAGATGATGGCGTAGATTTCTGGGTAGTAGTCGGCCACGCGCTTCAGGGCGTTGTACTTGTCGCGGGCAGAAACCATATAATAGATGTGGTTGACGTGCTCTGCGCCTTCGTTGCGGCTGCCTACAACGATTTCCTTGGCATCGTGCAGATAGTTTTTGGCAATGCGTTCAATCTCCTTGCTCATGGTAGCTGAGAAGAGCAACGTGTTGCGCTCTGCTGGCACGCCTGCAAGGATGGCATCAATGCTTTCGGAGAAGCCCATGTTGAGCATTTCGTCTGCTTCGTCCAGCACCACATTCTCTACGGTGTTGAGTTTGGCCACTTTGCGTTCCATAAGGTCAACCAAACGGCCAGGAGTGGCAACAATCACTTGTACGCCTTTCTTTAATGCACGAATCTGAGGTTCTATGCTGGCACCGCCATAGACGGCTAAGACGTGCAGTCCTTGGATATATTTTGAGTAATCTTTCAGATCGTCGGTGATTTGCAAACACAATTCTCGTGTTGGCGCCATGATGACTGCCTGCACATCGGTGCGGCTGGTGTCGATTTTCTGCAATACGGGCAATCCGTAGGCTGCGGTTTTTCCTGTACCTGTTTGGGCAAGAGCAACAACGTCGTTATTGTGTCCGAGAAGATAAGGGATTACTTTTTCCTGAACAGGCATGGGGCTTTCATATCCCATCTCCTTGATGGCTTTGAGAATCTCTCCAGAAACGCCTAAATCCTCGAAGGTTGATTCAACTTTGGGCAAGCCATTGTAGGTGGCCTGCTCTTCTTTCTCTGCCTGTGCCTCTTCGGCAACAGGTTGTGCGCTTTCTTCTGCTGTTATTTCTTTTTCTGCTGAAAGCATGTCGATGGCTGTTGACAGCAGTTCTTCTTCTGCTGCAAAAGGGATATTGCTGTTATTTTCTTCCATAATTCTCTGCAAATGATTTACTTATTGAGTTATTGAAACTTTGACAAACTTCTGCTGCAAAGGCTTGTCCGTGCTGAATGATTCTATCCCATTGCGCCTCTGTGATGGAATCGATGTCATCGCGCTTGATGCCTTCAGTCATTAGTCCGAAAACGATACCGGCATTGAAATTGTCTCCTGCTCCTATTGTAGATACAGTTTCTATTTTATTTACTTGATACTTTTTCTTTATGCGAGGCGAGAAAAGACTTATTTCTCCATCTGCATCAGTGCAGAGCATTTGCTTGCAGTAGAATGCAACCTCTTTTTGATAGACGATTTCAGGGTCAGACAAATTGAACATATTGTGGAAATCTTCTGTAGAGCCGCGTACGATGTCGGCATACTCGAAGTTTTCCAGAATGGTTCCATATAGTTTTATGGCTTCCGAACTATGTGAAGAACGAAAATTGATATCGTAGTAAATGAGCGCCTCGCGTTTTCTGGCATAATCGAGGAATTCTTTTACTTTGGCTCTTAAGGCAGGATTGAGCACGAAATAAGACCCCATCATGACAATGTCGTCTTTGTTCACCTCTGGCCATTCTACATTGAGACGCGCATTGGGATAGTCTTTGTAAAAGGTGTATTCTGCATCGTTACGTTCATTCAGATAGGCCAGCGAAATGGCTGTTCGTCCGTCTTCATATACGCAGACATGGTTATTGTCTATGCCATTTTCTGTCATGAAGTTTTTGATGGTTTGCCCCACTCTGTCATTGCCTGTTTCTGTAATCATGGTGACAGGCAAACCTAAACGTCCAAGAGAGATGATGCCATTGAAGGTTGAACCTCCTGGCACTGCTGCCGTAGGCTGTTCGTTCTTGAAAATGATGTCAAGAATGGTCTCTCCTATTCCAATAACTTTACGCATTTTTTTATTGTTAAAAGTCTTATTTTTCTATTTGAAAATCAAAGTGCTTAATCCTTTTTCTTCGAAGATTTCTTTTGCTACCTCCTGCAACAGTTCAGGAGTAAGTTGCTTGAGATGCTGAAATGTGTCTTCCATTCCCTCAAACTTGTTGTAGTGCAGAAATGCTTTGGCGGTGTCAAGCGCATAGCTCTCGAAATTGTCACACGCAACACCTATTTGACCTTTGATTTGTTTTAATGCTGCATTGAAAACCCTTTCGTTCAGTGGCTCCGCCATCAGTTTGTCAAGTTCTCTCCGCACGATTCGTCGGCACTTGTCAACATTTTCTGGGTCACATCCAAAATAGATAGCCCAAGTCGATGTGTCAGTATAGTTTGTAAGAGTGCTTTCTACGCTGTAAACCAGTCCGTTGTGTTCTCTTAGTGCAATATTCAGCCTTGAGTTCATTCCTGGACCTCCCAGAATATTGTTGAGGAAATAGAGGGCAATGCGCTTTTTGTCTTTTGAACCATAGGCAGCTCTGCCAATCATCACGTGTGCCTGATGAGTATTCCGCTCCTCTATATGAATACCTGGGTTCACAACTGCTACCGTCTCGTTTTTCGCTACAACGTCTGTTTGTTCTGTCACTTCTACGGAAGCCATGTTTTTTTCAACGACTTTCTTCACTTTTGAGAAATGGATGTTTCCGAAAACAAAAAACACCATCTTCTCTGGACGATACAGCCGTTTAGAGAACTTTAATGCATCTTCGCTTTTAAAGCGTCTCACGTTTTCAGCACATCCCAGGATGTCGTGCCCCAAGCTATGATTCTCATATATCAAGTTTTCAAAATGGTCGAAAATGAGTTCGGCTGGAGAATCGTTATAGCTTTCTATTTCATCTACAATCACTTCACATTCCTTCTCTATTTCGTGCTGAGGGTAGGTACTGTGAAAGACAATATCGAAAATCAATTCCGCAGCACGTTCAAAGTGTTCTTTCATGAATGCCGAATACACCACTGTTTCTTCCTTGTTGGTATAGGCATTAAGGTCTCCGCCCACAGTTTCCATCCTGTTGATGATGTGCCATGCTTTTCTGTGTTTTGTTCCTTTGAACATCATGTGTTCGCAGAAATGCGCCAAACCCTCCTCTCCGCTCTCTTCATTACGTGTACCAGCATCAATGCTAATGCCGCAATAAGCGACATTGGTAGGAGAAGGTATTTGGATGATTCGCAGACCGTTCTCAAGCTGATATGTACTGGCCAATTCTTTCATTTTTCTAATTTTGATAGGCTTGTTCTTGTCAGTAAATAAGAAGTCCAGCCAATCCGCAGAGCAGAATCATGAGAATAGGATGAATCTTATAAAGCCTAGTTCCCAAGAAAGCAAGGATGAAAATAGTTGTGCTGACAAAAAACACAAATGGCGATTCCCCGATGTTACCGAAGTTTTCTTTGGACATGAGCATAATAGCTGCTGCAGCAATGAGTCCGACGATGACAAGCCGCAAGGTGCTGAAAATATCGTTGATAGCCTTTGATTTGCTATGTTTCAGCAGGAATTTGCTAATGCTTACCATCAAGAGGAAAGGTAGCCAAATCACGCTCAACGAGGCTAATATAGCACCTAGCATAGCAGCCCATGTAGGAAATCCAGCGTGAATGACAGCTGTATAGCCAGTGTATGTTGCGCAGTTTATGCCGATAGGTCCAGGAGTAGATTGACTGATTGCTACAATATCCGTGAACTCGTTGACTGTTAGCCATTGATGCTTGTTCACTACCTCGTCCTGAATCAGCGACAGCATGGCATAACCACCTCCAAAATTGAAGATGCCAATCTTAGAAAATACGTAAAATAACTGTAAGAAAATCATGAGTTCAATCTGCCGTAAATGAAGCCGCCAATGCCAGCTGCAAGGATACACCATATAGGAGAGACTCCGAATGCTGCTATCAGCAAAGCACTTACAAGCGGAATCCACCAATTTCGTCTATTTATCTTGGCTTTCTTTGCCATATTGAAGCATGGAGCCAAAATTAGAGCTACGACACATGGACGAATGCCCATGAAAATCTTTTCCACATGCACATTGTCCTTGAATGTCTGGAAAAATATAGCTATCAGCAAAATGGAAAAAATGGAAGGCAATGCAGTAGCCAATGCAGCCACAATGCCTCCCTTTATACCTTTAAGTTTCAAGCCAATATGCGACGCCATATCAATGGCAAAGAGCCCCGGAGTGCTCTGTGCCACGACAAGCGTATTCATAAATTCCTCATGGTCAAGCCATCGCTTTTTCTCCACCACCTCCCTCTCCATCATTTGAATCATGGCATATCCTCCACCGATGGTGAAGCTGCCAATTTTGGCAAACGTGAGGAACATTTCAGTGTATAGCCCCATTCTTTTTTCTATCGAAGCTTTTTTATTTTGTCTTAGCTTCCACCCACTTTCTTGCGTTCACGAACGCTTCAATCCATGGAGTAACCTCATCGCCCTTGCGTTCAGCTGGGTAATTAGCTTGCTGCCATGGGAAGATTGCACGTTCCAAGTGAGGCATCATGGCAAGATGTCGTCCGTCGGCCGATGCTATACCTGCTACGTCATACGTTGAGCCGTTAGGATTAGCTGGATAGCCGGAGTAGTTGTATTTAGCAACGATGCTGTATTCGTTCTCAGCCTTAGGAAGACGGAAGTTTCCTTCTCCGTGTGCAACCCAAATACCTAATTTGCTGCCGCTCAGCGAACCGAACATAACAGAATTGTTTTCTGGGATTTGCAGTGTGATAAACTCGCTTTCAAACTTATGGCTGATGTTGTGGAGCATCTGTGCATAGTCCTTTGCGTCGGTCACAGCGTGGTCATTATTGATGAGACCAAGTTCTACCATCAGCTGGCATCCGTTGCAGATACCTAATGACAGTGTGTCTTCACGTGCATAGAAAGCGTCCAGTGCAGCCTTAGCTTTTGGATTGAAAAGGAATGCACCAGCCCATCCCTTGGCGCTGCCAAGTACGTCGGAGTTTGAGAAGCCGCCACAGAAGACAATCATGTTCACGTCTTCCAGCGTTTCACGTCCGCTCACGAGGTCTGTCATCATCACGTCTTTCACGTCAAATCCTGCCAGATAAAGTGAGTATGCCATTTCGCGCTCACCATTTGTACCCTTCTCGCGGATGATGGCAGCCTTGATACCAGTGCGTTCACGGCGGTCGGCACTAATGCCATACTGTGCCAGTTTACCTGTAAAGGATGGTGTGAACTTGTGTTCGATCGGCTGGTTCTTATAGTTGTTGTAACGCTCCTTGGCCATGCCGTTGAACGACTGCTTTGTGTCGAGGCGATAAGAAGTTGAATACCAGATGTCGCGCAGCTTATCGATGTCGAAGCGGCGAGTTCTGCCATCCTTCTTCACTACGATTTCGCGTTCGTCAATAGGCTTTCCTATTTCCACGAAACCGACACCTGCATTGTTGAGCATCTTCTCGATGTCTTTCTTGTCGGCATTCTTCACTTGAATGACAACGCCAGGATTTTCAGCAAAGAGCAATTTCACAGGGTCGTTCTCTGCCATGCTGTTGAGGTTAGCCTCGATACCGCCTTTCTGGTTGGCAAATGTCATTTCGAGCAGCGTAGTGATGAGACCACCTGCGCTGATGTCGTGACCAGCAAGGATGAGACCTTCGTTCACCAAATCCTGCACTGCCAGGAATGCGTCGCGGAAGTACTCAGGGTTCTTCACTGTTGGCACGTCACTTCCCACCTTGCCTAGGCTCTGAGCAAATGCTGAACCGCCTAACTTTAAGGTGTCGAAAGAGAAATCAATATGGAGCAGTGTTGTGTCCTTGTCATTCGCGAGTACAGGACTTACCACTTTCTTTACGTCGGAAACTTCACCTCCTGATGAAACAATCACGGTTCCAGGAGAGATGATTTTGCTGCCGTCAGGATACTTCTGCGTCATTGACAGAGAGTCCTTTCCTGTTGGTACATTGATTTGCAGTGCACAGCAGAAATCACTCAACGCCTGAACGCCTTCGTAAAGACGGGCATCTTCGCCCTTCTGTGAGCGACATGGCCACATCCAGTTGGCAGAGAGGCTTACAGAATCAAGACCTTCTGCTAAAGGAGCCCATACGAGATTCGTAAGTGATTCTGCAACAGAGAGTACAGAACCTGCAGCAGGATTAGCCAATCCTGCCTGTGGGGCATGACCGATGGCTGTCGCGATACCTTTTTCTCCACGATAGTCGAGAGCCACTACGCCACAGTCACTGAGTGGAAGCTGGATTTCGCCCTGGCACTGCTGCCGTGCTATCTTTCCTGTCACCGAACGGTCTACCTTATTGGTCAGCCAATCCTTGCAGGCTACAGCCTCCAGTTGGAGTACATTTTCTAGATATTTCTCTATGTCGTTGTAAGAATAAGTCACATTCTCATATTGGCGCACCACCGTCTCGTCGTGCATGTAAGTCTTTGGCGAGTGTCCGAACATCTGCGCCACATCCAAGTCAAATGGACGCACGCCGTCACCCTGTTGGAATGCAAAGTGTGCATCTCCGGTGCATTCGCCCACTACATACAGCGGCGCACGCTCACGCTCGGCAATCTTGCGCACATGGTCGATATGCTTTTCGTCGATGAGCAAGCCCATGCGCTCCTGACTCTCGTTAGCAATGATTTCCTTGCTCGACAGCGTCTGGTCACCAATAGGCAACTTCGTCATGTCAATCACACCGCCGCATTCTTCCACAAGTTCTGAAAGACAATTTACGTGACCAGCAGAACCATGGTCGTGAATGCTCACCACAGGATTCACCTCTTCCTCGCAAAGTGCGCGCACAAGGTTGTTGGCACGCTTCTGCATCTCAGGGTTCGCACGCTGCACAGCATTCAGCTCAATGCCAGAAGAATAGCGTCCTGTGTCAACAGAAGAAACCGAACCGCCGCCCAGACCGATGCGATAGTTGTCGCCACCTACAACGACAACCTTGTTACCCTTTTCTGGAGTTCCTTTCAAGCAGTCACGTTTTGTGCCGTAGCCTACGCCGCCTGCTAGCATGATAACCTTATCGTATCCATATTGCTCTATTGCATCGCCTTGCTTTTCTTCATGTTCAAATGTGAGCACAGAACCACAGATGAGTGGCTGTCCGAATTTGTTACCGAAGTCGCTTGCACCATTTGAAGCCTTAATCAGAATCTGTTCAGGTGTTTGGTAGAGCCACTTGCGGATAGGAAGAACTTCTTCCCATGGACGTATGTCGCCCTCCTTGTCAGAAGCGGTCCATTTTGGATAACTATGAGGCTGAGTTGGAGCTACACCGTTGCGTGGATAGCTGGTCATATACACTGCAGTTCCGGCAATAGGCCAGCAACCTACACCGCCACCCATACGGTCACGGATTTCACCACCAGTACCTGTTGAAGCGCCATTGAACGGTTCTACTGTTGTGGGGAAGTTATGTGTTTCAGCCTTCAGCGAAATAACAGATTCAATATCCTTTACTTGAAAGTAGTCGCTTGTTGAGTGGTCAGCAGGTGCAAACTGCTCTACAACAGGACCCTGGCTGAAAGCAACGTTATCCTTATATGCTGAGAGAATTTTGTTTGGATTCTCCTGTGTAGTCTTCTTGATGAGTTGGAAGAGCGAACTCTCCTTCTCTACCCCGTCGATGATGAATGTGCCACCGAAAATTTTGTGGCGGCAGTGCTCTGAGTTGATTTGGGCAAAGCCAAACACCTCCGAGTCTGTCAGTTTTCTGTCCAGCTGTTTTTCAACCTTGTGCAGATATTCAATTTCTTCAGGTGAAAGGGCGAGTCCTTCCTGCTCGTTGTATTCCTCCAAATTTTCGATGTGGAGGATAGCAGCAGGTTCAATATTTACGGTGAAAATATCCTGATTCAGTCCTTTATACATGCGCTGAAGCATAGGGTCATATTCTGCATCCTCGTTATCTACGGGGAAATATTCCTCAATGCGCTGCACACCCGTAATGGCCATGTTCTGAGTGATTTCCACAGCGTTCGTACTCCATGGAGTAATCATTTCACGACGTGGACCGACAAAAAATCCTTGCAGATTTTCCTCGTTTTCTTTCTCTGCTTCGCCATAGAGCCAGCAAAGCTCTTTTGTTTCATCTGTAGTCAACTCGTGATTAACTTGTGTAGCAATCACGCTCTGCGCTGGTGTTCTAAAAAAATAAATCATAACTTTTTTGGATAATTATCTGTGCAAAGTTACGCATTTTTATTAGAAATAAGGAACAAAAAAGCGCTAACTTACAATATTTAATGAAAATACGACTTTTGAGCAGTCTTTTTGAAGCAGATACTCCTTTCTTCGAGAAGTCTGCAGGTATAAAGGGATGAAAAAATGTGGTTTTAAGATTTATTGTCACGGAAAATGACTACCTTTGCACCGATTTAACTAAACGATAATCAGAAAATAAATAAAATATGGCATTGAAAGCTGGTATTGTTGGTCTGCCTAATGTGGGCAAGTCAACGCTTTTTAATTGCTTGTCGAGCGCAAAGGCGCAGGCGGCAAATTTCCCTTTTTGTACGATTGATGCTCAGCTTGGACAGGTAAGTGTGCCTGATGAGCGACTGACTAAATTGGCTGATTTGGTACACCCAGGACGTATCGTACCTGCAGTGTGTGACATTGTGGATATTGCTGGTTTAGTGAAGGGCGCAAGTCAGGGTGAAGGTCTTGGAAATCAGTTTCTTGGAAATATTCGTGAGTGTGATGCTATTATTCACGTTTTGCGTTGTTTTGACAATGGCAACATCGTCCATGTAGATGGCAGCGTTGACCCTGTTCGTGACAAGGAAATCATTGACACAGAATTGCAGCTGAAGGACTTGGAAACTGTCGAGGCTCGCATTAAGAAGACGGAGAAATTAGCTAACGTAGGGCATGATAAGGCAGCAAAGGTAGAGTATGGCCTGTTATTGCGTTACAAGGAAGCTTTGGAGAAAGGTCTGTCGGCACGTGTTGTAGAACCTGAAAACGATGAGGAGGCTGTGGCTGCCAAGAATATGTTCCTGCTCACGACCAAGCCTGTGCTGTATGTCTGCAATGTGGATGATACCAGTGCAAAGGAAGGCAATGCCTACGTGGAAAAGGTGCGTGAAGCTATCAAGGGCGAAAATGCCGAGCTCATCATCATCAGTGCCCAGACAGAGGCAGACATAGCAGAGTTGGAGAGTTACGAAGAGAAGCAGATGTTCTTGGAAGACATGGGCTTGGAAGAGAGCGGCTGTAACCGTCTTATCAAGGCTATCTACGCTTTGCTCAACTTGCAAACCTTCATCACTGCTGGCGAGATGGAAGTAAAGGCGTGGACGTTCCGAAAGGGATGGAAAGCTCCTCAGTGTGCAGGAGTGATACATACCGACTTTGAAAAGGGCTTTATCCGTGCAGAGGTCATCAAATACGAGGACTACATTAAGTACGGTAGTGAGGCTGCTGTACGAGAAGCAGGTAAACTTGGTGTTGAAGGAAAAGAGTATGTGGTGCAGGACGGAGACATCATGCACTTCAGATTTAATGTGTGAGTTTTTTTCGAGTTGATAATTGAACCTACAACTTCTAACCGCATAACCACAAAACCGTACAACCATAAACACTATGCTTCTTTTTGTCGATTGGACTCCTTCTGTAGAAGCCTTTTCCGTGGGCTCGTTCAGTGTACGCTGGTACTCTTTGCTTTGGTGTATAGGCTTATTCCTTGCTTATCAGATAGTACATCAGTTGTATAAGCAGCAGAAGATAGCAGAAGATAAATTCGAACCACTGTTCTTTTATTGCTTTTTGGGAGTGCTCATTGGTGCGCGGTTAGGGCATTGCCTATTCTATGAGCCGCAGTATTACTTGGCAAGTATGACAGGCTTCATCGAGATGCTGATTCCTTTCCATCTGATGCCTGATGGTGATTGGCAATTCTCTGGCTATGAGGGGCTTGCAAGCCATGGAGGAGCGATAGGCCTGTTCTTGTCTTTGTTGCTATATTGTCGCAAGATAAAAGTGAAAGCATGGACTGTGCTCGACTGCATCGCCATTGCAGTTCCAGCCACAGCATGCTGCATCCGTTTAGGCAACCTGATGAATTCTGAGATTATAGGAAAAGTGACAGATGTTCCATGGGCATTTATCTTCCACAGCAGAGAGTCGTTGGTTGATGGCATAGCTGTGCCTCGTCATCCGGCACAGCTATATGAAGCCATAGCCTATCTCATCATCTTCATTGTAGGTTGCATTCTTTATTGGCGTTGGTACAAGACTCAAGGCATGAATCCAGCCTCTCCTTTCGCAGTCGGTACTGGCTTTTACTTTGGTTTCTGCCTCACGGCTATCTTCATTTTCCGCTTCTTTGTCGAGTTTCTGAAAAAAGAGCAGGTGGATTTTGAACAAGGCATGCTTTTTGACATGGGGCAGCTACTTAGCATTCCATTTATCATTGTCGGAATCTGGTGTATGCTGAAAGCAGGAAGGCAGAAATAGAGAGTTTTGATGGAGTCGAGCAAGTTTTTTCAGATTCATGTGATTTTATGGATAAAATTCTTTTGAGAAAACACGCTTTCGTATGTTGATTTAACGCGAGTTCGATATAAGGAGTTACGTAATCTTTAATGTCTGGCTAAAGGCTGAACCCCAGACTCACAACAATCTCTATCTCTTTCAGATATCCTCAAAATTCATCCTATTTTCAGCTCCGCTTACAACCTCAAAAGGGGTGAGAGTCTTACCTATACCATAGGTGAGACTCTCACGTGTACCATAGGTGAGAGTCTCACCCCTTTTGAGGTACAATCGGAAACATTTTTAGAGAGAATGTTGAGTGTCGATGACGTGCCTCTTGGCTGAATAAAAAAGGGGTGCTGTTCTTGAAAACAGCACCCCAAAATTATAGATTATAAAGGTGTATAATTTGCTTTTCATTTGAGTGTTTCCAGCATTCGTTGCAGCACGACGGTGGCTGAGATTTCACGGTTGGCAGCTT
>JAEIGA010017641.1_pt1 | contig 10875 bp, 11 predicted proteins | sample 9270691 | NCBI WGS metagenome assembly JAEIGA01 (sample SAMN17057246, study PRJNA624740) | gut metagenome | biome: biome; isolation source: fecal sample | host: Bos grunniens | place: China: Xizang | collected 2019 | reverse complement strand
TTGTTCATGATATTGATCCAAATGCATTCGTAATAATCAATGAAGGATGCTCTGTGGTAGGTAATTTTGAAAAGCGTTTATAAGGAGATGATAGAATGCGTCGCTTGACAATAGCAGAATTGCAAGAGTTATTGGAAAAAAGAGATTCAGGTGAAAAGATTAAACTAGAGGATTGTTTGTTTGAAAAGTTGGACTTGGATATCTTCATGGATAACGACATTCGATTCTGCGTCATCGGTGATACAGACCGTCTGCCCGAGAAGGTACGAGAGCGTATGAACTACTGTATTGAAAAATCGGCAAACAATAAGACAGGAACACTAACCGTAGCTCTCAGCTACTCTTCAAAGTGGGAACTCACCCAGTCGGCAAAACGTATTGCTACGATGGTTAAAGAGGGACAGATTACTGTTGATGAGATTACTGATAAGACCATCGACGAAACTGTATGTACCTCATTCATGCCCGATCCCGACCTGCTGATTCGTACTGGTGGAGAGAAGCGCTTGAGCAACTACTTGCTATGGCAGTGTGCCTATACGGAATTGTACTTCTGCGACACCTATTGGCCAGATTTCGATGAAGAAGCACTATGCCAAGCAATCTTCACCTACCAACAGAGAGAAAGAAGATTCGGCAAAACGAGTGAACAAATCGCAGAAGAGATTAATAATAAATAAAGGAATGAAAAAGAAGTTGAGTGTTTTCAAAAGTATAGCCTTGATAGGACTGCTCGCCTTGCCTTTTGGTAAGGTGGTGGCTCAAACTGTCGAGACGGATACTATTAGCAAACCGTCGGTTCTCTACTCGGCCCCTATGAAATACGAGATTGGAGGTATTACGGTGAGCGGTATCGACAACTATGAAGATTACGTACTGATAGGCCTTTCAGGCTTGTCGGTAGGACAAGTAGTCTCTATCCCTGGCGAAGAAATCACAGCTGCTGTGAAGCGCTATTGGAAACACGGATTATTCTCTAACGTAAGCATCACAGTAGAGAAAATTGTTGAGGACAAGGTATACCTAAACATTGCACTCACACAACGCCCTCGCTTGTCAAAGCTTAATTTTTATGGAGTAAAGAAATCTGAACAAGAGGACTTGGAAGCTAAACTCAATTTCCGTCAGGGCAATCAGATTACTCCAAACATGATTGACCGAGCCAAAATTGTAATCCAACGTTACTTTGACGAGAAGGGCTTCAAGAATGCCGATATCAGCATTGTTCAACGGGATGATATAGCCGAAGAGAACAAACTCATTATCGATATCACCATCGATAAGAAGGAGAAAATCAAGGTTAATAAGATATACATCACTGGCAATAGTGCTCTTGACGAGAAACAGTTGAAGTGGGCCATGAAGAAGACTAACGAAAAGGGTAATTGGCGCCATTTCTTCCGCCCGAAAAAGTTTATCGGCAACCTTTATGATGAGGACAAGCAACTTCTCATTGATAAGTATAACGAGCATGGATATCGTGATGCCCATATCGTGGTAGACTCGGTAGTTCCGTTCGATGACAAGACCGTAGACGTATACATTCAAGTAGACGAGGGAGACCAGTACCATATCCGAAATATCAGTTGGGTGGGTAATACGGTTTATGAGTCGAAAAGTTTAGCAGAGGTATTACGAATGAAACCAGGAGACGTATATAACCAAAAGATGTTGGAGGAGCGTCTGCAATTTGATGATGATGCCATAAGCAACCTATATTACAACAACGGTTATGTATTCTCACGTATCGAACCTGTGGAGGTGAATGTTACCACTGATTCGGTGGATTTGGAAATGCGCGTACTTGAAGGTCCGCAAGCAACAATCAACCATGTACGCATTGCCGGTAATGACCGCCTATATGAGAATGTGGTACGTCGTGAATTGATGACTAAACCTGGTGATCTTTTCAGCAAGGATGCTTTGATGCGTTCGGCTCGTGAGTTGCAGCAAATGGGTCACTTCAATCCCGAGGCTATACAGCCAGATGTCCAACCCGACCTTGCCAATGGTACAGTAGACATCAACTGGATGTTGGAATCAAAAAACAATGACCAAGTAGAATTCTCGCTTGGATATGGACAGACGGGTGTGATTGGTAAGATTGCATTGAAATTTTCTAACTTCTCAATGTACAATCTATTTCACAAGTCTGACAATTATCGCGCCTTCATCCCACAAGGTGATGGACAAACATTCTCTATCAGTGGCCAGACCAATGGTAGTTACTATCAATCGTATAACATATCATTCCTTGATCCCTGGTTTGGAGGGAAGCGTCCTAACTCGCTATCTGTAAATGCATACTATGCGCTATCTACTGGTGTAAACAATAATTTCTATAATACGGCCTACATGAACAACTATTATAACTACATGTATGGCTATGGTAATTACAACAACTACTACAACAACTACGAATCGTACTACGACCCAGACAAGTACCTGCGCATGTATGGTCTCTCTATAGGTTGGGGTAAGCGTCTACATTGGCCAGATGACTACTTTACCCTTTACGGAGAACTTGCTTATACACGCTATGACCTTAACAATTGGGAATACTTTATTATCTCCAATGGTAGCAGCAACAATATTAATTTGTCGCTCAATCTTAGCCGTAGTTCTATTGATAATCCTATCTTTCCACGTCAAGGCTCAGATATTAGCTTCAACGTGTCGGTGACTCCCCCCTATTCGCTCTTCGACAATATTGACTACAAGGCGCTCAGTGAGGTAAAGTCTACCGATGCCGACTATCTCAAGAGTTTGCAGAAACGCTATAATTGGATTGAATATCATAAGTGGAAATTCAAAAGTAAGTTCTATACAGCACTCACTGGTGGACAAAAGTGCTTGGTACTGATGACCCGTGCCGACTTTGGTTTGCTCGGACACTACAACAAGTATAAGAAATCACCCTTTGAAACCTTCTATGTGGGTGGTGATGGTATGAGTGGATACTCGTATAACTACTATACTGATATGGTAGCTCTACGTGGTTACGACAATGGTGCGCTTACTCCTTATGGAGGCGGAGAGGGTTATGCATACTCACGTTTTGCCATGGAGTTACGTTATCCATTGATGCTCGAAAACTCGACTCAGATTTATGCTCTTACCTTCCTCGAAGGAGGTAATGCATGGACTGATGTAAGAAAGTTCAATCCCTTCGACATGAAGCGTTCAGCCGGCGTGGGTGTACGTATCTTCCTCCCAATGGTAGGACTTATGGGTATTGACTGGGCATATGGTTTTGACAAAGTCAATGGTTCAACAGCCTCAAGTGGCAGTCAGTTCCACTTCATCCTCGGACAAGAGTTCTAAACTAATAAAAAAACAATTGACGACTATATGAAAAAGAATCTATTGACAACTGTCTTACTCTGCTTCGTTTGCCTTGCAGCCAACGCACAAAAGTTCGCTCTGATTGACATGGAGTATATCTTAAAGAATATCCCCGCATATGAGCGTGCCAACGAGCAGCTCAACCAGATATCTAAAAAATGGCAAAGCGAAGTCGAGGCCGTAGCTCTCGAAGCGCAAACCCTTTACAAGAACTATCAGAGTGAGGCAATATTTCTTTCGGAAGAGCAAAAGGTGAAAAAGGAAGAAAAGATTGTAGCGAAGGAGAAGGAAGCACAAGAACTGAAACGTAAATATTTTGGGCCTGAAGGAGAGCTCTATAAGAAACGCGAGAGTCTAATGGCCCCCATACAAGACGAAATATACAATGCTGTAAAAGAGATTTCAGACACAAAAGGCTATACGGTAGTAATAGATAGAGCTTCGGCAGCCAGTATCATCTATGCCTCACCAAAAATTGATATCAGCAATGAAGTATTGGTGAAGTTAGGATATGCAAATTAAAATTTGTAATTTTGCCCACAAATAACAAATGTTTCCCTTTAGATAAGAAAATTTATTAACTATTTAACACATAAATATTATGAACAAGAAACTTATCGCCATTCTCTTTTTGATGGCTCCCCTTGCAATCTTTGCACAGAAATTCGGCCACTTGAACTCTGCCGACATCATCCAAGCTATGCCCGAATATGCAAAGGCTCAAACTGAGATTCAAGAGCTTGAAAAGCAATGCACCAACGAACTTCAGATGATGGAGCAAGAGCTCGCGAAGAAGAGCGAGGCTTATGAGAAGGAGAAGGCTACTCTCCCCGCTAACATCCAACAGCGTCGTGAGACAGAGTTGCAGGAGCTCTACGCTCGTATGCAGCAGTACTATCAGACTTCACAGCAGGAACTGCAACAGGCTTCACAGGAGAAGATGGCAGCCCTCACCGAGAAGATCACAAAAGCTATCAAGGAAGTAGGTGTTGCAGGCGGTTATGTCTATATCTTTGACTTAGCCAGCGGTATTCCCTATATCAGCGAAACTCTCAGCACCGACGTCACTGCTGCTGTGAAGAGCAAATTAGGCATCAAGTAATCCATAAATCCTACCATTATGAAAAGGTATATTCTCATTTCTCTTGCCTTGGTATCAATGACCGTTGCGGCTCAGTCAAAATTCGGTTATGTCAGCTATAGCAGCATACTTAAGGCACTCCCCGAGTACAACATCGTGAATACTCAACTCGATGAATTACAAGCCAAATATGAGTCTGAGATTACCCGTTCAGATCGTGAGTTCAATATCAAATATGCCGAATTCATCGAAGAGCAGAGCAAATTCCCAGACAATATCCGTATCAAGCGTCATAAAGAGTTGATGGAACTGATGGAGAAATCAATGGCTTTCAAAGACGAAATCAATAGCGCTATGCGTGAGGCTCGTCGTGAAATGATGCAACCTCTCCGCGATAAAGTTGATGCAGCCCTTCAAGAGTTGTGTATTGAGGAGGGTTATGACTACATCCTTAATACAGATGACCGTGCTTACGTTGCCATCAATCCCAAACAAGGAAAAGATGTCACCGAGAAAATCAAGAAGGCTCTGAAAATAGAAGACTAACATGTTACGGTTTGCAGACTGTATGGCCTGCAAACCGCAACTATAATCAATAGACAGCTATGCAACCTGGTCCTATAGGAATCTTCGACTCTGGCTATGGAGGTCTCACGATTCTTGCGCAAATACGTGAGCAAATGCCCGAATACGATTTCTTGTACTTGGGCGACAACGCTCGTACACCCTATGGCACACGCTCTTTTGAAGTGGTGTACGAATTTACGTCACAAGCTGTCAAAACCCTTTTCGACATGGGTTGTTCACTTGTCATACTTGCGTGTAATACGGCTTCAGCCAAAGCTTTGCGCACGATACAACAAATAGACTTACCCAAAATCGATCCACGTAAACGTGTACTTGGCATCATACGCCCCACAGTAGAGTACTTAGGAGACATTACCAAGAGTCGCCATGTAGGAATCCTTGCAACTTCAGGAACTATCAAGTCTCAATCGTATCCGTTAGAAATCAAAAAACTCTTTCCTGATATTGTTGTCAGTGGAGAAGCATGTCCTATATGGGTACCTTTAGTAGAGAGTGGAGAGGCTGCAAGTGAAGGCACCGACTATTTCATCAAACGCCACATAGAGAATCTCCTGACAAAGGATAATAAGATAGATACTATTATTCTTGGATGTACACATTACCCTATCCTCTATGACAAGATTCGTCGTTACACACCCGCAAACATTAACATCGTCACTCAAGGAGAATATGTGGGTCGTAGCCTCATCAACTACATGGAACGCCATCCTGAAATGGACGCTCTCTGCACAAAGCAAGGTACTTGTCGTTTCCTCACAACTGAGTCTGTTGACATATTCAGAGGATACGCTTCCATATTCTTTGATAGTTCAATACAAGTTCAAAGCATTGCACTGAAATAATTCAGAATCGAAGTGATAAGCCTAATGAAGCCCCTTGGCTGTCCATTGACGGGTATATGAAGGCATCACACCCCGTAATCTTATGCATTAATCGTCTCGTATAGGGTAGCATCCAATATCCAATACGAGCACTAAGAATGCCGACTCCTGCACCTGCAAATATATCAGTAAACCAATGGCGATTGTTATAGACACGCAATGCCCCTACTGTAATGGCAGCCGTATAGGCTCCTACAGAATACCAAGGTGAATCCTCTCCATATTCAATGCGCACCAACTCAGCTCCCATAAAAGTGGTTGCTGTATGTCCCGAAGGGAACGAATTGTTGGCTGAGCCATCAGGACGTGGCTCACGCACAGTATACTTGATGGAATTGACAATAGCTCCAAGCGCGATATATGCAGTAGCAAACTCCAACGTACGATCTATATAGCCGTGTTTTGCCTCGGCACCCAGAAGGCTCAAACCATAAATGGAAGCCAACGGCACATATTGCAAATAATCGTCGACAGTCACACGATGATCACCACGCCACTCATTGAGGTAGTCCCGTACTTCATAACGCGCATTCTTCAAAGGTTCTACAAATCCAAGCGTCCCAGCACCAATAAGCGTAAGTGGCATTACAACATCTCCAGCTTTAAAATTATTCTCCACAGCAACGCTATCACAAACCCCTCTTCCCATTGATGGAAGAGTGAGAAGAATAACCAAGATGGTAAAGAATAATCGCAGCATAATAAGTGTTTGTGATAAATATTTTTTATTCTACTGCAAAGATAATGTAAAATCTATTACCTTTGCAAAAAGTATTATGTTTTAACTTCTCGATGTATCTATGTACTCACTGAAAGAACTATACCGCATAGGCCACGGCCCATCAAGCAGCCATACGATGGGCCCACGCAATGCTGCTACCAAGTTTTTGGCACGAAATACGGCTGCTGTTCGCTTCGAAGTTACCCTTTATGGTAGTTTAGCCGCTACAGGTAAGGGACACATGACTGATCAGGCCATCCTTGAGGTGTTAGGAGAAGAACGTACCACCATTGTATGGAAACCCAAGGTGTTCCTTCCTTTTCATCCTAATGGCATGAAGTTTCGTACATTTGATATTGAGGGCAAGGTTATAGATGAGTGGATTGTTTATAGCGTTGGGGGTGGAGCCTTAGCCGAAGAGGGACAGAAGCCTATTGAGCATAAGCAAGTATATGAAATGAGCACCGCAACGGAGATTCTTTCGTGGTGCATCTCAACGGGCAAGAGCTATTGGGAATATGTAGAGGAATGTGAAGGTCCTGAAATCTGGGATTATCTTCGTGAAGTATGGAATACTATGAAGAACGCCGTACAACGTGGCCTTGAGCAAGAGGGTGTACTTCCCGGTCCGCTCTGTTTGCGCCGCAAGGCGGCTCTCTATTACGTACGAGCTGAAGGTTATCAACAGTCAATGCGTACTCGTGGACTCCTCTTTGCCTACGCGTTGGCTGTAAGTGAAGAAAATGCTGCAGGAGGTAAGATTGTTACAGCTCCTACGTGTGGCTCGTGCGGAGTGTTGCCCGCTGTACTATATCACCTATATAAGTCTCGTAATTTCTCAGAACAGCGCATCATACGCGCTTTGGCTACTGCTGGGCTCTTTGGGAATATTGTTAAGACAAATGCCTCCATCTCTGGTGCCGAGGTGGGCTGTCAAGGTGAGGTCGGTGTAGCATGTGCCATGGCTGCAGCTGCAGCTGCGCAACTATTTGGCGGTATGCCATCACAGATTGAGTATGCCGCAGAGATGGGATTAGAACATCATCTTGGACTCACTTGTGACCCTGTATGCGGATTGGTACAAATTCCCTGCATTGAGCGCAACGCTTATGCTGCAGCTCGTGCCATGGATGCCAACTCTTATGCGATGTTTACCGATGGCGTACACCGTGTATCATTCGATAAGGTAGTAGAGGTTATGAAAAAGACAGGACATGATCTTCCTTCACTATACAAGGAGACTTCTGAAGGTGGTTTAGCGCAAGATTATAAGCAAATGTGGGGTAGTGAAGACTCTGCAATGTTCTTCTAAACCTTGATATTCTGTTTACTAAACTATAAAAGCCGACACCTTATCGAGTCGGCTTTTATTATGTTAGTATAAGGCTACACTCATAATCAGCTGCAACTGCACAACACTTGCAAAAACAATAAATGATTTTGTTCGTCGGCTACTTTGTAGTAATCTTAATGTATTTTACCTTTCATTTTTGAACTGTAACCTTGAAAACAACAAATAAAACTTGTTTTTTCGCTCGTCATGCACTAACTTTGCACCCGAAAATGAAGTGGATAGATTTGAGCAGCTTGCAACCACAGTAAAAAATGCTAAAACACAGTTTTCTGATGCTGTATGCATTCTCTCAACTATCTCCATTGGCTTTTGTGGTTTTACATTTTAACATTTATACTAATGGGATATCTGTTTACATCTGAATCGGTGTCTGAGGGACACCCCGACAAAGTAGCCGACCAAATATCGGACGCTGTATTGGACAAATTGCTGGCCTATGACCCCAACTCAAAGGTTGCCTGCGAAACATTGGTAACCACCGGACAGGTTGTTATCGCTGGTGAAGTAAAGACAAGCGCATACGTTGACCTACAACTCATTGCACGCGAGGTAATCAACAAGATTGGTTATACAAAGAGCGAATATATGTTTGAGGGCAACTCATGTGGAGTATTTTCAGCTATCCATGAGCAAAGTGCTGATATCAACCGCGGAGTAGAGCGCGAAGATCCTATGAACCAAGGTGCTGGTGACCAGGGCATGATGTTTGGTTATGCAACCAATGAGACTGAAAATTATATGCCTCTCTCACTTGACCTTGCACACAATATTCTCAAAGTGCTTGCTGACATCCGTCGTGAAGGCGAAGTGATGACATACCTCCGCCCCGATGCGAAGAGTCAAGTAACTATCGAATATGACGACAATGGTAAGCCCGTACGCATCGACACTATTGTAGTTTCCACTCAGCATGATGAATTCGTGGCTCCCACTAATGACAGCAAGGAAGCTCAACTCGAAGCAGATGAGAAAATGTTGGCGCAAATCCGTCAAGACGTTATTGAGATACTCATGCCTCGTGTTATCGCTGGCATCAACAACGAGGAGGTATTGGCACTCTTCAACGACAATATCACCTATCACGTAAATCCCACTGGAAAATTCGTGATTGGTGGTCCTCATGGTGACACAGGTCTCACAGGTCGTAAGATTATCGTAGACACTTATGGAGGTAAGGGTGCTCACGGTGGTGGTGCCTTTAGTGGCAAAGACCCGAGCAAAGTGGACCGTAGTGCCGCGTACGCTGCACGTCATATTGCCAAGAACCTCGTAGCGGCAGGTGTAGCAGACGAGATGTTGGTACAAGTATCGTATGCAATTGGTGTGGCTAAGCCCATCAACATTTACGTAGATACCTATGGTCGTAGCCGCGTTAATATGACCGATGGCGAGATTGCCAAGAAGATTGACGAACTCTTTGACCTCCGTCCAAAAGCAATTGAGGAACGATTAAAACTACGTAACCCTATTTATACTGAAACAGCAGCCTACGGACACATGGGTCGTAAGCCCGAAGTAGTGACCAAGAGTTTCCGCTCACGCTATGAAGGCGACAAGGATGTTACCGTAGAGCTCTTCACATGGGAGAAACTCGACTACGTTGATAAGGTACGTGAGGCATTTGGCCTGTAACACCAATCGAAACAAAGGGAGCGGCTAAATAGCGATTTTAGTCGCTCTTTTGTATTTTATACCATCTCTTAGAACATATGCCTGTTATTCATATTACTTCACTCACACATCCAGGAGTAGAGATATTCAGTACACTGACTGAAGCGCAGCTCCGCCGAGACATCGAACCAAGTAAGGGAATCTTCATCGCTGAAAGCCCTAAGGTGATACGTGTAGCTCTCGATGCTGGCCACAAGCCGCTAGCATTGCTCTGCGAAGAGCGTCACATCAATGGCGATGCAGCCGATATCATTGCCCGTTATCCAGACATCCCCGTATATACCGGCAATCGCGATTTATTAGCGAGCCTCACTGGATACACTTTGACTCGGGGAGTGTTATGTGCTATGCGCCGTCCCATGATGCCAAGTGTAGCTGATGTGGTGAGAGATGCAAAACGTGTAGTAGTAATTGATGGAGTGGTAGATACCACAAATATTGGTGCAATATTTCGATCTGCTGCAGCACTGAACATCGATGCCGTCTTGCTCACACGTACCTCATGCGATCCTCTTAATCGCCGTGCAGTACGTGTATCAATGGGTTCGGTCTTTCTTGTGCCATGGACCTGGATCGATGATGTGCAGAACGAGATGCATACTCAAGGATTCGCTACTGCAGCTATGGCCTTAACAGATGACTCAGTACCCATTGACCATGCCCCACTAAAAACACTCCCTAAACTTGCAATTGTAATGGGTACAGAGGGTGATGGTCTCTCTCATGAGGTCATCAACGCTGCTGATTATGTAGTGCGTATCCCTATGGCCCATGGGGTGGATTCACTAAATGTAGCAGCAGCGGCAGCTGTTGCATTTTGGGAGCTGAGAGTACGGTAACAAATTGCAAATCTCAATTGCAATGTCTACTTTTCAATATTTCCATGTTTCTTTTAAGAAGAAGAGTAAAAAAATCGAGAACAAAAGTTGTTAATAACAAATGGAATAGTTACATTTGCCCATTAAATTCTCAATAACTATACTTATTATTAACTAAAACATTCAGTTTATGAAAAAGATTTTTACATCTATTTTCTCTTTGTTCCTTCTCTTTGGAGCAATGAACGCTGTGGCTGCTGAGTATCCTTTCAAGGTTACTACAGATGCAGAAAACCCCGAGCTCTATGCAATCAAGAGCGGTCGTGGTGATGCTTATTGGTGGACATACACTCCCACTGATGGAATGATTGCTTTGGCAGCATACACTTATGACGATTCTCAGTATTGGTACTTCA
>JAEIGA010017640.1_pt1 | contig 10875 bp, 12 predicted proteins | sample 9270691 | NCBI WGS metagenome assembly JAEIGA01 (sample SAMN17057246, study PRJNA624740) | gut metagenome | biome: biome; isolation source: fecal sample | host: Bos grunniens | place: China: Xizang | collected 2019 | reverse complement strand
CTGCTCGCCGAAACAGAACGTGAAGCGAAAGAACGCGGAGCATATTTCGCCCAGACCGAACTGGCAACTGATTGGAACGTGGAGTTTTTCAAAAAGAACGGCTATACGGCAGTCGGTGCATGGGAGGATGTTCCTAAGGGACATGTCACATATATTCTGGAGAAACGGTTTTGACGCGGTGACGGACTAAAGACAGATTCCGGTTTGCCGAGGCAAAGAAATCGATCCGGATCATCTGACCCAACTGGTCGACGGCATAGTCTTTACGAGGACAGTTGCAGCAACAGCGTAGATATGTGCCTTTTTATTCACGCTATTGTCCCAAGGCATGTGGAGACGGTATGCTGCTTGTACCACCAAAAGAAGGATTTCATTTCAGTGCCTTATGAACCGAAGGATGCGGATTATCTGAAACAACTGAACTAAGATTGGGAAATCGAAGCTTATGGAGGCGAAGAAAAGATGATTTTGCTTGTTATTGATATGCAGAAAGGACTGGTTGACGAGGATCTGTATGCCTTCGATACTTTCATAGACAGAACTGTTCGACTGGTCGATGCGGCTAGAAAAAACAACATTGAAGTAATCTTTGTTCAGCATGATGCAGGGTCGGGCAGCGGCATGTCGGTCGGAGACGAGGGTTTTGAGATCGTCGATCAGATGACGCCAAAAGAGGGCGAAAAGGTTTTTACCAAGACAATTAACAGCTGTTTTGGCAACAAAGAGTTTAAAGAATATATGGAAAACTTGGATGACAAACGCCTGATTATCGTTGGTCTCCAGACAAATTACTGTATTGACTGTACCATAAAATCTGCTTTTGAAAGAGGTTTTGAGGTAATCATCCCCGAAGGAACAAATTCGACCTTTGATAATGACTATATGACTGGCGAAACAACTGTCCGTTATTACAACGAGGATGTTTGGGAAGAACTTGTCGAAGCCGTAACAATCGAAGAAGCTATAGCGCTGTTGGAGGAGTGATAAGGTTTAGTTTGTCGATATGTTCCATCTTAATCATTCTATTGAGACGGTTGTCCTTCTTTATCGGAAAGCCGAACAGACAGATTGACATATCGAGGTAAATTATGAACCTCATGTAAGGCATGTGGAGAAGAGATAATAACGATTCAATTTGCAGAAGCAAATCCGAATTTGTGAGAAAGTTGGGAGAAGCGGGATGTATATCGTCAAGGCAGAAGCAGATCAGGTGGGAAAAATCGTAGATATGTCTATCAGAGCTTTTGAAACAGATGTAAATGTCGGTGGAGCAAAAGGCGAGTGTCCCCCTGAATATGATTCGGTAGAATGGCATAAACAAATGGCCCGGGAGGGGCATTTGTATCAAGCAATGATAGAAAAAGAATTGGTAGGGGCTGCCATTGTATTCCCGGATGATACAAAAAACAGCGTATACATCGGGCGTATTTTTATTGATAGCGTATATCATAGAAAAGGGTACGGAATTCGTCTGATGGAAAGCATAGAAAAGAATTTTCCATCTGCTGTTGAGTTTAATCTGGATACCCCATGCTGGAACGAGCGGACAAATGCTTTTTACAAGAGATTAGGCTATCGTATCATAAAAGTTAAAGATGGATTCGTCTTTTACCAGAAAAGAAGAAGCGAACCCAATATCGTTCAGAATTTCACATGAAGCATAATTCCAGTTTGTCGAGATATCATTAACTATGTACTTAGGGAGGTTAACATGGAAAAGTTCGAATACAAAGTGGTGACGTATGATCCTAATGGTTTCTTTGGCGGAAATGTTCAGGTCAATCAGGTTGAAAATCAGCTTAATCTGCTTGGTAATGACGGATGGGAATTGGTCAGTTGCACTTCCTCTAACCAAAGCTATGGATCGACCAAAAGCTTAGTGTGTATTTTTAAGAGAAAAAAAGAACAATAAATTCCGGTTTGTCGATATGATTCTCAATCTAATCTTTATTGAGACGGTTGTTCTTCTTTGTCGGAAAGCCGAACAGGCAGATCGACATATCGTGGTGAATTATGAACCTCGGAGAAAAGAACAAGAGAACATGAAAGACTTCAATTCGTATTTTGAATCGATTCCTGAGTTAGAAACAGAGCGGCTGCGATTAACTGCATTTACAAGAGAAGATATGGACGCTTATTTTGACATATTGCGAGATCCTAAAGTACAAAAATACCTTGGAGGAGGAGTTCCGGTTTTTGACAAAGAGCCGCATATCAGCAATTGGCTGAGGAATATAAACGATCGGCTGTTGAAAAGGAAGATTGTTTTTACCTGGTGTATAAGGGACAAAGAAAGCAATCGGGTGGTTGGCCGTATTGATTTGGGAGGCTTTGTAAAGAAAACAACAGCTGAGATTTCGTATCACCTGTCAAGTGATTTTTGGGGCCGTGAGATCGCCACAGAGGCCGTGGAAAGGGTGACCAGGTTCGGCCTGAATGAGCTGGGGCTTGCGAGAATACAAGGCCTTGTCAGGGTAGAGAATCAAGCATCCATTCGCGTATTGGAAAAGAATGGATATCGCAGGGAAGGCTTGCTGCACCATTATCCTTTCGGGCGTGAATTTCATGATGTGGTGATTCTTGCAATTGTCAGATGAATTCCGGTTTATAGATATGTTTCTCCAGAATGGTCTTTCTGAGACAGTTGTGCTGATGACAAAAAGTTAGACAAATCGGAATATGGAATGGAGGAAGAAAATGGACAACGAGAAATTCATGAAGCGTTGCTATGAACTGGCCATAAGGGCAGGAAAGAAAGGCTTTGATACCTTTGGGGCTATACTCGTTCATGACGGAGAAATCCTTGAAGAGGCAGAAAACACCGCTGATTGGAGCAAGGGATTGTTTGGTCATGCCGAATTCAATTTAGTTCACAAATGCGCAAACCGATACTCTGATACAATTCTGAAAGAGTCTACGCTCTATACCAGCTGTGCCCCGTGTGAACGCTGCCTTTGTGCCATTGCATCTCTGGGTATCGAAAAGATCGTTTATGGTGTTTCCTACGAAGCGTTCTCACAACTGACGCCAAATGATGCGGTTCCGGTTGACAGGGAGGGGTTGCTTCAAAAACTTGGCATTCAAATGAAACTGACCGGGCCGGTTCTTGAAGAAGAGGGTATGCATGTATTTGAGTGGTGGGGTGGTGAATACCGTCCGCTGAAAGACCTTATTGCTGAAATGGATGAGATAAAGAGAAAAAACAAATAGGCAAATTCCCGTTTCTCGATATGTTCCCGCTAACGGACAGGTGTCCAAAACTAGTGGATATGTTCCTGACCGCGATTTTGCGAACAGGCACGAAGAATAATTATCTATTTCGTTGACTCGTACCATGTGGAGACGGTATGTTGCTTGTACCACCAAAAGAAAGACTATATCTATGTGCCCTATGAACCGAAAGATGCGGAGTATCTGAAAAAGATAAAACTAGAATGACAAATCGGGATTTGCGGAGGAAAACATGTTAGATAAAAAAGGATTTGACTCGTGGGCGGATGGATATGACAAAACCGTCGGGATTACCGATGAAGAAAACAGATATCCATTTGCAGGGTATAAAAACGTCTTTAACAGCATTTTTCAAACCATTATGCAGAGGCCAAACGCAACAGTGCTTGATATTGGCTTTGGGACAGGTACACTCACGGCGAAACTATATGAACACGGCTGTTCAGTTTATGGGCAGGATTTTTCAACAAAAATGATTGAATTGGCAGCCAAAAAGATGCCTGCTGCCCATCTTTATCAGGGAGATTTCACGAGAGGATTAGTAGAGCCTTTAAGGGAACAAAGCTATGATTTTATTGTAGCGACATACTCTCTTCATCATATGAATGATGAGCAAAAGGTCGCATTTCTTCATAACCTACAAGGCTGTCTAAATGATAATGGGAAGATTTTGATCGGCGATGTTGCATTTGAAACACGTGAGGAATTGAATCAAAGCCGACAAGCAGCGAGGAATGAATGGGATGATGATGAATTCTATTTTGTAGCGGATGAACTGAGAAGTGAGTTTCCACGCCTCTCTTTTGCACCACTATCATACTGTGCAGGCGTTCTTTCATTACCTCGGTAACTTCCAGTTTGTAAATATGATTCTCAATCGAATCTTTATTGAGACGGTTGTCCTTATTTGTCGGAAAGCCTAACAGGCAGATCAACATATCGTGTTGGATTATGAGCCTCAGGGAAGGCATGTGAAGAAGAGAAAATAACGACTCGGTTTACAGATACAAATCGGGATTTATGAGGCTGAGAAATGGAGATCAGATATATCAAGCCTGCTGACAACAGAGAAAAAATCAGCAAGATATATGAAAACAGCTGGAGGTACGCCTATAAAGGCATTATTCCTCAAGATTATCTGGATGCTATACCTGAAGGCCGATGGGTTAGAAACCTTGACATTCCTGGATGGTCCACGATGGTTTGCGTTGAAAACGGAGAGTACATCGGAACCAGCAGCTTTTGCAGATCAAGATTAGAGCAATACCCGGATTCGGGAGAAGTGATATCTATTTATTTTCTGCCGGAGTATATAGGAAAAGGGTATGGAGGCAAATTGCTGGAAGCTGTCATAAGTGAGTTGAAAAATCAAGGCTTTACAGAAGTATTCCTTTGGGTTCTGGAAGAAAACACCACAGCAAGACAGTTTTATGAAAAACATGGATTTAAATGCTCTGGTGATTATCTGCAAGAAAATATCGGCGGAAAAGATTTGAGAGAAGTCAGGTATGTTTATCAATTCAACTGAGATTTGAGTTTGACAAATTCCAGTTTATAAATAAAGAAGATGTCAAGCTTTCAGGTTCGTTCATATATGGTTCAGCAGTGAAAGTGTTTCATTGTCGAGATTGTAAAAAGATGATCATCGACTATGCAGATCTTTATTGTGATCTTAATCACAAAGATCCGTATTATTACTGATTATATGAATTCGACAAAAATACGTATCACATTTGTAAAATCGAAATAATCAGGATTGCAGTTTTTCCTGGATAGGCTTTTCGTGATCGGGAACTTATTGAGGTATTAAAATGACTATTGCTTTATATATCAGGTTTGCATTATGGGTATTAGCCGCAATTGCTGTGGTACAGCTGGTACAGAAGCCGATAAGAAAAAAATGTGCTCCTTGGGTGCGCATCGTTCTTTGGGTCGTTAAGTTTCTGATAGCTTTCGCGACAGCTTATGAGATGATAGCTGATGCCAGTCCGCTTTTCTGGAACTGGGGCTATCTATTCGCAGGACTGTATCTAGCGCTTATGGGGGACCTTCTGGCGGGACTTCTTTGCATCCCATTCATGCTGAAGAGGAATATCAATAAGAAGGTAAAAGTCCAGATGGCTGGAGCAATAATGGCAACTCTGCTTATAACTCTGCACTGCTGCATTGTTATGGGCAATATTGATGCTCATGAACTGACTTTTACCTCAGACAAACTGACTTCCGAGCACAAGATAGTGTTTGTCTCGGATCTTCATTATGGTTCTTCTCAGTTCCCGTCAGCGATAGAAAAAGCGTTTAAGGAGATCGAGGAGATCGATCCGGAAGCAGTGCTTCTCGGAGGAGATATAACAGATGAGCATACCACCAAGGAAGAGATGGTGTATTTGTACAAGAGGCTTGGTGATATGGACATACCCGTCTATTTCATTTACGGTAACCATGACAGACAGCCGAGAGGCGATTATGTCGGCGGAGCGAAATACACGGAAGAAGAACTGGCTCAGGCAATCAGCGAAAACGGCATCACTATCCTTAAAGACGAGCTCGTTCAGCTGTCAGACGATCTCGCTGTTCTTGGCAGGGAAGATCCGAGCAGCCAGGAAAGAAAAGATCCGTCTGTTTTGCCTGAATATCCTGATGGGGCATATGTCATAGTGGTTGAACACAATCCGTATCTCACTGAAGACATACAGAAGCAGAATGCCGATCTTCAGCTCTCAGGGCACACACATGCTGGCCAGCTGGTCCCGCTCAGAATGTTGTACACAGTGGCAGGATTGAGGGTAGTCGGAGAGTATCAGGAGGGCAGTACCACTGTATATGTTAGTCCCGGCATTGGCGGATGGTTCTACCCGATGCGCAACGAATCATTCTGCTGGTATGAAGTGATAACGTTAAAACCGCAGTAATAGTATGGACTTAGGAGGATTGTAAAGATGGACTTCAAGTGGGAAGACGGTTTTACTATAGCTACAAGGCTGGACGGTGATTCTATAGTTATCACCGCAAACAGGGAAGGCCTTCTGTCCTTAGCTGAAAACCTGAAGACTCTCGCGGAAGAGGAAGGCAGAAGTCATTTCCATCTGGATGAATATAACTCCCTGGAAGAAGGATCCAAGGAACTTATAATCGAAAAGGCAGAATAACGCATAACACACAAATCGAAAAAGAGGTTGCGCAAAACAACGGATTAAAGTATAATTTTAAACAGAGCGTAACTGAATCTAGGCGTTATCTGAAAAATGCAATTCAAAACCGAATACTTACAGGCGATATTCATATGAAGCGTTACTGAAACAAGCGGGTATATATCCGCTTCCGTAGTACGCTTCTTTTTGTTTGGAGAATTCTGCATGAAGATCATCAGGAAAATTAACACATCTGCAGCACTTGCCGTCGATTCGCAGGGAAGAGAGGTTGTAGTGCTCGGGAAAGGGGTCGGATTTCCGGCTGTTCCATATGATTTGGACGATCTTTCCAAGATTGAACGGACTTTCTATGATGTGGATCCGCAGTATCACGATGTGATCGCCGGAGTCCCCGAAGATATATTGCAGGCATCTGCTGAGATCTTTGAACGGGCGGAAGAAGTACTTGGAACTGATATAAATCCCAATCTTCCTTTTACACTTGCCGATCACCTGAATTTTGCAGTGGAAAGGCTCAGAAGCGGGATCGATCTCACGAACCCCCTCTCATACGATGTGCGGTACCTTTATCCGGATGAGTACTCAGTGGCAAAAGAAGGACTGGATACTCTGACAAGAAGAACCGGCATCATCCTTCCTGAGTCAGAAGCCATTAATATCTCATTGCACCTGATAAACGCTGAAAAGAACGGCAGCGATACGACCAAGGTGCTCAGAGATTCAAGAATAATGGATGAAGTTGACAGGATCATTGAAGGAGCGATGGGCATTGTGATAGACCGCGAGAGCTATGAGTACTCAAGATATGTCAAACATATGCTGTATCTGATCAGAAGATTTGAGTCGGGAAAAGAAGATGAGGTCAAAAATGGCCAGATGCTGAATACTCTGGCTAAGGAGTATCCGGAAATATATACCTGTGCATACGAGGTGACAAGATATTTCCAGAACACCTGGGGTTGGAATTGCAACAAAGATGAGACACTGTATCTCATGCTTCACATCAACAGGCTGCTTTCCTGAAAGGGGAATTAGGGTGACAAAGAACATTGAGACATATTTCAAAGACGATCCCAATGTGGTTTCCATTCGTCGGAATGGGAGCAGGATATTTGTGACTCTCAAAGACAGCGGATTGGTCGATCTGGACAGAGTGAGAAGTATCTCAGGAGTAGCGTCAGCTGAGCTGACAAGAAACAAATTGGAGATTCAAACGATTCAAAAGGAGAAAAACATGGCAACCAATTACAAAGAGATCGCCGACAATATCGTTGAACTCGTAGGCGGAAAAGACAACATCCAGTTCTTTACCCATTGCGTTACGAGACTTCGTTTCAACGTACTTGACCAGAGCAAGGTCAACAAAGATGCGATCGACAAATTAACAGGTGTTCTGGGCTCACAGTGGCAGAACGGCCAGCTTCAGGTCATCATCGGACAGGCTGTAGGCGATGTCTACAAAATGATCTGCGAACAGAACGGACTCAAACTTGAGGCGGCAGTTGACGAGGTAGTCGACGACGTCGTAAAAGAAAAAGGATTCAAAGGTTTCGTGAATAACGTTTTCAACGGCATCTCCGGATCTCTTTCACCCTATATCCCTGCACTTATCGGATGCGGACTGATCAAGGTCATCCTCATTTTCTGCGATATGCTTGGTGTTCCTGCTGACAACAGCACATATCAGCTTTTGTCATTCCTCGGTGACGCAGGTTTCTATTTCCTGCCCATCATGATCGGTGACTTCGCTGCCAGAAAATTCGGCGCGAACCCCGGACTCGGCATGGTACTCGGCGGAATGCTCGTTTATCCTGCTTTTGCTGCAGGCGCTGGCTGGACATTCTTCGGAATTCCTGTTTATGCTAACAGCTATTCAAGCACCATCGTACCGATCCTTCTCACATGTGCTGTTATGGCTCCTGTAGAGAAATTCATTGCCAAGAAGAGCCCTGAAGTGCTTCGTTCAGTTCTTGAACCCCTCTGCACTCTGCTCATTATGGCTCCTCTTGCATATCTGGTATTAGGACCTATCGGCTCCTTCCTAGGACAGTACCTGAGCAAATTCGTTCTCTGGCTGTACAACACATTAGGATTTGTCGGCGTAGCTGTTTTTGCAGCTATTATGCCGTTCGTCATTATGACCGGAATGCACGGCGCTTTCGTGCCTTATCTGCTTCAGATGCTCACTGATCCTTCTATCGGATACGAGCCAATCTTCTTCCCGGCACTGATCATCTCCAATATCAACCAGGGTATTGCAGCTTTGGCAGTTGCTCTCAAAACAAAGAAACTCAACATCCGCTCCGACGGATTCTCCACTGCACTTACAGCAGTTGTAGCCGGCGTCACAGAGCCTGCTATGTATGCGATCAACCTCAAATACAAGACACCTATGTACGGTGCTATGATCGGCTCATGCATCGGCGGCCTTGTTGCAGGACTCCTCAAGACAGCTATCATGGCTTTCGCAGGTGCGTCCAGTGTTATCGCTCTTCCGTTGTTTGTCTCTACCGACAAACCCAACAACTTCCTGTTCATGTGCATTGCTACTCTCATCGGCGCAGTAGCCACTTTTGTAGCTACATGGATCCTTTATAAGGACGAAGAGTAATATAAATAAATTAAGGCGCACAGGCTTCTGCTGCCTGTGCGTCTTGCATTAAAAAACTAGGAGATCAGTAAAATGGCATTCCCGAACAACTTTCTTTGGGGCGGTGCGACTGCCGCAAACCAGCTTGAAGGGGGATACGCGGAGGGAGGAAAAGGGCTGAGCATAGCGGATATGCTTACCAACGGAACACACTCCAGCCCCAGACATATAAGTTCTGTGACTGAAGAGGGAAGATACTATCCCAACCGCGTAGCAAGTGATTTTTATCACCATTACAAGGAAGACATCGCACTTATGGGTGAGATGGGCTTCAAAGCATACCGTATGAGTATCGGTTGGTCCAGGATATTCCCGACAGGTGAGGAAGAAAGACCTTGCCAGGAGGGGCTGGACTTTTATAAGGACGTGTTCAGGGAACTCAGAGCCAATGGGATAGAACCCATAGTAACACTGTCCCACTATGAGATGCCTCTCAATCTAACCAACAAATATAACGGCTGGGCAGACAGGCGGGTCATTGATCTGTTCCTCAGATATGCGAGAGCTGTTTTTGAATATTACAAAGATGATGTCAGATACTGGCTGACTTTTAATGAGATCAACTGCGGATGTCTGCCTCTTGGGAACTACATGTCACTGGGGATCAGAAATGAAGGTACGGCAAACTTCATGGATCAGGTCGACGATATCAATCTCAGATATCAGGGGATGCACCACCAGTTTGTTGCCAGTGCCAGAGCTGTCATAGAAGGGCACAAGATCAATCCCGAGTTCAGGATCGGGAACATGATCGCCATGATGCCGGTGTATCCTCTGACATGTGACCCCAAAGATATGCTGCTGTTCCAGAAAAACTGGAGGGATATGCAGTATTATTGTTCCGATGTCCAGATCAGAGGGGAATATCCGTATTTTGCCTCAAAGTTCTGGAAAGATAACGGGATTTGTCTTAATATAATGGATGAGGATCTGGAGTATCTCAAGCAGGGCACTGTGGATTATCTGTCTATATCGTACTACCAGACCAACTGTGTGACGTTAAAGAAAGACGTTGCTCAGACATCAGGGAATCTCCTTGGAGGAGCAAAGAATCCTTATCTTGAGCTCAGTGACTGGGGATGGCAGATAGATCCTGACGGCTTAAGGTTTACTCTTAACGAACTATACGGACGGTATCAGCTGCCGATCATAATAGTTGAAAACGGACTTGGCGCTTTTGACAAACTTGAAGACGACTGTACTGTACATGATCCGTACAGGATCGAATATCTGAGGTCTCACGTCAAAGCGATGGAAGAAGCGATCGAGGACGGTGTTGATCTGTTTGGATATACCATGTGGGGATGTATCGACCTTACATCAGCATCTACCGGAGAAATGGGAAAAAGATATGGGTTCATCTATGTGGATTCTGATGATTTCGGAAACGGTACTTTCAACCGTTACCGCAAGGACAGCTTTTACTGGTATCGTGATTTAATAAAGAATAATGGGGGTATGGAAGATGGGTCTGTTTGATTTTTTTAAGAAGAAAGAAGAACTGCCGCCTGTAACAGTATCTGATGATGATATAGTTGCAGTTGCAGACGGAGAACTGATAGATATAGCTACAGTATCGGATCCAATGTTTGCAGAACAGATGCTTGGAACAAGCTGTGCATTCAGATTTGATCAGGATAAGGTGACGATATGCTCTCCGGCTAACGGTAAGATCTCCAATATGTTCCATACCGGACATGCTTTCGGAGTCCTTACAGCTGATGGCACAGACCTTCTCATACATATAGGGGTCAATACAGTTGAGTCCAAAGGAAAAGGCTTTGAGATCCTCGGCAAGAAAGAGGGAGACCAAGTCAAAGCAGGTGACCCGATCATACGTGT
>JAEIGA010017639.1_pt1 | contig 10875 bp, 11 predicted proteins | sample 9270691 | NCBI WGS metagenome assembly JAEIGA01 (sample SAMN17057246, study PRJNA624740) | gut metagenome | biome: biome; isolation source: fecal sample | host: Bos grunniens | place: China: Xizang | collected 2019 | reverse complement strand
GATCAATCATTAAATTTAACGTTAGATACAAAAGTATATTTAGGTGAATACGCATCTTTAGGTTCAAATTTTAAAACAGAATATTTGCTTAAAACAAATCAACTTTCGGGTGTTGTTGCAGCAGTACCAAAAATGGGAGAAATATTAGGTTCTGCTCCAATTAAATGTTATACATCATCATGTCAAACATATTGGTTAATGTCTGATTCTGATGCTAATAATGCATATATCATTCATTCTTCAGCAGTTGATGTACATCCAAAAAGTAATGGATATAGTGTTATTCCAACTATTTATATATCAAATGAAGGAATTATTTTAAGTGGTTCTGGAACTCAATCTAGTCCATTTGTATTAGGCGGTGTATAACCGTCTTTTTTAATTTTTATACTTTACACTTTCATTATATATATTTAAAACTAAACCAATCATAATCATATAACTTAAAAGACTTGAACCTCCATAACTTATAAATGGTAATGTAATACCAGTTATAGGTAGAATACCAAAAGTCATACCAATATTTTGAAATTGTTGATAAAATAAAACAGCTAAAATTCCCGATATAATTATTTTATTTTCTTTCTTTTTAGTTATATTAGCAATATGTATTAATCGTAAATCAAATAGGGTAATTGTTGTAATTAATATAATAGAACCTAAAAATCCGGTATTAGATGCAAATGTAGCAAATATAAAATCTGTATGAGCTTCAGGAAAATAAACAAGTGTATTTAAACCTAAAAAGCCACCCATACCAATTGCTGTCATACCTTTGCTTAATTGCATACCTTCTTTGTTAAACCAATAAGTGATACGTTCAACACGTAAGAAAAAATCATTACCAAAAATTTTTAGAAATAAATCAGTATTAAAATAATATAAAAAGACAGATGATAAAACTATTGTTAATATAAACGAAATAAGACATATATACCATCTTAGTCTTAAATTAAGTACAAATAAAATAAAAAAGACTATTATTAAGTACATTAATACTGCTCCTGTGTCGGGTTCTAAAAATGTTAAAATTGCAGGTATAATAAAAATTATGAAACTATAAAATAATAGTCTTAAATCTTGTTTTAATTTGTTTTTATATTTTATTTTTGTAAGATAACATGAACACATCAATATAATTGCTATTTTTGTAAATTCACTTATTTGTATTGTTCCAATACCTTTAATTTTAAACCAACATTTAGCACCATTAATTGGATCTGCAAAAATTAATAAAAAAAGAAGTAAAATATTACATATTATATAAATTAATAAAGCATTTTTTATAAAAATATCATTTTTTAAATATAAAATTAATATAATTAAAAAACAACCAACTACATACCAAAGAATTTGCTTTATTAAAATATTATCTACATTCATATTTATAAGATCCGCTTTATATAAGCTAAATGAAGAAATTAAAAACATAATAAAAAGTAAAGATAATAAATAATAATCTAGTCTAAATTTTTTCATGTTATCACCGTTTATATTATTTACAAAATTGAGTGTAAATATGCTATTACATTGACATTTTATGAATTTATAGTATAATTAAATAAGGTGATTAGGATGGAAATTTTAGAATATATAATTATAATTGTTCTTTTATTAATCATTGCTTTAGCTATAAGTAAGGCTACATCAAAAGATGCAAAAATTAAAGTTAATAAACTTGTTGAGTATCTTGGTGGTAAAGATAATATTATAAATTATGAAGTAAATAAATCTCGTTTTATGGTTACACTTAAAGATATATCTTTAGTTAATAAAGAAAGTATCCAAAAAATGGGTGCACAAGGTATGGTTGAAATAGATAATCAATTAAAAATAATTTTAGGTAAAAATTCGCAAGTTTTAAAAAAACATATTGATGAATTAAAATGATTCTGCAAGGGATCATTTTTTTGTTTTTTATGACAAAAAACGACAAAAAAATACAAAAGAGGTGAGATTATGGGTTATTTAAATGATGTTATATTATGTCTTATTTTATTATTGTTTCCACTTATGGTTTATGGTTTTGCTATATCATATGAAGAAAGCAATGATACAGAAGAAATATCTTTATCAATTGCTTTATTATGTTCTATGTATATACTTTTAAATAGAGGATATAGCATGTTTCCAAGAATTGCTATGCTGCTTGCTAATATTCCAATTTTAATTCATTATATTAAACATAAGCATTTTACGGGTATAATGTTTAGTTTTGCATATATATTTGTATGTAATCAATATTTTTATATTGATTTAAAAATTATGATTTTACAATATGTAATTCTCTTTATTTTATATATTATTTATGATAAATTTCAGCCAAACAAATATAAATTTGTAATAAATTTTTTCATATTAAAATTTTTAGTATATATATTATTTAGACATGAACCGGGATGTTTCTTTGATGATAATATGTATGATGATGCATTATACATTTCAATACCATTATCATGTCTTACATGTATCATAGTAATTTATTTAATGGAATTAGGTGAAAAAATCATTTCTACACATCTTGATTATAAAGAAATGAAAAAAGAACAAGAATTAAGAACATCATTATTTAAAATTACACATGAAATAAAAAATCCTTTAACGGTATGTAGGGGATATCTTAAAATGCTAGATCCTGAAAATAGTGAAAAATGTTCGAAATATATGCCAATAATTAATTATGAAATAGAACATGCACTTTTAATATTAGAAGACTTTTCTTCATTATCAAAATTAAAAATTATAAAAAAAGTATTTTTTATTGATGAACTATTACAAAAAACAAAAGAGAATGTTATTCCTATGCTTAATACTTTAAATATTGATTTTGAATTAGAAACTGAAGATAATGTTATGATATATGCTGATTATTTAAGACTAAATCAGGTTTTGATAAATCTACTTAAAAATAGTTATGAAGTTTTAGAAACTAAAGAAAACGATAAAAAAATATCAATTAAACAATATTCAGATAACAAATATATTTATATTGAAGTAAAAGATAACGGTCCTGGGGCTATAGTAGAAGATTTAAATAGACTAGGTGAACCATTTTATACAACTAAGCCACAAGGTACAGGTTTAGGTTTAACATTTTCAAACGAAATAATTAAAGCTCATGATGGAAATATTAAATATGAAAATGATAATGGACTAAAAATAACATTTTCAATAAAAAAATAGCTATTACTTTGTAATAGCTATTTCTGTATATATTTTTTCTTCATAATTATGTTGACCTGTTTTAGCATTAACTAATTCGGCTTGACTAATTAAGAAAAATTCGTCTAAAAGCATTGGTTGTCCAGTATCAGTAACAGGATCATCCCATGTTAAATCTAAATGTAACCATGAATTATTCATGTTAACTGCATTCCAAATATGTTCATTAGTAGCTATTTTAAAATTTTTGATATTAATCATATTTAAATAAATAGCCATCAAATCAGTATATCCACTACATAAACCGATTTTATTAATTAAAACACCATTTGCTTTATGACTCATATATTTGTTTTCAGTATAAATATTTTGTTTAATTTCATTTGCTCTTTCTGTATCATAAGTTGTGTTATTAATTATGTAATCATGAAAGCTTTTAATTTTTTCAACTTCACTCATATTATCATTTGTTATTGTACTAGTTATAAGACCTATTTGCTCATTAATAAAGCTAATCTCATCATCCTTATATAGTTTATCAATTGTAATTTTTATTTTACCCATACTGTTTGAAGAAATAAATAATTTATTATAACTATTATATGGATGAACAAAATTATTTAATATTGATAATGCTTTTGAATCGGTTGATATTTTCTCTACATCATATTGACATAATTCATATTCACTATCACAATAAAATGAATATTCTTGCATTCCACTATCTAAAATAGTATATATAGTATTAATAATATCAGCTTGTGAATCAACAACAAATTCATCAACAATTTTAAAGTAATCATAAGAAATTCTTTTTGAATATTCATTTGTTTTAAATTCAACAGCCTCACGTTGAAGAATTAAATTCTCGACAAGGAATGTTGCAATATCATATCTATAGTAAGATACAAATGCTAAAACTAAAACAAATGATAAAAATCCAGATAATTTTTTCAAAACATATCACCATCTTCATTATATCACTTTAAAAACCAAAAAAAAAGAAGTAAAAATTACTCCATTGAATTAACTTTTTTAGTTAAACGTGATTTATTACGAGCACTAGCGTTTTTAGTTGTAGCACCTTTAGCAAGAGCTTTATCGATTCTTTTAATAGCAACTTTTAAAGTGTCGTTTGCTTTTTCTTTATCTTTATTTAATACAGCTTTTTCTACATTTTTAATAGCTGTTCTCATGCTAGCTTTATACATATTGTTTTCTACAGTTTTTTTAGCATTTACTTTAACAGCTTTTTTAGCATTTTTCATATTTGGCATATAATTTCACCTCCAAGTTCGACTAACACTATTGATTTTAACAAAAAAAAGAAGAAAAAGCAACTAAAATATTAATTTTTGGTAAAAATAATAGTGGGTGATAGTATGAAATATCAAATTAGAACAGATTTAGTTGATTTTTATGTAAAAAATAATAATTTAACTAAATTAATTAAGATTAAAAAATTTAATAATATTAAGGTTTTATCTTATAAATTAAATAAAACTAATGCTAAACTTTTAAAGAGAAAAGAAGGAAATTATAAAACAATAGAATTTCAAAGATTTTCTTCCAAACTATGTGAAATATTATATGAAGAATTAAATAGTTTATATAATCTAAATGAAGAAGATAGTGTATTAATTGTTGGATTAGGGAATAGTGATATAACACCTGATGCACTAGGTCCAAAAGTTATAAAAAAAATTAATACTTTACAAAACAGAAATATATATACTCTTATACCAGGTGTAATGGCAAATACAGGAATGGAATCTAGTGATATTATTATTGCTATTGTAAAGAAAATTAAACCATCACTTGTCATAGTTGTTGACGCTCTAGCGTGTGAATCAATTAAAAGACTAAATCATACTATTCAAATTACAGACACAGGAATACACCCCGGTTCAGGTGTTGGTAATAAAAGAAAAGAAATAAGTAAAAAAGTATTAGGCGTACCTGTTATAGCTATTGGTATTCCTACCGTTATAGATCTTGGTAGTATCGTTTATGATTCATTAAATAATTTTTATAAAAATTATTGTCATATTTTAAAGAAACATAACATATTATTAAGTAAGGGCGAAATCACAGGTATAATTGGTAACTTAGAAAATTATGAAATAAATGTAGTTTTAAATAAGGAAATGATGGTTACAACAAAAGATATTGATTTAAAAATATTAGAAGGATCTGAAATAATAGGAAAAGCAATAAATAAATTTATAAAATAATAATGGGGATAAAATGAAAAAAATAAGAAGAAAAAGAAAAATAATAATTAAATATAAAAATATTATATTTATATTTTTAACAATTATGTCATTTTTTTTTGGAATCAAATTATTTTTACAAATAAGACTTTTTAAAAGTAATGAAGAATTTATTTTAAGTATGCTTGAAACACCTGATTATCATAGTAAAAATGTAATAAATTATATTTTTAATGTTGATATTAAAAAGCCCGTTAGTTTAATTGAGAATATGCTTAATTATAAAAATGATGAAAATTATGATTATGAGGTGCTATCTACGATATCAAAACATATAAAAAATGATATTAATAATGAAGTTGAGCAGCCAAGAGTTTACATTTATAATAGTCATCAACTAGAGAATTATAGTAATTCTAATTTTGAAGTATATAATATTACTCCCAATGTTATGGTGGCTTCTTATTTATTAAAAGAAAAATTTGAAGAAAATAACATTACTGCATTAGTTGAAGAAGCTGATTTTAATGATTATATAAAACAAAATAATTGGGACTATAATTATAGTTATAAGGCAAGTAGATATTATTTAGATAATGCTATTAAGAAGTATAGTAGTTTAGAATATTTTATTGACGTTCATAGAGATGCTATTAAACATGAAGATTCAACAGTTATTATTGGTGATAAAACATATGCTAAGGTTTTATTTGTAGTAGGTCTTGAAAACCCTAATTATGAAAAAAATTTAAATCTAGTAAATAATATAAATAATACTATTAATTCTAAATATCCTGGGTTATCTAGAGGTATTGTAAAAAAATCAGGACCTAATGTTAATGGTGTATATAATCAAGATGTAAGTCCTAATGCTATTTTGATTGAAATAGGTGGTTATGAAAATAAAATTGATGAAGTATATAATACAGTTTTAATTTTAAGCCAAATATTAGGAGAGATAATAAATGAAAAACTTTAAAGGAATTTTAAAATTCTTTTTTTTAATTATTTTAAGTACATATACATTTGTCTTCTTTTCTGTTAATGCTGGATATTACGAGTATAAAAATTATTCCCATAAAAGATTAACAGAAATGCAAATAAAACAATTTGAACAAGACATAAAAAATAATGTTGAAATCGATATAAATAAATATCACATTCCCGATAGTAATTTTAATGATGGTGAAAAAAGAATTGGTCTCAAAATATCAGAAGCAGGATCAAAGTTTTTTAAAAAAGGCTTAGTTACTGTTTTTGATTTATTATCTAAATTAATCGATAATTAATATTAAGTATTGAAAAATAATAAAATTTATATTATATTATATTAAGAGAATTCCATAAAAGATATTGAAAATATTATTGTTGCTATGTTATAATGAAATAGTAATAAGAAGGGAGAGCTAAATATGGAAAACAAAGAAATGATTAAAATTGTTGATGAGCTAGGAGCTGAAAAAGAAGTTGAAGTTGTATCATACTTTAATTTAAAATCAAATAATAAAGATTATTTAATTTACACTGAAAATAAAGTAGATGCAAGCGGAAATGTTGAAGTTTACACATCAGAAGTTGTTAACAGTGCAGACGGTTCAATTGAGCTTAAAGGCATTGATGACGATGCAGTTTGGTCTGAAATTAAAAAAGTTATGCTAGATATTGCAAAAGACGGGGAGTAAGGGTATATGAAAAATTATGAGGTAAAATATGCAACAAAAGAATTTGCTGGTGGTAAGGTAAAAATTTCTAATAAAAGACTTGCTTATTTAGTACCAAATATGTTTGGTAAATTAAAAAGTGGTTTTTTTAAGAAAGTTAGTAGTATTGTAGCTGTATATCAAGAAGAAATGCAAAATAACAATCCAGTTGTTTCTGAGACACCAATACAAGAACCAATTGTTGAAAATAAAGAAGTAGTTGCTGCAGTAGTAAATGAACAACCACAACCAGAAGTTTCAAGCCCAGAAGTTTCTGCACCAATAAATGATAATAAAAATTATGTTGCAAAAGCATATTTAGCAGATATCGAAAGTTTAAGTAGAAAACCTAAAAGATCTGTTGCTGCTCCTAAAAAATTATTAATCAGTAAAGTTTTTGTTCAAAAATTAATTGCTAATAGAATGAAAGCAATTGAAACAGTAAATAAGAAAAAAGAAGAAGAATTAGTATTACAAGAACAACCATCAGCTGTTGATTTACAACAAGAAGCTGCTTTAAAATATATTGCATTAAATGAAAAGTTACAAGAATTAGTAAAAACAGCAGATGAAGTAAAATCACAAATGATAACTTTAGCAAAAGAACATGGATTAACAAGAACTATGGTTGAAAATGCAATGGCAAAAGCTAAATAGAATACATTTGTATTCTTTTTTTTTGAAGGAGGTTTAAAATGGAAGATTTAATTATTGGATCACATGTATCATTTAAAAAAGATTCCCAATTATTAGGAAGTTTAGAAGAAGCATTAAGTTATAATGCTAATACTTTTATGTTTTATACAGGAGCACCTCAAAATACAAATAGAGCTTCAATAAATGATAGTAAAACTTTAGAAGCTATGCAGTTAATGAAAGAAAAAGGAATTGATTTAAGAAATATTATTGTTCATGCTCCTTATATAATTAATCCTGCAAACACAGCAAATTTAGATTTTGCTACAAGTTTTTTAAGACAAGAAATAGAAAGAGTCGAAGCACTTGGAGTAACTAAATTAGTTCTTCATCCAGGAAGTCATGTAAAATTAGGTGAAGAAGTTGCTATTAAGAATATTATAACTGTTTTAAATAGTTGTATTTTAAGTGATACAAAAGTTGATATATGTCTTGAAACAATGGCTGGAAAAGGTAGTGAAGTTGGAGTTAACTTTAATCAAATTAAACAAATTATAGATGGTGTATTATATAATGAGAAAATAAAAGTTTGCTTAGATACATGTCATTTAAATGATGCTGGATATGATTTAAATGATTTTGATCAAATTTTAGATGAATTTGATAGAATTATTGGAATTAACAAAATAGCATGTATTCATGTAAATGATTCAAAAAACGAAAAAGGGTCTCATAAAGATCGTCATGAAAATATAGGATTTGGTAAAATTGGTTTTGATAATTTAATCAAAATAATATATCATGAGAAATTAAAACATGTTCCTAAAATTCTTGAAACACCATATATTGGTAAAGACGATGATGCTAAAGAAAAAATATATGCTCCATATAAATTTGAAATAGAAATGATAAAAAACAAAAAATTTAATGAAAATATACTAAAAGATATAAGAGAATATTATAAATAACTCTTATATCTTTTTTTATATTGTAAATATAGTTTATAAACTTTATGGTAATTTTTATCACTAATATTATTTTTAATTAATTCTTCTATTTGTTCATCATTCAAATCTAAAATATTTGGTTTTTTAATAATATTAATGATATTTTCAATTTCATCATCATTTAATTTAACACCATTTTTAAGTGCAAATAATTTAATATCATCTTGTTTAATACACTTTATATAATCTAAAATTAAATTTTTCATTTATCCTCCTGTATAAATATATGAATAAAGAAAAAAATAATAACGGTGATATCATGAAAAAATTAAATTTTATAAAAATATTTATTGTTTTTTCTTTTTCTTTTTTAATAATAAATTTATATTATATTCAAATTATAAAAAATAAACATTATATTAATAAATATGAAAAAGAAAATATAAAAACCGTTTATGGTAAAACAGCCCCTAGGGGTAGAATTTATGATCGTAATGGTATTTTACTTGTAGATAATAAACCAAAAAAGGAAATAGTTTATATTAAAAAAATAGGGATTACAAAAAAGGAAGAATTTGAAATTGCTAAAAGAGTATCACAATATATAGAAATAGATGTTAGTAATATAAATCAAAATATTATTAAAGATTACTATATATTAACAAATGATACTGACCATTTAATAACAGATGAAGAATGGCAAAAATATGATGATCGCAAACTTTCTGATATTGATATATATAAATTAAAATTAAAACGTATTACTAACACTGATAATATAGATAAGGAAGAAGCATACATATATTATTTAATGAATCAAGGATATAAATATGATGAAAAAATTATTAAGGATAATGCAACAGAATATGAATATGCTATTATCGCTGAAAACATGGAAAAAATCAAAGGGTTTGATGTTAAACTTGGTTGGGAAAGAGTTTATTATTATGGTGATATATTAAAAACAATACTCGGAAATATTGGTATTATTACAGAAGATAATAAAGATTATTATCTTCAAAATGGTCATAGCAATAATGATATTGTTGGTAAAAGTTATATTGAATATCAATATGATAAATACTTAAGAGGAGAAAAAGATGTTTATGAAGTTATTAATAATAATTATAAATTAATAGAAGAAGGAAAAAGAGGAAATGATATATATCTAACTATAGATATAAAATTACAACAAGAAATAGAAAATATTGTTATTAATAATTTAAAACTAGCGAAAAAAGAACCTAATACTAAATATCTTAATAAACAATATGCAATTCTTTCTAATCCTAAAACAGGTGAGATATTAGCAATGACTGGAAAAATGATTGTTAATAATACTATTTATGATTATACTAGTGCTATAATAACTTCAACGATAACACCAGGATCAACAGTTAAAGGTGCTAGTCATATAGTAGGCTATAATAATAACGGAATAAAAATAGGTGAAATTAGAGATGATTCATGTATTAAATTAAAAGCTACTAAAGAAAAATGTTCTATAAGATATTTAGGTAATATTAATGATATTACAGCCTTAAAATATTCTTCTAATACATACCAATTTAGAACAGCAATAAAAGTAGGTGGGGGTACATACAAATATAATCAAAGTTTAAATATTAATCTTAATGCTTATGATATATATAGAAATACCTTTAAAAGTTTTGGACTTGGTACTTTAACTGGGATAGATCTTCCTAATGAAAAACTTGGATTTACTGGTTCTTCTAATAATGCAGGACATTTACTTGATCTTGCAATCGGTCAATATGATACATATACACCAGTCCAAATGATGCAATACATTAATACGCTTGCTAATGATGGAATTAAGCTAAAACCATATATTGTTAAATATATTAAAAATGATAATAATGAAATAATTTTTGAAAATAAAACAACTGAACTTGATAAAGTAAATAGTTTACCAATATATATGAATAGAACTAAACAAGGATTACAATCTGTTTTAGAACCTGGCGGAACAGGTTATAATTATATTAATAGTATTTATAAACCAGCTGGTAAAACTGGAACTAGTCAAAGTTTTATTGATACAGATTTAGATGGTAAAATAGATACCGGAACAATATCAACAGCATTTGTAGGATATGCTCCTTATGATAATCCAATAATAACATTTACAATTATTACTCCAGACGTATCAATAATAAATAATAATAATTATATTTCAACTATTACAAAAAGAAG
>JAEIGA010017638.1_pt1 | contig 10876 bp, 20 predicted proteins | sample 9270691 | NCBI WGS metagenome assembly JAEIGA01 (sample SAMN17057246, study PRJNA624740) | gut metagenome | biome: biome; isolation source: fecal sample | host: Bos grunniens | place: China: Xizang | collected 2019 | reverse complement strand
TGGTCTCGATAAGGCCGTTAAGAAAGGGATCATCTCGAAGAACACGGCTGACCGCAAGAAATCTCGCGCTCAGCTTAAGCTCAACAAGATGGCCAAGTAACAAAAGGGTCGATTCGGGAATGTGAAGTGCTAAGGGGCATCGGAATGTAGGGCATTCTGGTGCCCCTTGCGACAATTAAAAAAAACAGCTTTTTACAAAAGGAGAAATAAAAAATGGACAAGAAAACTCTTCGTGATGTAGATTTGGCGGGCAAGCGCGTCCTTATGCGCGTTGACTTTAATGTGCCCATGGCCAAGGATGGAAGCGGCAAGATTACAGACGATACGCGTATCGTCGCAGCCCTTCCTTCAATCAAGTATGTGCTCGAGCAGGGCGGTTCGCTCGTCCTTATGAGCCACCTTGGCCGTCCGAAAGGCGTAAAGCTCGGAGCTGAGGCAAATCCCGACAACGCCGCGTTCACGCTCAAGCCTGTTGCTGAAGCTCTCTCCGAGAAGCTTGGCATTGAAGTTAAGTTCGTCGCCGACTGCATGGCCGCTGACGATGTCGTTTCCGCCCTTAAGCCTGGCGAAGTGGCTCTTCTTGAGAACACCCGCTTCTACAAGGCTGAAGACGGCAAGGTTAAGAAGGATGACGAAAAGAAGGGCATCCACCTTACCGATGAAGAATTTGCGGAGAAGAAGGCTGAGCTTAAGAAGAGCCGTCAGGAAATGGCCAAGAAGCTCGCTTCCTATGGCGAAATCTACTGCAACGACGCATTCGGCACAGCTCACCGCGCCCACGCTTCAACGGCTGTTGTCGCCGATTACATTCAGCCTGCAGTCTCGGGCTTCCTTCTTGAGAAGGAAATCCAGTTCCTCGGCGATGCTGTTGAAAAGCCTGTCCGTCCGTTTGTCGCCATCCTCGGCGGCGCGAAGGTTTCCGACAAGCTCGCAGTCGTCAAGGCGCTTCTCGACAAGGTCGATACTCTCATTATCGGCGGCGGCATGGCCTACACATTCAAGAAGGCTCAGGGCATGAAGATCGGCGCCTCTCTTTGCGAGGACGATCAGGTCGCGTACTGCGCCGAGATGCTTGCTGCTGCTGAGGCGAAGGGTATTAAGATTCTTCTCCCTGTTGACAATGTCATCGCAGACAAGTTCCCTGGCACGAAGGATGCTTCCGATGTCGAGCTTAAGACGATTGAGGGCGATATTCCTGACGGCTGGATGGGTCTTGATATCGGGCCTAAGTCGGTTGAGCTTTTTGCCGAAGCACTTCGCGATGCGAAGACCGTCGTTTGGAACGGTCCGATGGGCTGCTTTGAGTTCGCTCCTCTCTCGAAGGGTACTTACGGCGTTTGCGATGCCGTTGCCACGGTCAAGGCCGCAGGCGGCATCTCGATCATCGGCGGCGGCGACTCTGTCAGCGCCGTCAAGAAGTCCGGCAAGGCCGGTGAGATGAGCCACGTCTCCACGGGCGGCGGCGCTTCGCTCGAGTTCCTTGAAGGCAAGACGCTTCCCGGCGTTGCCGCACTTACCGACAAGTAAGACTTGGTGGTAAGCGCAAAGAGGGGGTGTTTTACGGTGAAAATTCCGCAAAATACCCCCTTGCGCGTTAAGACGCATTTTTGATATACTACACATAATTCTCTCAAGAGAAGGGTCGCGATACGGGCAGGTAAATCCCGTCGCGTCGTGACCGCAAAGCTCTAAATGCTCGCGGTCATGATGATGACCGCGTCAATTTTTTTGTGAGAACCGCTGGGCCGGAACCCAGTTGCGAGAGAGGTGCCAATGGGCCTCCCGCGCCAACGCCGAAAGCCGTAAAAACGGCAGGCGAACGCGGATGTCGCAACCGTCGAGGCACAGGAAACAGAGGGATGACGGAGTTAAAACACTCCTGAATCGAAACGAAAAAGTAAGGAAATAAGACAAATGCAGCAGCAAAGAGTCCGCATCCGCCTTCAGGCATACGATCATCGTGTGCTCGATCAGGCCGTCGGTGGCATCATCGACACGGCTAGAGGGACGGGTGCGCAGGTTGTGGGGCCAATCCCCCTGCCTACGCGTGTCGAGCGTTTTACGGTGAACCGTTCACCTAACGTCGACAAGAAATCCATGGATCAGTTCGAGATGCGCACGCATAAGCGCCTTCTCGACATCGTCAATCCGACGGCTCAGACGATCGACGAGCTCAAGAAGCTCAATCTTCCAGCTGGCGTAGACATCACCATTAAGGTCTGAGGAGGGCGCAATGGAAGGTTTGATAGGTAAGAAGGTCGGTATGACCCAGGTGTATGACGCCGAGGGTAACCGTACCTGCGTGACCGTCATTGAGTGCGGTCCGTGCCCCGTTGTTCAGCTCAAGACTCTTGAGAAGGATGGTTATGAGGCCGCCCAGCTCGGTTTCGGTCCTCAGAAGCCCCAGCGCCTTGCTAAGGCTCAGCGCGTCCGTTTCGAGAAGGCAGGCGTCGGTGCAGTAAAGGTTCTCAAAGAGTTCGCTCTTGATGAGGGCGAAAAGCTTGAAGTCGGCCAGACTTTGACAGTTTCGAATTTCGAAGGTGTCAAGTACGTCGATGTTTCCGGCATGACCAAGGGTAAGGGTTTTGCTGGCGTTATCAAGAAGTGGGGTTTTGCCGGCGGCAACATGACGCACGGCGGCCACTCTAAGCGTCGTACAGGCGGCCTCGCCGCGCGTGACCTCCCCGGTTGGATCGAGAAGGGCAAGAAGATGCCCGGAGACATGGGTGATGTCAGCCGCAAGGCCATGAACCTCGAGGTTGTTGCGATTCGTCCTGAAGACAATGCGCTTCTCGTCAAGGGTTCCATCCCTGGCGCGCGCAACGGGATTGTTATAATTCGCAAGTCCCTCAAGAATAACGTGCTCGCCTACAAGGCGGCTCAGGGAGGGAAGTAAGCCATGCAGAAGATAGAAGTTACGTTTGACGAATCGCAGTTGACGCTCGACAAGGGCGAACAGGCGGTTAAGGACGCTGTCACTGCCATCCGCAACGCTTTGCGCGCAGGCACCGCTTGCACTAAGGGCAAGGGTGAAGTGGCCGGCTCGAACAAGAAGCCTTGGAAGCAGAAGGGCACTGGTAACGCCCGCGCTGGTTTCCGTCAGTCGCCTGTGTGGCGCGGCGGTGGCGTGGTCCACGGTCCGAAGCCTCGCAGCTACGAGCAGAAGATCAACAAGAAGGTTATGAAGCTCGCTTTCGCGCGCGCATTCTCCGACAAGCTCAAAGCCGGCGATGTTATCGTCGTCGACGAGTTCAAGTTCGAGGCGCCCAAGACGAAGCTTATGGCTGGATTCCTCAAGACTCTCGGAATCGACCGCACCGCCGTTGTCGTCCAGAAGGATGTCGATGATACGGTTGTTTTGGTCACGTCTAACCTGGCCCGCATTGATTATTCAACTGCGCAGGCTCTTGACGTCTACACCGTTCTTGCCAACCGCAAACTCGTTTGCGACAAGGCAGCTTTCGAGGCTCTCATGGCCAGGATCGCCAAGTAAGGAGACTTAAAGTCATGACGAAGAAAGAACTTAAGGAAAAGACAGGCGGCGTCATTCTTGACGTGCTTATCACCGAGAAGAGCTCAATGCTTTCCGTTGAGAACCGCTACGCGCTCAAGGTTGCGCGTGATGCTCGCAAACCGCAGATCGCCAAGATGGCTGAAGCTGCATTTGGCGTGCATGTTCTCGCTGTGCGTACTGCCAACATGAAAGGTGGACTTAGGTACATCCGCGGCACTCGTCGCGTTGAGACGGAAGCTACCTGGAAGAAGGCGATCGTTACCGTTAAGGCCGGCGAGCGCGTTGAACTCGCGTAAGGAGATTTAAAACTATGGCACTTAAAAAGTATAAAGCCCGTTCGTGCGGTATGCGCTTCCGCGAGTCCGTCACGTTCGAGGAAATCACCGAGAAAAAGCCGGTGAAGAGCCTGACGCGTGCGGTTCGCAAGACTGCAGGCCGCAACAACCAGGGCCGCATCACCACTCGTCATCACGGCGGTGGCGTCAAGCAGCGTTTGAGGATCGTCGATTTCAAGCGTCGCAAAGAGGGTGTCGAGGCTACTGTTCTCGATATTGCTTACGATCCTACCCGCAGCGCCTATCTCGCGCTTCTCGAGTATGCAGACGGAGTCAAGAGCTACGTTCTCGCTCCTGAAGGCCTCAAGCAGGGTATGAAGGTTATGAACGGTCCGACGGCCGAGGCTACGGTTGGCAACTGCCTCCCGCTCGTCCAGATTCCTCTTGGAATGTCGGTTCACGCAATCGAACTCGTCCCTGGTCAGGGCGCCAAGATTGGCCGCAGCGCCGGTAATGCTTGCCAGGTTATGGCTCGCGACGGCAACCGCGTCACTCTGAAGATGCCTTCCGGCGAAGTTCGTATCTTCGACGGCCGCTGCCGTGCGTGCATCGGTTCTGTCGGAAACAAGGATTGGGGTTCAATCAAGCTCGGTAAGGCCGGACGCAAGCGTCTCATGGGTGTTCGTCCTACCGTTCGCGGTGTTGCAATGAACCCTGTAGACCACCCGATGGGCGGCGGTGAAGGCCGTACGTCCGGCGGTAGCCATCCGCGTTCGCCTTGGGGTCAGCTCGCTAAGGGCGGCAAGACTCGCGCGAAGAGGAAGGCGTCCAACAAGGTTATTGTCAAGAGGAGGAAATAAGCCATGAGTCGTTCTCTCAAGAAGGGGCCTTATGTCGAGGAGAGCCTCCTCCGCAAGGTCGAAAAGATGCAGGCGAGCGGTAAGAAGCAGCCGATTAAAACGTGGAGCCGTCGTTCGATGGTACTTCCCGATTTCGTCGGTCTGACGTTCGCGATTCACAATGGCCGTCAGCATATGCCGGTCTTCATCACGGAAAACATGGTCGGTCACAGACTCGGTGAGTTCGCCCCTACGCGTACGTTCAAGACGCACGGCAACTCCGCCAAGGCCGACAAGTAAGGGAGCTGAAAGATGGAAGTGACAGCCATTACCCGCAACGCGCGTATGTCGGCATTTAAGGGCCGTCCTTTGGCGCGCGCATGTCAGGGCTTGAAGGCCTCTGAAGCGCTTAAGGTGGTCGAGTTCTCGCCTAAGAAGGCGGCGATCATCATCAAGAAGACGCTTCTTTCCGCCATTGCCAACGCTAAGAACAACAATGGCGTTGAGCAGCCTGGCGAGATGACGGTCAAGCTTTGCGTTCTCGACGAGTCCGTCAGAATGCGTCGCTATTGGCCCACCGCTCGTGGATCGGCCCATCCGATCGCACGCCGCATGTGCCATTGCAAGGTGGTTCTTACGGACGATAAGAAGGGAGCTAAGTAATATGGGACAGAAAGTCAATCCTATCGGCTTCCGTGTCGGCGTAAACCACGCCTGGGGCAGCCGTTGGTTCGCGCCTAAGAAAACGTTCAGCGCGTTCCTTATCGAGGATCAGAAGATCCGCGAGGTTTGCAAGAAGAAACTCGCCGAGGCGGGAATTTCTCGCATCCTCATCGAGCGCTACGCTAGCAGCGTTCGCGTTACGCTCTTCACAGCCCGCCCGGGAGTTGTTCTCGGCCGCAAGGGCGGTGATGTTGAAGTTATTCGCCAAGAACTCGAGAAGATGACCAAGAAGGAAGTCTATCTTGACGTTAAGGAAGTCCAGGGCGCCGACGCAGATGCCCAGCTCGTTGCCGAGTCCATCGCTCAGCAGCTCGAGCGCCGCATCATGCTCAAGCGTGCTATGAAGCGCGCTCAGAAGGTTGCTATGGATATGGGTGTTGAAGGAATCAAGATTCACGCAGGCGGCCGTATTAACGGTGCTGAAATCGCCCGCGTCGAGTGGTCCCGCGAGGGCAAGGTTCCGCTTCATACTCTCAGAGCGAACATTGATTACGGTTTTGCAGAAGCCAACACCACTGCCGGAAAGATCGGCATCAAGGTTTGGATCTGCAAGAAGGAAGGTTTCCAGGCCAAGGCGCCCCGCAACGAGAACCGTGGCGGCCGTCGTGAGCGCGGAGACCGCAAGGAGAGGAGCTAAGTCATGCCGCTGATGCCCAAAAGAGTAAAATTCCGCAAGGTTTCGAAGGGTAACCGCGCAGGTTACGCTACTTCCGGTGCGGAGCTCGCATACGGCGAGTTCGGTCTCAAGGCGCTTACACGCGGTCTTCTTACGGCCACGCAGATTGAAGCTTGCCGCGTCGCGATCAACCGCGAAATGAAGCGCAAAGGTAAGCTTTGGATCCGCGTGTTCCCCGACAAGCCCGTCACCCGTAAGCCTATCGAAGTGCGTATGGGAGGAGGAAAGGGTAACCCTGAGTTTTGGGCTGCCGTTATCCTTCCTGGCAAGGTCCTTTTCGAAGTTGGCGGTGTCAGCGAGGAGGTCGCTAAGGAGTGCCTCCGTCTCGCCGCGACTAAGATTGGCATTCACACGAAGTTTATCACCCGCGCAGGAGTCAAGATCTAATGAGCACGGAAAACACAACCCGCGGTGCCCGTAAGGCAAGGAAGGGCGTCGTCGTCTCCAAGTCTGGAGCGAAGACTGTCAAGGTCGCGGTCTCGTATCGCGAGCGCCATCCCGTGTACGGCAAGATCGTCACCCGCACTAAGAATTATCACGTGCATGACGAGGCAGACACGGCAAAGGTAGGCGATGTCGTCGCCATAATGGAAACGCGTCCGCTTTCCGCTACTAAGCGTTGGCGGATCGTGAAGTAAGGAGTCAGGCCATGTTGCAGGAACTGTCTAATCTCGTAGTTGCGGACAACACAGGCGCCAAGCGCGCTATGTGCTTCCGCATCCTGAAACAGCGCAAGGAATATGCGCACCTCGGCGACATTATCCGTGTCGCAATCAAGGAAGCGTCGCCCACCTCTTCCATTAAGAAGGGGTCCGTCGCCACGGCCGTCATCGTCCGCACAGGCAATCCTATCCGCCGTGCCGACGGTTCGACCGTCCACTTCGACCAGAATGCATGCGTTCTCGTCGACTCGAAGCTCAACCCGATCGGCACTCGCGTTTTCGGACCGGTTGCCCGTGAGCTCCGCGACAAGAACTACATGAAGATCCTCTCGATGGCCCCGGAAGTGGTCTGAGGCAAAGGAGCTGAAAAAATGGCTATCGCAAGAATCAAAAAGAATGATACCGTAATCGTTACCTGCGGCGTTGACGCTGGCAAGACGGGCACGGTTCTCAAGGTAGACCCCAAGAAGGGGGTTGCTGTTGTCGGCGGGCTTAATATGCACACCAAGGCGATGCGCCGCACGGAGAAAACTCCCGGCGGTCTCGTCAAGATCGAGCTTCCGATTCGTCTTTCCAAGTTGATGCCATACGATGCCGACAAGAAGTGCGGCACGCGCGTCAAGACTGGCGAGAAGGACGGCAAGAAGGCCCGCGTATCCGTCAAGAGCGGAAAGGCTCTCTAAGGAAGGGAACATAAAACATGTCAAGACTCAAAGATGAATATGTGAGCCGCATGGTTCCCGAGCTGGAGAAGAAGCTCGGAACGACGAACAAGATGCTTGTTCCGCGTCTCCAGAAAATCGTCATCAACATGGGCTTCGGTATCGTCTCGAAGGACGAGCAGAAGACTCTTGTTGACGATCTCACCGCTATTACCGGCCAGAAGCCCATGCTTTGCCGCGCTAAGAAGTCCATTTCGAACTTCAAGCTCCGCGAAGGCATGGTAATCGGCGCTAAGGTTACTCTCCGCGGCGAGCGTATGTGGGAATTTACGGACAGGCTCATTTCTGCAGCTCTCCCCCGTATCCGCGACTTCCGCGGCGTTCCCAATCGCGGTTTCGATGGTGCAGGCAACTACACCCTCGGCGTCAAGGAACACACAATCTTCCCCGAACTCATCGATTCTTCCGCCCATTCCGGGATGGATATCACGTTCGTGACGAGTTCGAAGGACAACAAGGCTTGCAAGGAGCTTCTCGTCTCTCTCGGCATGCCGTTCGCAGGAAGGAACTAACCTATGGCTAAACAGTGTCTTATCGAAAAGCAGAAGAGGACGCCCAAGTTCAAGGTGCGCGCCTACAATCGCTGCCAGCGTTGCGGCCGCAGGCACGCGTATCTGCGTAAGTTTGGAGTTTGCCGTCTTTGCTTCCGCGAATTGGCTGTCGCCGGTTTGATCCCCGGTGTGACAAAGGCTTCGTGGTAACGAAAGGAAAGGAATCGACAATATGACTACGGATCCCATTTCCGATATGCTCACGACGATCCGCAACGGATTGAAGGCTCGCCTTTATTCCGTCGAGACCCCCGCGAGCAATCTCAAGGGCGAAATCGCCCGCGTCATGAAGGAAGCCGGTTACATTACCGACGCCGTCACGACAACGGAGTTTCCGAAGAAGCTCGTGATTACGCTCAAGTACACCGCGAAGGCGAAACCCGCCATTACGGAGCTCAAGCGCATCTCGAAGCCCGGGCTTCGCCAGTATGTTAACACCGCCAAGATTCCCGCCGTCCTCGGTGGCATGGGTCTTGCAATCCTCTCCACCTCCCGCGGCGTCATGTCCGGCGTGCAGGCGAAGAAGGAGAAGCTCGGCGGCGAAGTCATTTGCACCGTTGCTTAATCAGGAGTAAAAGACAATGTCTCGAATCGGTAAAGAACCAGTCAAACTCGCAGATGGCGTTACAGTCAACTTTGCGGGTCAGACGATTACGGTAAAGGGCGCGCTCGGCGAGCTCTCGCACACGATGCACGAAGGCATCTCTGCAGAGATCAAAGAGGGCAACATCATCGTCTCCTGTGCTGATGACAAAGCTTTCGGAGCTTTTCACGGGCTGTCCCGTTCGCTCATTAACAATATGGTGATCGGCGTTTCCAAGGGCTTCCAGAAGCAGCTTTCGATCGAGGGAACAGGTTTCAAGGCCGTTCTCAAGGGGTCGGAGCTTTCGCTTTCGCTCGGCTTCGCTTCTCCCAAGGTGTATCTCATTCCTGCTGGTTTGACGGTCACCGTTGAGAACGACGGGCTTCAGGTTACGATTAAGGGCTGCGATAAGCAGATGGTCGGCGAGGCTGCCGCCCGCATTCGTTCGTACTATCCTGCCGAACCCTATAAGGGCAAGGGCATTAAGTACGTCGGCGAGCACATCCGTCGCAAACAGGGCAAGAAGGTCGCCTAATCGCGCCGTTAAGGAGAGCAATTTATGTTCAATCGTAAGGTACAGCGTCAGAAGAGGCATCTTCGCCTCCGTCAGCGCATCATCGGCACGGCCGCTCGTCCGCGCATGTCCATTTGCGTCACGAACAAGAACATCTACGTTCAGTTCATTGATGACGATGCAGGCAAAACTCTCGCCCAGGCCAACACCCTCAAGGACGAGAAGATCAACGTTGAAACGGCTAAGGCTCTTGGAGCTAAGGCTGCCGAAGCGGCTAAGAGCGCCGGCATTTCTCTCGTGGTCGTCGACCGCGGCGGAAACAAGTACACCGGTCGCGTAGCGGCTGTCGTCGAGGCTGTTGTCGCCGGCGGCGTGGCTATCTCTGTCAAGAAGGAGGAGAACTAAGTCATGGCATACAATCGTGACAAGCGTCAGGAGCAGGAAGATACGCTCGATGAGCACACAGTCTTCGTAAACCGCTGCGCTAAGACCGTCAAGGGCGGTCGTCGTATGAGCTTTTCCGCAGTCATCGTAGTCGGTGACAAGGAAGGCCAGGTCGGTGTCGGCTTCGGTAAGGCAAATGAAGTTGCCGATGCTATCCGCAAGGGTGGCGAGGCAGCCCGCAAGTCGATGCGCAAGATTGTCATGAAGGACACGACTATCCCGCACGAGGTTGAGGGCGTCTGCGACGGCGGCCGCATCATCCTCAAGCCGGCTCCTGCCGGTACGGGCCTCATCGTCGGCGGCGGTATGCGCCCCGTTCTCGAGGCTGCGGGTATCCGTGATGCTGTTGGCAAGTCTCTCGGCTCCAAGAATCGTCTCAATGTGGTCAAGGCCACCCTCAACGCGCGTGCTAAGCTCCGCTCTGCGGAAGAGCTCGCCGCGATTAGGGCGTAAGGTGGCAAGAATCATCGGAAGGAGTTATCATGGAACTGAGCAATCTTACCAATACACCTGGAGCGCGTGAGCGCCGTAAGCGTGTCGGCCGCGGCTGCGGCTCCGGCATGGGCAAGACCTCCTGCAAGGGTCAGAAGGGTCAGCAGAGCCGTAAGGGTCACAAGCACAAACTCGTATTCGAAGGTGGCCAGATGCCCCTCGTCCGTCGTTTGCCGAAGCGCGGTTTTAACAACGCCGCTTTCAATGCTAAGGCTCTCGGCGTGAACCTCTCCTCTCTCGAGGCGAAGTTCGAGAACGGTGCGGAGATTACTGTTGCTGATCTTGCCAAGGCAGGCTACAGCGACAACAAGCGTCCGAAGATCAAGATCCTCGGCGTTGGTGAAGTTACTAAGAAGTTCACGATCAAGGGCATTCCCTGTTCCGCCACTGCGAAGCAGAAAATTGAGGCGGCTGGCGGTTCTGTCGCTTAAGGTGGGCTTTTAGTCAGAAAAGTATGCCGTGTCTGTATAGATGCGGCATTCTTTTTTTATTTGCTGGAGTTTACCCATTTTTTGAACGCGAAAGCGCATTTCACCCCGATAAATAAAGGGTGAAGTGTATTTTACGAAGTGTATTTTATGGTTTTACATTTATGAAAGGCTATCCGTAGTCGACTTCAAAGAATTCAGCGAATTCTGGTAGCATAGGAGCATCTGTCGTAGATGTCCCAAGAGTATTTGCTTTGGCGAGAACTCTTATCCATTTGCCGAACCTTGTGAACGCACGTTTGATTCCCTCTGCGATGGAATAAGCAGCGAACTCTGGGATTTGACCCATCCGTTTACTCAAGTATTTAAGATGTTCTGCTAGTATCTCGTGTTTGACATTTCGTCCAATCCATACGGTTGCGAAATACGCCGAAACGAGAACGAGAGCTGCCA
>JAEIGA010017637.1_pt1 | contig 10877 bp, 7 predicted proteins | sample 9270691 | NCBI WGS metagenome assembly JAEIGA01 (sample SAMN17057246, study PRJNA624740) | gut metagenome | biome: biome; isolation source: fecal sample | host: Bos grunniens | place: China: Xizang | collected 2019 | reverse complement strand
GGATTCTCCTTGTCACCGAAAGTCATGCCCATGATAGCCTCAGTCTTCTTGAGAGCCTCTGCTACCTCAGCCTTGAGTGCGTCGTTGTAGCCGCCACCGAGTTCGTAGTACTCAGTACAGCACTCAGTTGTGATTGTGAATCCTGCAGGAACAGGGATGTTGAGTGTACACATCTCAGCGAGGTTTGCACCCTTACCACCGAGAAGCTCACGCATAGTTCCATTACCCTCAGCGGTCTTTCCACCGAAGCAATAGACTCTTTTCTTGTTAGATTCCATAAACTTTGTAAGTATTTGATTAATAATGAATAATATTTTCAGCAAAAATCCGCCGCGAATTTAGTGATTTTTTGTTAAAAAACCGTTAAAAATCCGGCCAATAATGGCGGGAAATTATCGTGTCAGTCTTCTCCCTCGGTGGCATGTCCCAATAGTGAGGCGAGAATGTCTGCTACACCGCTTTTGCCATCTTCTGAAATCGTCAGGTCTGAAGAGTTTTCTGACGGATGCCCGATAGGATAATATGCAATGTCCTGAAGCAGCAACTGTGAGTCCACATAGTCATAATTCTCGTCGCTCACCTGTATGAGCACTCCCGGAACTTCTCCGAAAAGCACTTTGTGACGTTCATCCTGATATGATGACATAATACCCTTCACATCAATGTCCATTCCTGCTTCCGAACACATGCTTTTTGCAGCAGTTATAAGTCCTCCGTCAGCGACAGTGCAGCCGGAAAGTACGAATCCGTCTTCGACGAGCTCCCTTACAACTTCGTAGCAGTCAATGAAATAGTCCGGATCTGCGATATTCGGTGCCTTGCCTCCGTTGTACCCGGACACTTCTGTAAGCAGCGATGCTCCGAGGCGGTATCCGCAAGTATCGAACGGGATGTAGATGAGCCATGAGCCGGGAGATGGTACTATCGTTGAGGGGCATCTGCGTTCGTCGCTGATCCATGGGTGTCGGCTTTCGAACGGTGACTTGAATAATGCGACCTGCTCACCAGATGTGTCATCCTGAGCGTCAGCGAAGGATCTGTCATATTCCTCCTCCAGCCACGCGTAAAATTTAGCATTACACCCCTGATCGCCTTCTATGAACAGATAATCTTCCAGTTTTACTCCAAGTCCGTAGATATATTCGCTCGCTGACTCGACACTCCGGTAAAAGGCAGACATATTGCCGACCGGATTCGGGTCCCAGTCCCATTGAGCCCAGAGTTTGAGGTTGCCAAGTTTGAAATGTCCCTTGCTCCAAAGCCTTCCGAGCAGGGCCTTGGCTATCTGCAGACGGGTGAAATGCTCAGGATAAAGCATTCTGAATGGCCTTTCGGAACGGGCAGCGGCGACTGTCTTGCATAGGTAGTCCTGCTCCTTGTCTTTTTCATATGAAAATGCGGAAAGGGGAGGCTCGGTGGATTCATCGATTATGTCGCCGAATCCTGTTCCAGGGTTGAATCCTTCATAATCCATGCACTCATCCAGCAGTTCTGCCGGGGTCATGTCAAGGCGTACGCCGTCAATGATGTAATGGGAGTATAAGGCTGACTCTTTTTCTGTCATATTCTTATGCAGGTTTTTGCGAATCAATAATCGCACATCGAGTGAATATAATTCGTAAAAATAAGTAAATTTGTCCATTCAACAAGCGATTGTATATCAGGAAATGGAATTTTCAGAAGAAAAATATACCGAAATGATAGAGAAACTCTTTCTGAGGTTTCCTTCGTTTCAGAAAGCAGGTGCATCGGCATACAAGCCGGGCATTGCTAATATGGAGTTCATAGACCAGTTGATGGGTCATCCGCATAGGAACTATAAGGTTATCCATGTGGCAGGAACCAACGGCAAGGGGTCGGTGTCAAATATGCTTGCATCGGCACTGTCGGCATGTGGCCTGAAGGTGGGGCTTTATACTTCGCCGCATATATTGGATTTCAGAGAGCGGATGAGGGTGGTGGAGATTTCTAACAATCGTCTCGTATCCAAGGAGTGGGTGTGGAATTTTATGGAGCAATGGCGCGAGACATTTGACCATCTCGATCTGTCGTTTTTCGAGATTACGACGATTATGGCGTTGCAGTGGTTTGCTGATGAAAAAGTGGATGTGGTGGTGCTGGAGACAGGATTGGGGGGACGTCTTGATAGTACGAATATCGTTACACCGGTTCTGAGTGTTATAACAAATATCGGACTGGATCATTGCGATATGTTGGGTGAGTCTCTCCCTGAAATAGCCTTCGAAAAGGCCGGCATAATCAAGCCGCGTGTTCCGGTAGTCATTGGGGAGAGCCATCCTGAAACTGTTCCTGTGTTTGAACGTAAGGTGCTGTATACCAATCTTCCGGAACCATCGTTCATGGGCAACAGGGCTGCAATAATGTCGCTCCTTACCTTTGCAGACCAGATCGAGCCGTCCTTGTGGGACGAACATGAAGAAATTCTCGCCCGGATGGACTTGCAGGGAGCATACCAGAAGAAGAATCTGCGGACGGTGCTTGCTGCACTTGATACCATCGCGCACGATATCATAGGGAAACCATGCCAGATACCCCAGACAAACTGTGTATCGAGCACGCTATCCCCGGAAAACCGTGCTCGATGCATTAAGGAAGCGATAATCCATACGGCGTCCCGCACCGGTTTCCGTGGCCGTTGGGAAAAACTCTCCGACAGCCCTCTAACTATCTGTGATATAGGACATAACGAACATGGATTGCGTCATAATTTCGCCCAACTTGAAGCGATGCTTTCAGAAGGAAAGTGTACGGATCTTATAATAGTCTACGGGTCGGTTGCGGATAAGGATGTGGATGCTGTTCTGCACCTGATGCCGCAAAATGCAACATACATATTTACGCAGGCTCAAAGCAAACGTGCACTGCCAGCAGAGACCATAAAAGATAAATTCATATTGTTCCGAGGCGGACAGTCCGGTACGGCGTGTGGAGAGACATATGTTAGGGCTAAAGTTGAAGAAGCTGCACAACTGGCATATTCTATTGCGGCAGAAAAACTCTCCTCCGATCCTCAGGCAAAACCTTTGATTTACATAGGAGGCAGTACTTATGTCGTTTCAGAAGCTGTTGCTACTCTGCCTCTAGAACCACCGAGTAGCAACCGCAGCCCTGTATAAGTTGTTTGTAATCAACCTCTTAAGGTGAAGGGTGTGTCGCTAGTCGTTGAGTCGATTTGCTAATTTTAACAAATAAGCATGGCTGCGTAGCCGGCCGCAAGAGCCACTGCGCAGTTTATTATTTTAGCCCAAAGGAAACTTTTACGGCTCTCTGCAAGAAGGGGAATAGATGCATGTCCGTCTTGTGAGATGCTGCTGGCGAGCAGAACAGGAAATGGCACTACGCCAGTGGCGAACAGTGTTACGAAAATCAAGTGCGGACCCGATTCCGGAATGATTCCGATCAGGGTTGCCAGAAGTATCATAAGGGCAGTGTTGTTGCTGATCCAATGGTCAATCTGAATATATTGAAGGCCGATTCCCAGTACGAGAAGCACTCCGAATGTCCATGCGAAAATGACAGGAAGGTGCTTCTTTACGATATGCTTCCAGAGGTGTTCTTCCACGAAATGGTCTGATGCGAAAATCAGTACAACAAGTACCAGGACGCTAAGTCCTGCAAAGAGGACATTCATCCATTGTTCATCCAGAAGGTTTATGGTAGAAGAAGTTGTCACGTCGCTTTGCTCCTCGCAATGACGTTCTGTGGCACAGGCCTCGCAATTGTGGTTGGCTGGCTCATAGTGGTGGTTGCATCCATGTTCGTGATATCCACAATGTGAATGTGCTTCTGTCATTCCGTGCGTATGTTCGCAGCATTCAGCATGCTCTCCGTGGTCATGTGCCAACTGCCCCGATGCCAATGCAAAGATGAATACAGCAAGACCAGCCAGCATCAGAATACGTTTCCATCCGAAATGGCGTGAGGTGGTATCAGAATGACATCCTTCGCTCTTGTGTTGGCAATGTGTGCTTTTTTCTGTCATGTCGAGCGAAGTCGAGACATCTGACATTTTATCATGAACGACATAACCCTCTTCACATTCAGCCTTCTGCCCGAAGCTGAAACGCTTTCCAAAAATGTCCACAGCGATGCCGACAACAACGGCGAGAACAAACAAAACTGCAAACAGCACGAGGGCCTGGCGTGGAATCATCGCCAGCATGACGAACGCTTCATCTCCGGACGAGGCGATCATCATGGCTACGAGCGCTCCGAAACTGAACATCTTGTGGGTGTAGAGCGATACGGTTGCAAATCCACCCATGCAGCCGGGTATGGAGCCAAGCAGGGCCGCAATGACTACCTGTCCTACTTTTGTCTTTCGCAGACCCTTGAATATCAGTCCTTTGGATTCGATGTTCAGGGACTCGATCATCATCATCATGACAACGACCAGACCTGTAATCAGTATCGAATTTCTTAATATATCAATCAGTAAATGCATTATTCTATATATCCGGCAATAAAAAGGTTTACAATAGGTCGCAGGGGAGAGTTTGTTGTCAGGGTGACTATGGTCAGATGTTCTCCTGCCGGCAGACCTTCTGTGTCAAGATGTACCCTGAAAGTAACTTCCTCGCCTGGCATCGCAGCAGGAATGGTACTATGTGACCATTTGCGTGCGTCGGCATTGACCTTATATACGCAGAAGCATTCCTTTCCCTCGTTCTTGAATGTATATGTCGCATGGACCGTTTCGCCGCGCTTTATCTTTCCGAAGGAATATGTGCTCTCTGTGAATTTGGGTCTGGGACCATTCGTCTTCTGGTCTTCTGTCAGGCCTGTGAAGTTCTCTTTTGTGAATGCCCATATCCCGATTGTGCTTTTTCCATCGGCGTTGGCATATGTCTTTCCGTTTATAACCGGAGTCGTATAGTATGTGTTTTTGCCCCAAATCTTTCTGTCAGCCTTTATGCAAAACTTCATTTCTGCGGTACTCTGGGCTGGTATCGGGTTAGGGGTGACGGCAATGGTAAGATTAGGGTCGCTGTTCTTGAATGATACCTCAATAGGCTTATCTGATGTGTTGGCTACCATAACTGCCTCGCTCTTGCTCATACCTTGTTCGAGGTTTCCGCATTTGATCAGGCCCTCTCTCATTCCCAGGGGACCATATGCAACAGGGTATAGTTCTTTTAATGGTTTTGCCTTCTCTATGGATATGCCTCGCACTTTGAGCAGAATCGGCTTTGGGATGTCTGAAACGTATGTCGTCAAAGTCTTGTCGAAAGGATATGCTCCCTCGTCATTTGAGTATGTTACTGAAATCGTCCCCTTTCCACCCGGACGTATAGGCTCGCGTGTCCATTCGACATTTGTACATCCGCATGAACTTATTACATTGTATATGACAGCCGGTTTGCTTCCTTTATTATATAAGGTAAAGGTGCACGATACAGGGCCGCTCTTATGGATGATGTCTCCAAAGTTATGCACGACCTTGTCCATCTCCAAAGATCCGCCGATCTTCTCCTGCGCGCAAAGCCCCGCGGTGCCTAACCAGGCGCCGGTCAATATCAGTATAATGCTTTTAAAAAATCTCATAGCAACACAAAGATAGCATAAATCGTTCTATCATAATACGTGACAGAACGTTTTATGCTATCTTTTTTGAATATTCAAATTAATCATTAAATTTGCGCAAAATATGCTTTTCAGTAGCGAAGCGTGTTAAAAGAACATTTTTAAAACTTAATTGATATGGCTTACAGAATTACAGAAGACTGCGCAGCATGTGGTACATGTCTGCCAGAGTGCCCAGAGCAGGCAATTTCAGAGGGTGACATCTACACAATCGACGCTAGCAAGTGCATCGACTGCGGAACATGCGCAAGCGCTTGCCCAATGGGTGCTATCGTAGCAGAGTAATTTATTAAAAACAAAAAAATCGGCTGACAGTCAAAGTGATTGTCAGCCGATTTTTTTGTAGTATGATTTCATTGAATCCTACTCTTTGGGAGTAGAGTAGAATTCAATGAAGTTCTTCTGCTTGAGGATGTTCGAAAGAACCTTCGCCACATCCTTGGAAGTTACGCTGTTGACAGCCTCCTCGTACTCTTTGACATAGTCGATGCCATACTCGTCCCAGCTGCTGAGTACTGAAAGCCAGTACTTGTTGCTGATGCGCGACTCAGGAATGTTCTTCTTGAGGTTCTCGACAGCCATTGAAAGTTCTGCGTCTGTCGGGCCGTTCTGTGCGAATTTCACTAGTTCGTCCTTTGCGATGCCGCAGAGTTTGGCAACCATCTCAGGGTTAGTATCGAACTGTACCTGGATAACCATTCTCTTTTGTGGCGCTCTGTTTCCTGACATACCGACTCCTACTCCATATGTGCCGCCTTCCTTCTCTCTGATGCTCTTTGTGTAGATCATATCGAGGATATACTTGGCTACGCTGAGTGCTACGTTGGTCTTGGTATTAACAGGCAGGTATGCACTGTAGAACTGAAGAACGCTTGACTTTGGAGTCTCCATTGCAAGTTCAATTGTCTTGTTGATGTCGCCCTTTGCAAATCCGATGACGTCCTTCTTGTTGATCTTCAGTGCCTTGCCCTTGGCGATAGAACCGAAATATTTCTCGACGAGCGGCTTGAGGGTCTCAAGGTCTACATTACCTACAACTACGAGAGTTGCACCATCAACTCCGTTGAAGAGTCTTCTATAGTTCTTCTCTATTACATCGAGGTTGGCCTTGGCGAGAATCTCGTCAGAAAGAGACATCACTCTTGGGTTGTTTCCGTAAAGAACCTTCTCCATTTCGACCTTGTATAGGTAATCCGGTGTGTTCTTGATATTAGGGAATATAGCATTGATCTGGTCGATACCTACCTGGAACTCCTCCTGGTCGAAACGTGGGTCAGTAAAATAAAGGTATGCAAGCTGGAATGCTGTCTCGAGATCCTTAGGGGCACTCTGACCACTGATTCCGTGCTCATATCCACTGATGTATGGGCTTGCTGCCGCACGTTTTCCTGCGAGCATCTTTGGAAGCTGTGTGCTTGAGAACTTTGATACACCAGTTGTGGCCTGATAGATGCCCCAGATGTTATCTTCGAATGAAGGAAGGTCTTCGAGCGGAATATTGTTGCGTCCTCCGTCCATGCTCAGTGAGAAGAGCACCTGATCTTTCTTATATTCAGTAGGAAGTGCGATAACCTTAAGGCCGTTAGCGAGAGTCCATACTGTAGAGCCATGAAGTCCAGCCTTCTCCTTAATTACTGGTGAACCTGCAAGTTCCTCGCTGATAAGCGATTCTGCAATAACATCTTCAACGTTGGCCTGGATGTCTGCGTTCTTTACTGCCTCAAGTACTCCGAGAAGTTCAGCTTCAGCAGGGTTCTTCAAGCCTTCTTTTTCCGGTCCTGTATACATGACAAGGAGATTCTCCTCTGGAATGAACTGAGCGGCAAGTTGTGAAAGAAGAGGTGCACTCATCATAGAGCAGATCTGCTTTCCGATCATTGCCTCTGTCTCAGGCTCCATATAAGGCTTGTTGTCATAGAAATTCTTCAAGAGAGCAGGAACAAGGTCTGCGTTCTTGCGAGTAGATGCGGCCTCTACTGCCTTGTCGTATGAACTGAGAAGGTTTTCAGTCGCTCTCTTGACTTCGCCCTCGGTAAATCCGAATCTCTTCATCTTCTCGAGTTCGAGCATGAATGCAGTAAATGCAGGGATTGCATCTCCGTCTTTGAAACTAACTGTTCCGAATACTGCGTCAGATGTGTTGCAGAGTCCGCCAGCACCGAAGCTTGCTCCAAGGAAAGGTGCACCTGGCTTTGAAGTGATGTCAGAAAATCTTTCAGACATTATGATACGTACATATGCCTTGATGATGTTCTGGCCATATGCAAAATCAGTGTTGTTGAGTTCCTTTGGCAGTGGCTCTGTCTTCCAGATAACCTCTACACTTGAAGATTGAGCCTCAGGGTCGGTAAGGATGGCAACAATTGGCTCGACATTGCCTGGAAGTTTGTACTCGATCTTCTGGGTAGGCACCTCCGGAGCAGGAATGCTGCCGAATGTGCTCTTGATCTTTCCTTCCATCATATCCACATCAAAGTCTCCTACAACGATAACAGCCTGCATGTCAGGGTTGTACCATTTGCGATAGAAATTGATCAGGCTCTCTCTCTTGAAGGTCTTGAGCTGCTCCTCGCCACCGATGAGCGTACGTCTTGAGTATGGAGTGTCGCCATAATAATAAGGAAGCGACTTTTCAAAGATTCTCCAGCCTGCGTCTCTTCTTGTGCGTCTTTCTTCAAGGATTACGCCTCTCTCTGCGTCAATCTCCTCTTGCTCGCAGTTTACATAGTGCGAATAGTCATGAAGGACAAGAAGACATGAGTCAATCACGCTCTCGCGGGTGATAGGAATATTGTTGAGCATGTACTGTGTCTGCTCGAATCCTGTAGAAGCATTGATGTTTCTTCCGAACTCCGCTCCGATGCTCTGAAGCCAGTCGAGAAGCTTCTTCTCTGGGAAGTTCTTTGTTCCGTTGAAACACATGTGCTCGAGGAAGTGTGCAAGACCGTCCTGGTCATCCTCTTCCTGGAATGCTCCCACGTCAGTTGCGAGATAGAATTCCGCTCTGTCTGCCGGCTTGTCGTTGTGACGGATGTAGTATGTCAATCCGTTTTCGAGTTTGCCCACCCTTACATTAGGGTCATTAGGCAGTACCTGCGGCTGCTGGCCGAACGCAAGTGTCGCGACGAGCAGTGCTGCAAATAAGAATAGTACTCTTTTCATATAATAAATGTTTTTAAAATTTATCTAATTTTTAATTTGTCAAAATTAGCGATAAATGTTCTAATTTGCAAATGTACTAAAAAATCGCGAACTTATAGACTACGATTGGGTTCAAACTGAAAAAACTATTGTATATTTGTCGAAATGTTCATTCGGATATGTTAGAAGATTTCAGACTTAAGGTATTTGTTACGGTAGCTCAAAATAAGAGTTTTACCAAAGCTGCCGCTCAACTGTCGATAACCCAGCCGGCAGTGAGCCAACACATATCCGAACTGGAGAAGTCATTAGGACAGAAACTCTTCCAAAGGTTAAGAGGGGAGACGGTTGTGACAGATGCCGGAGCTATACTGTATGACTATGCCAGCGAAATCCTTGCGAAATATGACCAGATGGAGCAGATGTTTCTTCGTTTTCCGGACAAAGTTGTGAAGGTGGCCGCATCTGACGAAATTTATAATCATCTTGTGTCCAATCTTCTCGATACATTCCTGAAAATCCATCCAGAAGTCTCCTTCCAGCATTCGTTCCTGCAGGATGATGCGGATCTGAAGGTTAGTATCTCACCTTCTGCAAACGAAAAAGGGACGGTAAGACTTGCTTACCATCCCTCTGCATCTTTCGCTGCCACAAGACTGTGGAGCGTTCTATTTAAGACTCTTCAGCCAGCGCTCAAGTGAGCCGTAGAACTCTTCGCGTGCATAGGCAAATCTGTCCTTGCCCTGTCCTACGAATTTCTCAGATGAGAATCCCCAACCATGTCCTCCAGTAGGCCAGATGTGCATCTCAACTGGTACTTCGCAGTCTATGAGCCTGTTATAATAGCGTAGGCTATTTTCTGCAGGTACGACCGCGTCATCTGAACAAAGTGCCAGGAATGTCGGCGGAGTGTGTCTGCATGCCTGCTTCTCAAGGCTGTATCTGTCAAGATATTTTTCCTTCATCATTTTGCCCTCGCCCAGAAGGTACTTGTGTGTACCGTGATGTGTGCTGCCAGGAGTTAGGGTTATCACTGGATAAATAAGAATAGAGAAGTCTGGACGTGTGATTTCGTCTGTCCAAAGCGTTGATGCTGTCGCCGCAAGATGACCACCTGCTGAGAAGCCCATCACTCCAATCTTTTCCACATTCCATTTCTTTGCATTTGCCCTGCAGTATCTGAATGCATTGGCTACATCTGCATATGGTACATTGTGGTTGTAGTTAGGAAGGCGGTACTTAACAACGGCAACTGTTATGCCTTTTTCAAGCATCCAGTCTGCAACATATAGGCCTTCATTGTATGATGATACGATTCTGTATCCGCCACCCGGACATACGATAACCATCTGTCCATTAGGTTTTTCCGGGAAATAAAGGTCGATGCGGGCAAGGTTTCCGATGTTTCCGAGATTTCCGTTTGCAGGGATGTTTTCCGGGCCGGTCAGTTTGTTGTCATCTGTCATTTCAAACTTGGCATAACGGAGCTTTTCGCCATAAACCGGATCGACATTGCCATCAAACGAGTCAGCATAAAGGAGTACCGTTTCGTTAGGACGCAGGTCAGATTTTGGTTGTGCATAGGCGGTGATTCCTGCGAGCATCATTAAACCGAACAATATCTTTTTCATATTATAAGTTTATTTAAAGACCTGCGTCGCTAAGGGCGCAGGTCTATGTTGATGATTACTTGTTAGCAAGTCTCTTGTAAGTTTCCAGTCTGATCTTCGCAAACTCCTCGGTCTTCTGGAGGAGCTCCTCAGCAGAGTCCGGATACATCTTATAAAGAGATGCGAAACGAACCTCACCCTTGAGGAAGTCCTGGAACTTGCTCCAGTCTGGCTCCTTACTGTCGAGGGTGAATGGATTCTTCTCTGTTCCCTCGAGTTCAGGGTTGAATCTGTAGAGGTGCCAGTAACCGCATTCTACTGCGAGTTTCTCCTCCTTCTGGCTCAGACCCATACCAGCCTTCAATCCGTGGTTGATACATGGAGCGTAAGCGATGATAAGAGATGGTCCGTCATAAGCCTCGGCCTCCTTGATAGCGTTGAAGAACTGTGCTGGAGATGCACCCATTGCAACCTGTGCAACATATACATAACCATAACTCCTTGCCATCATACCGAGGTCTT
>JAEIGA010017636.1_pt1 | contig 10877 bp, 9 predicted proteins | sample 9270691 | NCBI WGS metagenome assembly JAEIGA01 (sample SAMN17057246, study PRJNA624740) | gut metagenome | biome: biome; isolation source: fecal sample | host: Bos grunniens | place: China: Xizang | collected 2019 | reverse complement strand
TAGTTCTACCTTAGGCTTTGGTAAAATTTTCACCGACCATATGTTTATGATGGACTGGAATGATGAAAAGGGCTGGGGAAATGCAAGAATAGTTCCTTTTGAAAATATTTCTTTGCACCCCGCTTCAACCGTTTTGCATTATGGCTCTGAGATTTTTGAGGGTCTTAAGGCTTATCGCCGTAAGGACGGAAAGGTTCAGCTTTTCAGACCTATCGAAAATATTCGCAGAATGAATCGTTCGGCTGAGAGACTTTGTCTTCCCCAAATTGATGAGGAAGATGCAATGCAAATTTTAGAGACCTTTGTGTCGGTAGAACAGGATTGGACTCCGTCTGCTGAGGGCACTTCGCTTTACCTTCGTCCTTTTATGTTTGGTAATGATGAGTCTTTAGGAGTTCACGCAGTTCATAATGCAACCTATGTTATCATTGCTTCTCCTGTTGGAAGCTATTATAAAGAGGGTATTAACCCCGTTAAGATTATGATAGAGGACCAGGATGTTCGTGCAGTTCGCGGAGGCACAGGCTATGCTAAATGCGGCGGCAACTATGCAGCTTCAAACAGAGCCGGTCAAAGAGCCGAGCAAAAAGGATATTCTCAGGTATTATGGCTTGATGGTGTTGAGCGTAAATATATTGAAGAAGTTGGCGCTATGAACGTTATGTTCAAGATTGGCGATGAGATTGTAACTCCTATGCTTTCAGGCTCAATTCTTCCCGGCATTACAAGAATGTCCTGCATAGAGGTCCTTAAGACAAAAGGCTATAAGGTTAGCGAGAGACTTTTGAGTGTTGATGAGCTAGGCGAAGCCCTCGAGAATGGCACTCTTAAAGAGGCTTGGGGATGCGGCACTGCTGCAGTTGTTTCTCCGATTGGTGAGCTTTGCTATAAGGATGTTAAATATCCAATTAACAATGGCGAAATCGGCGAGGTTACTCAAATGCTTTATGATACCTTAACAGGTATTCAGTGGGGCAAGCTTGAAGATACTTTCGGTTGGACCAAACCTATTAAATAATAAAAATGAACCCCGATGGTGAAAACCATCGGGGTTGTTTTATACTTTAAATATATTAATGATTTCTTTGATATATGCCGAAGCTTCAACTCCGTTTTTAGACGGAACATAAATCAAGCAATAGCATAGAACGGCAATCACTATCAAAACTAAAATTGCTAAAATGGTTATTGGAATATTAAGTGAACTCTTTTTCAGAGTTGGTTCTTCCGGAATAAGTCCGTTATCATCATAATCGTATTTAGTGTATTCGGCGTTATATCTTTCGGCTTCGTGTGCCTTCATTTTATTTCCTTCTGTGAAATAATCACCGATAACTTCTTCTATTTCGGGTTCTTCTTCGTTTTCATCCATTTCGATTATCATATCACTTGGAACTTCTATAACGCCCTCATCATATTCCTCCAAATTTTCCTCATCCTCTTCGGTTATGGGGGTAAATTCTTCGGAAAGCTCATCCGTTATTCCTTCGGGTTCTTGCACTATAACATCGGCGATGATATCGCTTTCAACCTCTTCTATCATTTCATCGGTTTCTTCAGTAATCTCCTCGGTTATAAGCGAAGAGGCTTCCAAAGCGGCTTTTTCCTGAAGCTCCATAGCGCAAAGCTCTTCAATATAAGGATGTATGAGAGTTTGCATAATAGCCTTGCGAACACTCTTACTGTCGCTAAGCAGAATCATCGTTTGAGGACCTTTTTCAATTATGCAGCCGCCGAAATAGCCTTCGGGAGTTATGAGGGGAGTTGAGCCCTCAATTATTTCAACACTCTCATTACCCTGAACTCCGTATTTAGAAAGATTAACGGGAACCAGCTTGCTGCCTATGGCTTCGGCGGCAAGTTTGATAATTCCGTCATCCGAGAAAAGAGAGCCTGTTAAAATAATTACTCGGCTTCTCGAAACGGCACGAGCTAAGGAATGAACCATACTTTTAGCATCGGGCGATTTATCGGTTAAAAGCCTCATACGGCAACAACCGCAAAGATTGAATTCCATTTCAAAATCGGTGTTGGTTTTGTGATAAATTATATCAACCTTGATATTCTGAAACATTTTAAAATTCCTCCTTAAAGGCCGTTAGTTTTTTATGTTGCGTTCGGTATACCAAATCTCAGGGTAACGAGGGTTGGGATTGATTTTAGCTAATGATGTATTAACGGTTGGGTTTTCTCCATCTCTGGTTTCTCTTGCCATAACAACAAGTCTGGAATTTTTAAAATCCTTTGAGCAGGTAACAAGGGTTATTATATTATCCCCGTTTTTAACATCAACGCCTGTATTGATAAGGCTTCGCTCCATTGCTTCCTTTGTCCACAAATCAAAGTCATTATCGTTATAAAAGTTTTTTCTATAAATATTATAAATATATCCATTATCATCAGCCTTATTGGCATTAAGGACAAATATGGCATATATTTTATATTTTGAGCTTTTATAAAGTGTTGAAAATTCTATTATTGGGTTTGCCTTATAAAAATCAAGTCTTCTAAGCTCCTTAAGGCTTCCAAACATAGAACCGTTATTCATTTCGTGTCCATAAATCACGAGGTTTTTATCGGTTTTATTCTCGGTTATTTTATTTCGATAATCAAAATAAAGGGCTCCATAAGCGCTTTTTTTCTTATCTTGATTATGGTTTAAATAAAATTCATTATTTGTTGTTTGGAAAATAGGGTTATCTATTTTAGTTCCGCTAATTGTTATCCAACCTTTAAAATCTTCATTATTTCCGGTTAGAATATCGGTTACCAAGCTTTGAGGTTTGGCGTTATCTTGAACTTCAGTTGAGTGCCAAACATTTTGACTATCGGCTATAATACTGCTTTGCTTTTCAGCCTCAAGAAAATAATCAGCGATAAAACAGGCAGAAACTATAAGGGATATAAGGGATATAATAAATAAAATTTTTATTATAATCTGTTTGAAGTTGTCCTTTTTATTTGGAATATATGATAAATATATATGCCCTAAAAAAGAAAGAAATACATTTTCGTTTTTATAATGGCTCATTTATAGTTCCTCAATATAAATGTTAATTAGTTTAAAAAGCTCTAAAACAGCGCTTTCGCGAACGAAGTTTCGGCTTAAAGGCTCAATGTTTAAGAGTTTAACAATAGTTCCGTTATTGCCCGAAACGGATATGAAAACATAGCCCGGAGGATGTCCCTCAGTTCCATCAGGGCCTGCGGCACCCGTTACTGAAACTCCCAAATCGGCACCAGAAATCCGTTTTATGTTTTCGGCCATTTCTTTGGCGGTTTCCTTTGAAACAGCACCGTATTTTTCTAGGGTGCTCTCTTTAACACCTAAAATTTCATTCTTTATTCGGCAGGAATATGAGCAAAGACCCATTTCAAAAACATTCGAAACTCCTGAAACCGAGGTTATAAAGGATGAAACCATACCGCCTGTGCAGGATTCTGCTGAGGCAATCCTTAAGTTCTTTTCCTTTAATTTGTTTATTGTTTTTTCGGCGGATTCAAAGAGTTCTTTGTTTATCAAAATATAGCTTCCTCTCAGTCAATAAATGAATATTCTGCCTCTGCGATGGCTTTTTCGATAAGTTGGTCAATTGGCAAATCTTTTTCAGCAGCCTCGCAAAGCTCAATTGTGGGTCTGGTTTTGGGGTGCTTGGGGGTGAATACAGTGCAACAGTCCTCATAAGGTAGGATAGAGGTTTCAAAGGTATCAATATTTCTTGAAATTCTGATAATTTCCTCTTTGTCCATACCAATAAGGGGACGAAGCACAGGCATATTTGCAACATTATCGGTTGTTACCAAAGCCTGAAGGGTTTGGCTTGCAACCTGACCCAAGCTTTCTCCTGTGATAAGCGCTAAACTGCCGTTATCTCTTGCGATTTTCTCGGCAATTCGCATCATCATTCGGCGCATTATAAGTGTGAAGAAATCTTCAGGACAACATTCGGATATCTTTTCCTGAATCTCAGTGAAGGGAACAATGCAAAGGTTAATGCTTCCGCTGTATCTCGCAACCTTTGATAGAAGAGTTCTAACTTTAAGCTCGGCTCTTTTACTGGTATAAGGTGGACTTGCGAAATGAATTGCATTAAGGCGAAGGCCTCTTTTTGCCATAGTCCAAGCTGCAACAGGGCTATCAATACCGCCTGAAATGAGAATAGAAGCAGTGCCCGCTGTTCCAACAGGAAGTCCTCCTGCACCTTGAATTTGCTCGGCCCTGACATAAGCATTAAAATCTCTTATCTCAACAAAAACTGTTCTATCGGGGTTATGAACATCAACCTTAAGGTGAGGGAAGGCCGAAAGCAAAGCGCCGCCAAGTTCACGGCAAATTTCGGGAGAGGTTAAAGGAAACCTCTTGTCCGAACGTTTGGCCTCAACCTTGAATGTTCTTATGTTTTCCATAGTTGACTTAAGGTATTCAACCGATTTTGAAAGGATATCTTCCATATCCTTTTCGCAAACACAAGCTCGGCTGAAAGCGGCTATACCAAAAATAAGCTTAACTCGCTGGAGTGCTTCTTCAAAATCAAAGTCCTCGGTCTTGGGCTCAATATAAATGGCACTTTGAGCCTTTCTGATATTTACCTCGCCTAAGTTTCTAAGGCGTCTTTTAATATTTTTAATGAGAGCATCCTCAAAATTTGCACGGTTAAGTCCTTTTAAGGTAAGCTCCCCGTTTTTAATAAGTATTATTTCCTTCATATATTGCTTTTCCTGAGCTTTTTAGTGGCTTGACTTAAAGCCTCAAAGGTCAGGTCTATATCCTCCTTGGTGTTATCTCTTGAAAAACTAAGTCTTAATGCGCTATCAGCCAAGGCTCTGTTTAGTCCTAATGCCTCTAAAACATAGCTTGGTTTACCCTTGGCGCAGGCGCTTCCGCTAGAAACGAAAATGTTTTTATTCTCCAAAAAATGAAGCAATGTTTCGGAGCGGTAGCCCTGAAGAGAAATGTTAAGTATATAAGGACTTGCATTTTCGGGTGAATTTATTGTTATAAAGCCTGAAGAGGCAAAAACATCTCTCGCATAAGAATTTAGTTCTTTAATATAATTTTCGTTTTTTATAAAATCGCCGATTTGCTCGGCAGCACCCTTAAAGCCCATAATAAGAGGCACTGATTCGGTGCCCGAACGAAGACCTTTTTCTTGACCTCCGCCTGTTATTAAGGGATTTAATTTAACACCCTTTTTGCAGTATAAAAATCCGATACCCTTAGGGCCGTGAATTTTATGGGCGCTGGCACTTAATAAATCAACTCCTAAGGCTTTAACATTTATGGGTAATTTTCCAAAGCCTTGAACTGCATCACAGTGGAAAAGAGCGTTTGGAGCTAATCTTTTTATAAGCTTTGAGGCCTCGGCTATCGGCTGAATAGAGCCTATCTCGTTGTTAACAAGCATAATGCTAACAAGGCAAACCTTATCATCAAGCGCATTTTCGAGTTCATCAAGCTTTATAATTCCATTTTTATCGCAGCCAAGACGGATAACTTCAAACCCTTTTTCCTCAAGTCTTTTAACGGTTTCTAAAACCGAAGGATGTTCGATATGGGTTGTTATTATTTTTTTGTTGCGGCTATTTAAAACCGACATAATAGCTGTGTTATTAGCCTCGGTTCCGCTTCCTGTGAAAATAATTTCATCCTTGTTAGCCGAAATTATTTTTGCTAAAAGACTACGGGCTTCATCTACTTCAAGCTCGGCATCAAGTCCTAAGGAATGAAGAGAAGAGGGGTTGCCCCAAAATGATTTCAAGGCCTTATTTATGCTCTCAACCGACTTTTCGCACGGCTTGGTTGTTGCGCTGTTATCTAAATATATTATGTGTTCCAAATCAATAACACTTCCAACATATAGTATATTAAGTATATTATACTATATATTTTCATAATACACAATAGGAAAATTAAAGATTGATAAATATTTCCATAAGTGATATAATAATGGTCATAGATAGTCGAAACAGTGCTTAAAAGCATTGTTTCGACACCAAATCTACGATTTGGTTGCAAATTTTCTTCGAAAATTTGGCGATGACCATTGCAATAATTATCGAGCCAATTCAATTAATAATAATTTGAATTGGCAGAAGCCGATAAAATCGGCTTGTCGAATCGCTGAAAAGCGCTTCGACATTCTATAATTATTATAGATTAAAAATATAAGAAAGGTTGGAATATATGGAAAAGATTTTTAAAAAGCTTTATTCGGTTTTGGCCTGCATATTAGTTGTTTCAACCGTTTCTTTGATTTTTGCAATCCCGCCTTATGTTAAGTCGGAAAAAAAGGTTGATTTCTTTTCGGCAACCAAGATTGCTGAAAATATAAAAAATATGGAAATGAATTTAACCTCGGTTGTTTTGGTTGAGGATGAAAACGGCGGTTGGAAGGAATACAAAAGGCTTCATGGCGATGAAAACAGAATTTGGGTTGGCATTAGCCGTGTTCCTAAGAATCTTCAAAATGCCTTTATCGCCATAGAGGATGAAACCTTTTATGAACATAAGGGTGTTAACTGGCGAAGAACCTTTGGCGCTATCGGAAACTATGTTTTCAAGTTTGATGAAACCGAGTTCGGCGGCTCAACCATAACCCAACAGCTTATTAAAAATGTAACCTCGGATAAAAGCCGAGATGCTTTTAGAAAATTCCGTGAGATAATAAGGGCAATGCTTATTGAAAATCGCCTTAATAAAACCGAGATTTTAGAGGCTTATCTTAATACTATTGCCTTGGGCAACGGAATTTGCGGAGTTCAGGTTGCGGCAAACTATTATTTCAATAAGGATGTTGAGGAGTTAACGCTTGTTGAGTGCGCTGCTATTGCCGCTATAACCCAAAACCCCTCAAGATATAATCTGTTAACGGGTGCGGCAAAGAATAAGGAACGAAGAAACACCGTTCTTGATAAAATGTTTGAAATCGGCAGTATAACCGAGAAAGAGTATCTTGAGTCTTATGATAAGGATATAACCCTCGATACTTCAAGAGAAGAAAAGCTTGATTCTGATATAAATAATTATTTCATAGATGCATTGATAGAAGAGCTTATTTCTGATTTAGCCAAGAAATATGGTTGCAGTGAGTCGGTTGCTTCAACAATGCTTTATAACGGCGGCTATAAAATTTATGCAACCGTTAAGCCTGAAATCCAAAGCTCAATGGAAAAGGTTTATGAAAATACAGGCAAATATTTCTACCTAAAGGGCGAAAATTTGCAAGGCGAGAAGGTTCACGTGCAGTCGGCTATGACCATTATGGACTATGAGGGCCATATTGTAGGTCTTGTTGGCGGAGCAGGTGAGAAAACGGTTAACAGAGGACTTAACCGTGCAACCGCTTTTCCAAGGCAACCCGGCTCCACTATGAAGCCTATCGGCGTTTATGCCTTGGCAGTTGAAAAGGATATGATTGACTATACCTCGATAGTTAAGGATGAGCCGATAGAAAAATACTATCCTGATGGAAAGCCCGGTCCTGCCGAATGGTATGGATACTATAAAAATGATATAACGGTTGATTATGCTATAAGAAAATCGGCCAACACTATTCCTGTTAAGCTTTTAAAGGATATTGGTGTTGAAGATTCTTTTGATTTCCTTAAGAATAAACTCAAAATGAGTTATCTTGTTGATGCCGATAAAAACCTTTCTTCCTTGGCTCTCGGCGGTTGTCATTATGGTATAACAACAACCGAATCGGCGGCTGCCTATGCGATATTCGGCAATAATGGAAAATTCTATGAGCCAACAACCTATTTCAAGATTGTTGACCCTCAGGGAGATACGGTTTTAGAGTATGATTACAAGGGCGACCAGGTTATAAGCGAGGCAACGGCCACTATTATGAACCACCTGCTTCAGGGTGTTGTTTACGGTAGCGAGGGAACAGGTGGCGGTATAGCAGGCTTTAGCTCTATGAAGGCATATGCTAAAACAGGCACCTCGAGCGAATCTAAGGACTTATGGATGGTTGCAGGAAGTCCTTACTATGTAGGCTCGGTTTGGTATGGTTTTGATAAACAGCAGGAGATACACAGCACCTCGGCTGCTGCTACGGTTTGGCGTGAGGTTATGCGCCAAGTTCATAAAGGCCTTGAGTTCAAGAGCTTTACTGATAGCGAGGATGTTTATAAGAAGGGTAGCGGATACTATAAGAATGGAACAACCCCTTCGAATTTTGCAACCATAACAGGAACTGCCTCCTCTGAGGAGAGTGAGGTATCATCAACAACACCGAGTTCTTCCGAAACCTCATCCTCATCGTCAACCTCATCTGAGGGCACAACGAGTGAGCCTCCAACTTCATCTGAGGGAACCTCGAGTGAGATAGAAACACCAAGTGAGTCACCCCCCGAGCAAGATAGTTCATCGGGAAATGAAAGCACAGGGGAGAGTAGTAGCGAAACACCGCCGACTACTCCGTCTCAGCCGACTGATACGCCCGAAAATCAAGTTGATAATTAACAACAAACCGCAGAGGAAAATACCTCTGCGGTTTTTGTATCTTTTTCTTGTATTTGTGTCAATAATGTTATATAATTATTTTGAATAAGTGTGAATTGGAGCGATTATTTTGTTAAGGAGTATTCTTTCGGGGAATATGGGATTTGCCGAGATAATTATATATCTGCTTTCGGGTATTGCGGTTATCTTCATAACCTTGCCCATTCATGAGTTTGCGCATGGCTTTGCGGCGGTGAAGCTTGGTGATGATACTCCTCGTTGGCAGGGAAGATTAACCCTTAATCCCTTTGCGCATATTGATTATATCGGCGCTCTTTGTATTTTGCTTTTTAACTTTGGTTGGGCAAAACCGGTTCAGGTTAATCATTATAATTTTAGAAATCCTAAAAGAGATATGGCAATAACCGCCTTTGCAGGACCTTTAGCCAATATTGTTTTAGCCTTGATTTCATACTTTGCTTTTTATGGTTTAACCTTTCTTTCGAACAGCGTTGAGTTTTTGTTTTATGTTGCGATTTTCTTTTTATATGTTGCTCAGTTGAATATTCATCTTGCGGTATTTAATCTTTTACCCATTCCGCCGCTTGATGGCTCGAGGCTTTTATCGGCCTTTCTTCCCAATAAATATTATTATGCTTTAATGCGTTATGAAAGATATATCTTTTGGGGAGTCATAGCTTTACTTTGGCTTGGGATTTTAGATGGTCCTCTCGATTTAATTTCAACCGTGATAGCAAGAGGACTTGAATTTATAGCATCATTACCTTTTAGATTATTTATTTAGGAGAACAAATGGAAAACATACTTTGTTATAAAATTGAAGGCTTTGAAGGGCCTCTTGATTTGCTTTTGCAGCTCATTGCCCGAAATAAGTTTAATATTTATGATATTCAGCTAACCGAGCTTATCGACCAATACTTAGAGCAAATAAAGCTCTTTGAAAAGGAAGAAATGGAGCTTGGAAGTGAATTTCTTGAAATGGCTTCAAGGCTTTTGTATATCAAAACGGTAAGCCTTCTTCCTAAGCACGATGAGATTGTTAGCCTTAAGGAAGAGCTTGTTGGAGAATTGCTTGAATATATGGTTTGCAAGCAGGTTGCAAAGAAGTTCTCCGAAATGCAGGATGGCTTTGATTTGTTTGTTAAAAGCCCCAGTGAATATGATTTCGATAAAACCTATGAGCTTGTTCATTCGAGCGATGTTTTGTATTTATCATATCTTTCGGCGGTGGGCCGAGGCAAGAGAAAGCTTCCCCCCTCAACTGCACCCTTTACCAAGATAGTTGCCAAAAAGATAGTTGCTGTTTCAACAAGAATAGTTTTTGTTATTAGAAATCTTTGGAGCGGTTCTAAGAAAAAGCTTAGCAGTCTTTATAAAACTGCCAATAGCCGTTCCGAGCTTGTTGCAACATTTTTAGCGGTTCTTGAGCTTTGCAAGGCTAATAGAGTCCGTATTGACGGCGATTCGGATGAAGCCGAAATAACACTTATCAAGGAGCATAAAAGAGATGAATAATGAACAGTTAGTATCGGCATTTTCTGCCGTTTTATATGCAAGTGGAGAGCCGATGAGCATTGATAGATTTGCTCAGGTTTTTGAGATAACACCCGAAAAGGTTGTTAAAATTATGGATATGCTTAAAAGCAAGATGGAGAGCAATAACAGCGGTTTAGAGCTTTTAAGACTTGAAAATACATATCAGTTTGCAACCAAAAAGGAATATGCCGAATATATCAAAAAAGCCTTTGATATGAGAAGAAGAACTCCTCTTTCAAATGCGGCTTTAGAGGTTTTATCGGTTGTGGCTTATAATCAGCCTGTTACTAAATCCTTTATTGAACAGGTTAGAGGTGTTGATTGTTCGGGAGTTGTAACAACCCTTATAGAAAAAGGTCTTATCGAGGAAAGGGGAAGACTTGAGCTTCCCGGCAAGCCACTCCTTTACGGAACAACAAAGAACTTCCTTCGTTGCTTTAATTTAAGTGATTTAACCGAGCTTCCGCCACTTCCGAAATCAGGCGAGGAAATAAATGATGTTGGAGAACAGTTAGAGCTCAACCCCGAGGAAGAATAAATACATATTCTATGAGGAATAGTATATAAAAATCAAAGGAGAAATATAATGGGCGAGAATAATATTAAAAATATTATGGACACAACTATGGACAAGCTCAAGGCTATGGTTGATGCCAATATTATAACAGGAACACCTATGGAATTTGGGGATATAACCCTAGTTCCTGTTTGCAGAGTGGCTTTTGGTGTAGCAACAGGCGGCAGCGATTTCCCCTCAAAAACAGGCGCTCAGCTTTTTGGTGGCGGCGGAGGGGCCGGAGTTACCGTTTCTCCGATAGCTTTTATGGCAATATCAAACGGAAATGTTAAAATGATTCCGATTTATAATGAG
>JAEIGA010017635.1_pt1 | contig 10877 bp, 9 predicted proteins | sample 9270691 | NCBI WGS metagenome assembly JAEIGA01 (sample SAMN17057246, study PRJNA624740) | gut metagenome | biome: biome; isolation source: fecal sample | host: Bos grunniens | place: China: Xizang | collected 2019 | reverse complement strand
TTAGCAGTGCTAGAAAAAGCAAACTTAAAAATCTTCATAATATTCTCCTAAGAAATATTTTATAACAAATTAAAGCAAAAATCAATAGCAAAAAAAGAATAATAAAAATATAACAATTCCTTGCAAAGTTTTTGCCTTTACTATATAATAGAAAAGAAATAATTATAAACTTTGGAGAAAGGTATGATTAAACTTATAAACAAAGGCGTTTATTATACGGGCGGAAAACTAGTAAAAGCAAAAACGGTTGATGAAAATGCTAAAAAGAAAACTTTATCATATGGCATTTTAACTTCACATAGCATTGGCGAGGACGATAAAAAATTAAAGATAAAATTTGATGAAATTACTTCGCACGATATTACCTACGTTGGAATAATTCAAACGGCAAAGGCTTCCGGATTAGAAGAATTTCCTATTCCATACACGCTAACAAACTGCCACAATTCACTATGCGCAGTCGGTGGAACAATAAATGAAGACGACCACGTATTTGGTCTTTCTGCGGCAAAAAAATACGGCGGGACATTCGTTCCTCCACACCTTGCGGTTATTCACCAATATATGAGAGAAATGCGTGCCTTTGGTGGCGCTATGATACTTGGTTCGGATTCGCACACCCGTTATGGTGCGTTAGGTACTATGGCGATTGGCGAGGGTGGTCCAGAACTTGTTAAACAACTTTTATCTAAAACTTATGATATTGATATGCCAGAAATAGTTGCGGTTTATCTAAAAGGCAGACTAAAAAAGGGTGTTGGCCCACACGACGTTGCGCTTGCGCTTGTTAAAGCAACATTTAAGTCAGGCTTTGTTAAAAACAAAGTTTTAGAGTTTATAGGAAGGGGAATTAACACTCTTTCTATGGACTACAGAAACGGAATTGACGTTATGACAACGGAAACAACCTGTTTATCATCAGTTTGGGAAACTGACCAAAAAACAGAAAAATATTTAGAACTTCACGGCAGAAAAAATGCTTATAAGCAAATGAAAGTTGAAGACGGGGCATATTACGATAAGGCGGTTGTTATTGACCTTTCTAGGATTGAGCCAATGATAGCGCTTCCTTTCCACCCATCAAACGCTTACACGATAAAAGACTTTTTATCTCGCCCAGAAGAACTTCTAAAACAAGTTGAAGAGGCAGGAAACAAACTTGTAGGTGGCGGATTTAAGATTACAAACAAAATTAAAGACGGCAAAGTTTACGTAGAACAAGGTATAATTGCAGGTTGTGCAGGCGGTATGTACGAAAATATCTGCGAAGCAACGGAAATACTTAATGGAAGTTTAATTGACAATTGCGATTTTACGTTAGACGTTTATCCATCTAGCCAACCGGTATACAAAGGACTTGTTGACAACGGCTACGCCGGTAGACTTATGCAAAACGGTGCGGTGTTAAAAACTGCGTTCTGTGGACCTTGTTTTGGTGCAGGAGACGTTCCACAAAATAACGGACTTTCTATAAGACATACAACAAGAAACTTTGAAAGCAGAGAAGGTAGTAAGCCATCTGGCGGACAACTTGCAGGCGTTTGCTTAATGGACGCTAGAAGTATTGCGGCAACCGCTAAAAATGGTGGTGCTATTACACCGGCAACAGACCTTTATTATAAAAACAAGATTAAAAAATATAAATTTGACACAGAAATTTATAAAGCAAGGGTATTTAACGCAAAAACTAAAAACAAGAATCACGAACTTGTTTATGGACCAAATATTGCAGACTGGCCAAAAATGGAAGAACTAAAACAAGATATTTTACTAAAAGTTGTTTCTAGTTTGCACGACCCAGTTACAACTACAGACGAATTAATTCCATCTGGCGAAACGTCTTCTTATCGTTCAAATCCATTAAAACTAGCAGAATTTGCACTTTCTAGAAAAGACCCAATGTACGTACAAAGGGCAAAAGAAGCAAAACTAGAGGGAATTCCACAAAATCTAAACGTAGATGAAAAAGTAACGACGTTTGGTACGGTTGTTTGCTCTATTAAGCCGGGTGACGGTTCTGCAAGAGAACAAGCGGCTTCTTGCCAAAGGGTTTTAGGTGGTCTTGCAAATATTGCGGTAGATTATGCTACAAAAAGATATAGAAGCAACCTAATTAACTGGGGTATGGTTCCATTCTTGTTTGATAAAAACGACTTTGAAGTGGGAGATTACATTTTAGTTAAGGATTTCAAAGAAGGTTTAATGCAAGGAAAAGGTGAATTCAAGGCAACGGTTTACGGCAAAAAGACAAGAGAAATTACCTTAAAATTAGACCCTCTTACCGATTCGGAAAAACAAATTATTTCTAAGGGTTGTTTGATAAATTATTATAAAGGCTAAAATATAATTTTAGAAAATAAAAACGGGCAAAAAAATTAGCCCGTTTTTTATTTTAAATATCAACAATTAAAAAAGTGTTTTGCATTTTAACCTTGTTTTTAGCATAGGCTATAAAGGAGGAAAATATGAGTTTTTTTGATAGTGTATCTAGGTGTTTTAATGAAAACTTTATGTTTGAAGGCCCGACCTTTAGGTGCGCCATTGTTGGAGATTTTGCAGGTTATTTTGAAAATATTACCTCTATAAAAAGTTATTCTAGCGATATGATAATCTTCAGACTTAAAAAAGGCGAGGTTATAATAAAAGGTGAAGACCTTTACATAAAAAAATACTGCGAAGGAGACGTTGCGGTATGCGGAAAAATAAAAGCAATAGAGAGAAAATAAAAACCAATTTATTATCTACTTTTAGAGTAAGCGGATATAATTTAGATAGGTTTATAGAAAAACTAAAAAGAGAAAAGGTAGAGATAGTCAATCTTAAAAAAACAAATCTTAAAGAAATAATATTTTCGGCTAAAAGCATAGAAGATAAAAAAGTTTTTGCAATTGGCAAAAACTTATGTTATAATATAAAAAAGATAAAAATCGGTGGCAAATTATATCCTCTGGTTTGGATTTATAAAAACGTGGGAATTGCTATTGGCGTTCTTATATTTTTTATAATAAGTTTTCTGGCGGGCAACACGATATTTAACGTAAAATATTGTGGAACGGGGGTTCAGCACAAATTTGCAGTGGAAAAATATTTATCTTCTATTGGCGTGCAAAAGTATGCGTTGTTTTACAAAATAGATTTATCCAGTCTTGGAAAAGATATTATGTCAAACAACAAAGAAATTGCTTTTGCGCAGTGCTATAGGCGTGGCGGAGAACTAGTAGTAGAACTCGTTGCCATAAAAGATTCTTCCGAGGCAATAACGGGCTCGGCGGAAATAATGGCTAGTGACGTTAGCGGAAAACTTTTAGAACTAAAGGTATATAGGGGCAAGGCTCTATTTTCTGTAGGAGATTTTGTAAAAAGCGGTGACGTTATTGTAGATGGTGAGGTAGAAGGTATTAACGGTGCCGTTAAAATAGGCGTTATAGCAAGTGCAAAGGTGCTGGTAGATTTTGAATACACGTATATTTCTAGCAATGACAAGGAAGAAGATTACGCTTTAATTTTTGCTCAAGAGAAATTGTACGATAAACAAATAATTTCTAATCGGGTAGAAAAAACAAGGAAAAATAATAAATACGTTTACAAAGTAAACATAGAATATATGCATACAATTTATGTGATGTAGCAGGGAGAAAATGGTGAAAGTACAAAACGAAAAATTATTAAAATGGAATAAAAAAGATTATTCGCTAAACGTGTTTGTATACCTTATAAACGCAATTATAATTACGGGAATATTTATATTAAACGACTATTTAGTAGGTAGGGAAAATCAAGCGGCATTTACGCTAGACATAGCAAAAACGGCCATGTTTTTAATACTTACTCTATTGACCTTGCTTGTAATGTTTTTGTACTTTTATTTTGAGGAAAGAAATTTTTTAAAAAGTCCCTCAAATTCTCAAATGCTATTTCTCTGTATAGAAATAGTTTTGGTTTTAGGTTTTGTAACAAAAAATTACATTGGAATATATATTAGACCGCTAACTGCAGTTGCAATTTTATTATTATTTTTATGCAACAGAAAAAGCGCTATGTTTATGCACACAATATACTGCGTAATTCAACTTATAAACGATATTTTGTGCGGGACTTCTTTTGCTTCTATGGACTATGCTCTTCCAATAGTAGCAATATCGGCGGGATTCTTGGCAATAGTTTGTATGGACAAGGCGTATTCTAGATTAAAACTTATCTTTTTGAGCCTAGTTCCATCAATTCCAATTATTGCATACGTGCTATTAACGTTTATTCCTGGTCTTCCAAACGATTTTGTTAAACAATTAATCTGCGCTTTGGCTTCTGGCCCGCTTGCAGTTGTTGTTCTTCAAATATTCTTGCCATTTTTTGAAGCAGGCTTTAAGAAAGTATCTATTTTCAAACTTGCGGAACTAACTGACCACAAGGCAAAACTAATTAAAAAAATGATTCAAGAATGTCCGGGAACTTTTAATCACTCTATAATTGTATCAAATATTGCAGAGGCCTGCGCAACGGCAATTGGCGAAGATGCGCTTCTAGCAAGGGTATGCGCATATTATCACGATATAGGTAAACTTCGTAGACCAGAGTTTTTTAAGGAAAATCAACAAGGCGAGGAAAACCCACACGACGATTTAACGCCAGAATTATCGGCAAATATTATAAAGTCGCACACCTTAGACGGATATAAACTTGCAATTAAAAATCGTATACCAAAAGAAATTGCAGAAGTTTGTATTCAGCACCACGGAACGCTTCCAATCCTTTACTTTTATGAAAAGGCAAAAAGATATACAGATGGTGAAGTTGACCTAGTTCAATATTGTTACACGGGTGTAAAACCTAAAACAAAAATAGCCGCCATTTTAATGATTGCGGACGGATGTGAGGCAGCCGTTAGGTCTATTTCTGCAAGAAACAGAGAAAACGTTAAAAACGTTGTTAGGGGAATTGTTAACGACAGAATGAGATTAGGGCAGTTTGACGAGTGTGAAATAACAATCAAAGAACTTAACATTATTATTAGCGCGGTTGTAAATAATTTATCGGGAATACATCATCAAAGAATAGAATATCCAAAGGCAAGTTTAGACGGTGTAGAAGCAGATTCGGTAGCCGATATTATAGCAGACACAAAAGAGGATGGAAAGCAAGATTAGTATGCTTATATTAGAAAGTTTAGACAAAAAAATCAATAATAAAAAAATTGCTTCTGCAGTGTTTGAAGCCTTAGGGCAAAAGGACAAACTAAAGGCGGAAGTAGTTTTTGTTTCTGCCAGTGAAATTCAAGACCTTAACAAAACGACGAGAGGGGTTGACAGGGTTACGGACGTTCTTTCATATCCAACTTTAAAAAACGTTAGGGGCAAGGTGCTTAAAGCAAAAAACTATAAAAACGAATGCGAAAAGAACACCTTATTTATTGGTTCGATAGTTTTATGTGAAGATAAAATTAAAGCCCAAGCAAAAGAGTTAGGACATAGCGAGGCTAGAGAAAGAACGTATCTAATCGTTCACGGGCTTATGCACCTATTTGGCTATGACCACGAAACGGATAAAGATAAAAAACAAATGAGAAAAATGGAAAAGAAGGCCCTTATGCTTCTTAAAATAGAGGAATAGTATGAAAAGTGGATTTGTTGCAATAGTAGGTAGGGCAAACGCAGGGAAATCTACGCTTGTAAATATTTTAGTCGGGGAAAAAGTTGCAATAGTTTCCCCAAAGCCTCAAACGACGAGAGATAGAATTTTAGGGGTTGTTACAAATAAAGATTATCAAATCGTATTTGTTGACACGCCAGGAATATATAAAGAAGGCAATTTGCTTAACTATTCAATGCAAAAAGCAACCCAAGATTCTTATAAAGACGTAGACGTCGTTTTATTGGTTGTAGATGCGCACGAGGGTTTATCAGAAAAAGATATTTCCTTAATTCAAAAGTTTGAAAAATTAAACCAAAAACTAATAGTGGTTTTATCCAAAACAGACATAATGCCAGAAAGCCTTTTAATTTCTGAATTAAAACAACTTTCAAGTGTTAAAGCAGATATAGTGCCAATTTCTTCTAGAAAAGGCAAAAACATAAAACAACTACTAAAACTTGTAGTTAACTATCTTAACGAGGGTGAGAAAATTTTTGAAGAAGATATCGTCACAGACCGTTCGGAAAAGTTTATGATTTCTGAAATAATGAGGGAAAAAATACTTCTAAAATTTGACAAAGAAATACCGCACGGAATAGCCATAATCGTAAACAAGTTTGCTTTAAGAGAAGATAAAAAGGTGTATGATATATCTTTAGATATAATATGTGAAAAGCCTAATCATAAAGCAATTTTAATAGGCAAGGGTGGAAAGGCTATAAAAGAGGTTTCTTCGTTTGCAAGGGAAGAAATGGAAAGGTTTTTAGACAAGAAAGTATTTTTAACCACCTACGTAAAGGTAGAAGAAGACTGGAGAAACAGCCTAGGCAAATTAAAAGAATTTGGCTATGGCGAGGAAAATTTTTAGTTTTTAGAATAAACAACGACGTTTTGCCCAAACTATCTTTGTAGGGAGATTGTTATGGGAAAGAAAAAAGACAAAGAGAAGGCAATGGATTATTTAAGCCTTGATGAATCTGCTTGGAAAATGTTTGAAAAAACGGGCATAATTGATTATTATCTTCTTTATAAAAAACTAACGGAAAGAAATTAAACGAAATGGAAGAAAAAATAAGCGGGATTGTTATAAATAGTATAAATTATGGCGAAAAAGATAAAATACTTACTATTTTTTCGCTTGAAAAGGGGACAATTTGCGCTAAAATAAAAGGTGTACTTAAGGCCGGGGCAAAATTAAAGTTTGCCTGCGAGCCTTTTTGTTTTTGCGAATACGTTATAGTTTCAAAAGCAAAGCACAATACAGTCATAAGCGCCTTTTTAATAGATAGTTTTTATCCTATTAGAGAAAATCTTTACAAACTTTACTCGGCATATTCTTCGATTGAATTTGTGAGAAAGTTTTATAAAGAAGGCATATCCGATAAGGAAATGTTTGTGCTTTTAACAAACCTTTTAAAAGATTTGGCGTATAAAAATCAAGACGTGCTTTCTAACTACGTTAGGTTTTTGCTAAAATCTTTGGAAAAGGTTGGATATGCCCTATGCTTAGACGGTTGCAAAAAATGTGGTTGTGAAGATATGGAAAGAACGTTTTTTGAAGCAGAAGAAGGTTCTTTTTATTGTCAAAATTGTGCGGGCGGAATTGGAATAGAGATGGACTCTAACACCTATTCTTATCTTCAAGGCATAGACAGGGGGCAAAACTATAAAGATGAACTATTAAAAAAACCCATAAAATTACTAAGATATTATCTAGAAATAATTACAGGTGAAAAGTTTAAGGCATTAGATTCGCTTATAGAAATGCTTAATTTAATGTAAAATATTCATTTTCCTATATTAAAAATATTAAAATATAATAAATTTAGTGCAAAATTGTTGAAAAATTTTCTAAATTGTTGTAAAATAATTTAGTCACAAAAATAAAATTATATCGGAGGATAAAATGGCACATAAGTATACATACTTGTTCAGTGAAGGCGATGCTTCAATGCGTAATCTACTTGGGGGAAAGGGCGCAAACCTTGCAGAAATGACAAAAATAGGTCTTCCTGTTCCACAAGGCTTTACAGTATCAACAGAAGCTTGTACAAAGTATTATGAAGACGGCAAGCAAATAAATGATGAAATTAAAGCGCAAATAATGGATTCTATTGAAAAGTTAGAAGAGATTACGGGCAAGAAATTTGGAGACAAAGAAAATCCTCTTTTAGTATCAGTTCGTTCAGGTGCTAGGGCGTCTATGCCAGGAATGATGGATACAATATTAAACCTTGGATTAAACGAAGAAGTTGTAGAAACTCTTTCTGTAAAATCTGGCAATCCAAGATGGGCATGGGACTGCTACAGAAGATTTATTCAAATGTATTCTGACGTAGTTATGGAAGTTGGTAAGAAATATTTTGAAGAACTTATCGACAAAATGAAAGAAGAAAAAGGCGTTACTTTAGACGTTGATTTAACAGCAGACGACTTAAAAGAACTTGCAAATCAATTTAAAAAGGAATATAAAGCAAAAATCGGTTCAGATTTCCCAGTTGACCCAAAAGAGCAACTTATGGGTGCGGTAAAGGCAGTTTTCCGTTCTTGGGACAATCCACGTGCTAACGTTTATCGCCGTGACAATGATATTCCATATTCTTGGGGTACGGCGGTTAACGTACAATCTATGGCTTTTGGTAATATGGGTGACGATTGCGGTACAGGTGTTGCATTTACTCGTGACCCTGCAACTGGCGAAAAGAAACTTATGGGCGAATTTTTAACTAATGCTCAAGGTGAAGACGTTGTTGCCGGCGTAAGAACACCAATGCCTATTGCTCAAATGGCAGAAAAGTTCCCAGAAGCATTTAAGCAATTTGAAAAAGTTTGCGAAATATTAGAAAATCACTATCACGATATGCAAGATATGGAGTTTACGGTAGAAAACGAAAAACTTTATATGCTTCAAACACGTAATGGTAAAAGAACGGCTCAGGCTGCTCTTCAAATAGCAGTTGATTTAGTTAAAGAAGGTCATAAGACAGAACAAGAAGCCGTTCAAATGATAGACCCTCGTAACCTAGACACGTTATTACACCCACAATTTGACGTAAAGGCATTAAAGGCTGCAACGCCAATTGGTAGAGGTCTTGGTGCTTCACCAGGCGCTGCTTGTGGACAAGTTGTATTCTCTGCAGAAGACGCTGAAGCGTGGAATAAAGAGGGCAAAAAAGTTGTTTTAGTTAGACTAGAAACTTCACCAGAAGACATTTCTGGTATGAAAGCCGCACAAGGCATACTAACCGTTCGTGGTGGTATGACTTCTCACGCAGCCGTTGTTGCTCGTGGAATGGGTAAATGTTGTGTTTCTGGTTGTGGCGATATTAAAATGGATGAAGAAAACAAAAAATTCTCTCTTGCAGGTAAAACTTACGTAGAGGGCGATTATATTTCTATTGATGGTTCAACCGGTGCTATTTATGATGGCATTATCAAAACAGTTGACGCAGAAATTTCTGGCAACTTTGGTATTATTATGGGTTGGGCAGACAAATATAGAAAACTAAAAGTTCGTACAAACGCAGACACACCTGCAGATGCTAAAAAGGCTCGTGAACTTGGTGCAGAAGGTATTGGTCTTTGCCGTACAGAGCATATGTTCTTTGGCGAAGGCAGAATTGATGCTTTCCGTGAAATGATTTGTTCAGAAACGGTTGAAGAAAGGGAAGTTGCTCTTGCTAAAATACTTCCTATGCAACAAGCAGACTTCGAAGCTTTATACGAAGCACTAGAAGGCACACCTGTTTGTATTCGTTTCTTAGACCCACCTCTACACGAATTCGTTCCTACAACGGATGAAGATATAAAAACACTTGCAAAAGCACAATGCAAATGCGTAGATAGTATTAAATCAATTATCGCTTCTCTTCACGAATTTAACCCAATGATGGGACATCGTGGTTGCCGTCTTGCAGTTACGTATCCAGAAATTGCTAAAATGCAAACTTCTGCAGTTATTCGTGCGGCAATCGCAGTTCAAAAAGCACACGCAGACTGGACTGTTAAGCCAGAAATTATGATTCCACTTGTTGGCGACGTTAAAGAACTTAAATTCGTAAAAGAGGTTGTAGTTAAAACTGCAAATGCGGAAATTGAAGCAGCTGGCGTAAAACTTGACTATGAAGTTGGTACTATGATAGAAATTCCTCGTGCTTGCTTAACAGCAGATGAAATTGCTAAGAATGCAGACTTCTTCTGTTTTGGCACAAACGACTTAACACAAATGACTTATGGTTTCTCTCGTGATGATGCTGGTAAGTTCTTAAATGCATATTATGATACAAAGATTTTTGAGAACGACCCATTTGCTAAACTTGACCAAACTGGTGTAGGTAGGCTTATGAATATGGCTATTTCTCTTGGCAGACCTGTAAATAGCAATTTACATATTGGTATTTGTGGCGAACACGGTGGTGACCCTACGTCTGTTGAATTCTGTCACGACCTAGGTCTTGACTACGTATCTTGTTCTCCATTTAGGGTTCCAATTGCAAGGCTTGCCGCTGCACAGGCTAATATCAAAAATCCAAGAAACTAAACAGATGTTAAAATAAAAGGTGTACGATATTTCGTACACCTTTTTTTAGATTTTATAAAACAATTTCCTCTCCATCATAGGTTATAAACATATTTTTTGCTTTTGCTATCCTTTTAAATTCTAACAAAGTAAGACCTTTTCCATTTTTAACTAGTCCGTTATGAGAAAAATGGGTTAATAACCATTTAGTAGAATCTTTTATACAACCTGCTTTTTTTAGTTTTTCTCTATGTTTTTCGTTTAGGGCTAAAGACATATGCCCGCCACAATTTTCAGTGTCTAGCACGCCGTAACAACAATCTGCTATCACTAGGTCAAACTGAAATTTGTTTTTTGCTAAAAATTCATAAGTTTTTTCCTCAAAAAGATTTGTGTCTAAAGAGTAAAGTATAGTTTTTTCCCCATCGTTAATCACGTAGCACAAAGGATTATCTGTGTTATGAGAGGCAGGGATTGCCGTTATAGTATATTTGCCTACACTAAAGGTTTGAAATTCTTTTACAACTACAAAGTCACAATTTTTTGCCTCTTTATTTTTTGAAAAGGATAAGCAACAATCGTTGGCGCCGTAAATATTTATCTTTTCGCAATCTAAATTGTGTGAAAATGCACCGCCACGCATTGCAAACTCTTCAATGCTGAAATGGTCCATATGTGAGTGCGTTATAAGCAAGTTTTCTATAGCAGAAAAGTTAATATTGTGCTTTAT
>JAEIGA010017634.1_pt1 | contig 10878 bp, 8 predicted proteins | sample 9270691 | NCBI WGS metagenome assembly JAEIGA01 (sample SAMN17057246, study PRJNA624740) | gut metagenome | biome: biome; isolation source: fecal sample | host: Bos grunniens | place: China: Xizang | collected 2019 | reverse complement strand
CGCTGGTACTTGCCTCCATTTTGATTCCACTTAAAGTCTAGCACCACGATATTGTCGTTCTCGTCACGCAGCACCATGTCGGCACGCGATTCGACAACTGCGCCATCTGATGCTTCGCTCCACTGCACCCTCTCAAAGATGTGCTCACACTCTACCACTGTGAGTTTGTTGTCATTGAGTATATCGAAGAAGTTCTGCATTGCAACTCTGTTCATACCCGAGCGTAGTCGAGCAAGATCGAGTGTGTGCTCGGGACGCAGAAGCAGGAGGCCTAGCTCATTGATTGCCTCGTTGAATATTTGGTCATAAGACTCATCCATCATGCGTCCAGCCTCCTGCATGGTGTGACCATCACCGAAGATCTTCTCGATGATTCGGTGGGCAACATTGCCGCATGTTCGGTTGATATCCTGTGCCGAGGGAACCTCCTGATCGTCAATCTTTGCGTATCGCTCACATACATAGTTGAATGGGTGCTGAATAAGCTGGTCAATACTGCTGTAGCTCTCCGCCCTCTTTTCCTCGTCGGTGTAGCGCTCGTGGCGCTCCTTAAGCTCGATGCCATCTTCTAATTGTATCGACTTGTAGCTCTCCTCCTCGTTGACAACCATCGTCTGCTTCTCAAGATGCTCATCTGCGATGCATGGGCGCTGTGCAATAGGTTCTAGTCCGCCAGCGATGCACTTCTCCAATTGTAGTAGTATAGGATGGCGTGCTGTGCGCTCGCCGCCAATCTTGTCGCACTCTATGATGGTGAGCTTTTGAGCATATATCAATGGGCGTATCGAGGCGTAGCGATTCATTATGCTGTGGTGCTTACGATCGTAGACCATAACACCAAGTTCGGTCAACTCTTTCAACTCATCGCTGTTGAGAAAGTCGAATGGGTAGCGTGATGTGCCAGCATCGAATGCGGGTGCCCACACAACATGGTTGGCGACACTATGAATATCTCCCGATGTGCTAACCACATTGCTACTGCCAAGTTCTGCGCGATATTGTGGGTATACCACTGGCTTGGCGATTCTCTTGCACCACCTCTCGATGTTGAGAGGGGTGATGTCGTCTGTTGCACCCTCAAGCAGTATAATCATCGAGTCGCAGTAGTTGCATACAGCGGCGAGCTGCTCCTTGATTGTTGGGGCGTAGGTAGACTCCCAACTCGAAGCACCGTGCGCCCACATGCGCAACTGCTTGTTGAACTCGATTAACTGCTTTATGTCAATCTTGTCGTTCTTGGGTAGAGGTAGGAAGAGCTTTAGTTGTTTCTCTGTTTCGGTGCGCACATTAGCGCGCTCAGCCTCATCAAAACTCTTGTAGTAACCCTCTAGAGCCTCATCCCATTGAGCATTGTAGATGCCTCCCGATGAGATGATAGTGTTACGTAGTACGTTGCGTAGAGCATATCGTATGGGGTGAACTGGCATGTTGAGCCAGTCGATGATGGTATTGATGTTGAGTGGATACTCAAAGAGCTTGTTTCCCGTGCTAAAGAGAAGTGTTGTCTGAGCCTCACCAGCGTACTGACTCGATCCGCATGTGGGCTTGCCGAGCAGGCGTAAGGTATTATCTAGGCGCTTTGGCATCTGTGAGTAGTAGAGTGTGTTGCTCTCTATGGGCTGCGTGGCGATGTAGCGCAATGCATCGTCCTCGTGCTTGAACTTTAGGTAGTTGAGCGATGGGTCATCCGCGGCAAGCGTAATCTTGTCGGTAGAGTCGTTGAGAAGCAGGCTTTGTATCGCGCCAAGGTTGCCCTCTGCAGATGGCTTGCTGATGTATGCGTACTCAACCTCAACGCCAAAGCGTTGCTGCTGGCTCTCTAGGATGTGGGCGATGTTGGGGCATAGTGTCTCCTTTGGCTGAGTGACAACCACTCGTGCATCATCGGGAAGAAGTCTGCGCTCGGAGCATAGACGGATAATCTCTGCCCAGCAGTCAGCACTGCACCTGGGAAGTACGTTTAGCTCCATGCGCTTGATAAGCTGCAACTTGGCGCTGCTGCCCTCATAGCTTCGAGGGTCCCATCCCGCTGCTACAAGCTCATCGCGCCATGCTAGGATAGCGCGGCTGACACCCGCTGGGTCGACATTGAAAGAGTCGCTGAAGAGTGCATCGGGTTGTGCTGCCAAGGCGTGCTGCATAAGGCTTTGGTAGTTGGCTTCACGCACCTCCTCAGAGGTGGTGTCGGCAGCAATACCTGCGTAGAGCATGAACACGCCGAGGAGTCGGTTGTCTCCGCAGTAGCAGTCGCCAATGGCCGATGCGAGGCTGTCATCCCGGTAGGGAGTGGATGAGTAGCTATGGTTGTAATAGATTGTCATTATAGTGCTGATTTAGGTTCGACGAAGCAAATATACAATTTTTTTTTCAAACATCAAAGCATGCCTTATCAACGGTACAAAGATAGTTTGAGATATCGAGAATGTGGAAACTTTTATACGTATAATAGATTTTGAAAATCCGTAAGTTTGTATATATTGCTTAATATAAAAGAGGGGGAATTGTTATCTATTCTATTGAGGATATCACTTATTTTTTGTATATTTGTGGTGCAAAACACTACATGGACCTATGATGCAAGTAACGTACGATAAGGATCGCCTGATAAATACCGACAGGCTTGTTGCTCACTTTCTGCTTGATGAGGCCGAGATGTCGTTGTACAGCGATCGCATCAAGCGCCTTAACAACATCAAAACAATCACTAAGGGGGTGTATAAGTTCGTCGCTATGGAGCGACCTATGGGTTATGTTGAGTCATTGCCTGAGTCACTCAATAAGGTGTTGAAGGAGTATAACCTATTTATCCGCCTTATCGATGACAAGGATGATAACTATGTCTATGCATACACCAATGTAGACCTTTCGGATGGGGAGCAGACATCGCGTTGCCTTAAGGAGTTCATTACGGATGTCACGCACGAGAATATAAAGATATTACTCTGCGTAAGGAGTTCTCCGAGGGCGTAGATGTCTTGGCAACTGAGTGTATGCAGGGTATTCTAGACATTTTGTACAAGGCATTGGAGGTGCGCGATAGTAGAAGTGTGTGGGGGGTCGTTCAAAGAGGTCTCAGCTCACAACAATTTTGCGATATGGCAAGTTTGTCCGAAGATTTGCCTTGGAGTTCACGTCTTGCCTTTAAAGAGTTTGTCAAAGAGAATAAGGACAACAACCCTGGTGAGCAGTTACTACGACTGCTTGAGGAGTACTACGCTAAGACCGATAGAAATGATAGCCTCACGTGCGTATCTATTAAAAGAGTCCTTGTTCGTAAATACCGCAATGTGCATGAGCGATATGGCGTCGAGGTGGAGGTTGATGGCAAGTTAGAGACCATATCGTTTGGTTGCAAGTATTGTACGTTACTCTACATCGCTACGCTGCTGCGTCAGAAGATTGGAGCAAAGCTCTATGCTCATGAGTTGTATTTCAATGCTCAGGGGGCAAGGTTGCGCTATCAAAGAGATATCTCGGAGTCTTGGTTCGAGGATCTCTACGATGCGCTATTCCACTATGATGACCGAGAGTTTGCAGCATGGATAAATAAGGTGCGTGAAGAGCGAGGACAGCCGCTATTCCAGGCGAAGTCGCAGATTAGAAGCAAAGTTAAGGCGTTATTCCCCGATAGGCCCAACATTGTTGAGCGTCTCGAGTTGCGCACAGACAAGGATGACACTGGTGCTACATATTACCATGTGGATTGCGATAGTGAGCTAATCGTGCTAGATGCAACCATGAAGCAGATAGCTGACGATTTCCGCCATTTATATAAGTAAAATACTATTTAAGTAAAATATAGGATTTACTGTAAAATCAAAATCTTTTATACCTATAATAAATCTAGCAAAGTCGAATATCATTTTTACCTTTGCACCGTAGAAATAAAACCTCCCTCAGAGGGCAATCCAAATAGATAACGAGGAACATAGTATGTGCTATATCATGTATATAGTGCGAGAATGCTACACTCAAAAACAAGGTTATTATGAGCGGTTTAAAAAGAAGAAAAATGATGTATGAAGATGGTGTCGAGCTGGATTGTGCACCCGTAGTTATCGACAATGAGTGTGAACTTACACTCTTGCGTGCTGTTGAGCAGATTGTGGCAGTTGCGGAGGATTCGTCACTTAATGAGGAGGTTCTCGCTTTGGCCGAGCGACCCATTACCTACCTTATGGATAGATTACAGCTAACGCGACAGCAGGCGCTGCTCTATTCGTTATTCATGAGTATGTTCTACGATAGCAGCATCGTTATTATGGATATTGCTCGTTACATGTCGATATCGCCTATTGCTGCGATGAAGTTCATGCCCGACATCGAGCATCTTGTTAAGTTGCATTATCTGCGCGAGCGCACGGAGGATGGGAAGGTCTTCTATCGTGTCGACAATGATGCGTTGCAGGCACTCAAGAGCAACACCGAGCTCGAACCACGATCGCTCAAAGGGTTAGGTGCTTATGAGTGGTTTGAGGAACTCGACCGTTTGTTTGTGTCGCGTTGTCGTGGTGAGATGAACTATGATACGCTTGTCGACGAGGTGGAACTGCTTGTTAAGGATAACCTCAATCTTCGCTTTGTGGATAGATACGTTAATGCCTCGTTGTCGCTGAGCGTCAACGATAGAATGCTCTTCTTGTGGTGCTGCAATATGCTGGTTGTGGATGAGAAGCAGACGGTTATGCCTGAACACTTCAGGGAGTTGTTCGACAGCCCAGGGCTCTTTAATCGTGTGCGCAAGAGCCTTGCTAATGGTAGCAATGGTCTGATTAAGAACTCGCTTCTGCAAGTGGCGTGTCACGATGGCGCGGGTCAGCGCGACAGTTACGAGCTTACGCCCAGCGTTGTTGAGGATATGTTAACAGAGTTGAATGTCAACTACGCGGTGCGCAAGCGACGCGATACCATTAAGTACGACACTATTGTCGCTAAGGAGTTGTTCTACAATCCTCAGGAGCGAGTGGCAGTGGATCGCCTTACAGAGTTGTTGCAGCCTGAGCGTTTCAATAGTGTGCGTGAGCAGTTGCGCAACAGAGGTCACAGATGTGGTTTTGCATGCCTCTTCCATGGTGCACCTGGCACGGGCAAGACCGAGACAGTGCTCCAGCTGGCTAGAAAGACGGGTCGCGACATCATCGATGTAAACGTTTCGCAGATTAAGAGCATGTGGGTGGGTGAGAGCGAGAAGAACCTCAAGGGTCTCTTCGCATACTACAAGAGAGTGGCTAGTGAGTCTGAGAAGGCGCCGATACTCCTTTTCAATGAGGCTGATGCCATCATCGGCACGCGCATGACGAATGTGCAGCACGCGCTGGACAAGATGGAGAACTCCATGCAGAATATCCTTTTGGAGGAGATTGAAAAACTTGATGGCATCCTTATCGCCACCACCAACCTACCCTGTAATTTGGATAAGGCATTTGAACGTCGCTTTATCTACAAGATAGAGTTTATGCAGCCCTCAGTGGAGGCTAAGTGTGCAATTTGGCAGTCGCAGATTCCAGAGTTGAGCATGGATGATGCTCGCATCCTTGCGGCACAATACAACTTTAGCGGTGGACAGATTGAGAACATTGCGCGCAAGAACGTTGTTGACTCAATCCTCTATGGGGTGTCCGTCACGCTTGATGCGTTGCGCGTGCATTGCGACGAGGAGTTACTGGATAAGCGCCAGCGACCTGTAATTGGTTATTAATAAATTAATTGATAGTTGTTTATGGATAGCGTATTTGAGTTGGATATTGTGGTTATGTCGCCCAACGCCAATAGTTACCCCATTAGAGTATGGCGTGCCGAAAAGAGGTTGTACGCGACCTTGGAAGATGCTGAGTATGCCATCAATGTGCGTGTGCTGGAGGAGCAGTACAAGCTGATGGTCGATGAGCAGAGACTCTACTGTTTCTTTGTCTATGAGTATCCGCTGGATGAGGATATTCGTTACGCAAAGGAGCTATCAGCCATCACCGTACGCTCATATCTTGCCGATGGCAAACTCTGGAAACAGAGCATTGGTGATTTGTTGCATGGCGAACACGACAATCCCTTTACTGGTCGTCCTGCACAGGAGTGTAGCTTTGATGTGGGTGATGTGTGCGAGGTGTACAATCGCCATATGGGGGAGGTTGTACCAGTGATTGTTGAGGCAAGACCCCTAACTCCAAAGGAGTTGAGTGAACTGTCTAGGAACCAGGAGGTAGAGTATACCGATGCCTACTTCACTTTGGGTGTGAAGCGCAGTGATGATGCAAGCTCAAAGTACTTTTCTGTCTATCTCTTCCCTCCACGATTCGAGATTCCACAGCAGGATAAGGAGGTGCTTAAGGAGAATCTTGAGCGTTACGAGGAGGTGCTGGATGGTGTTGTAGATGTTATGTATGGTCTGCCAGAAGGTATATCCAATCCCAGGATATTTGGAGGTAGCATGGAGGCGCTGGAGGGCTACCTCTACGTTCCTGGAAAGTGGTGCGGTTGTGACTATGCACTGCTGCTAGATGCAAGCGCTAACTACATAAAGGATATGCATCCCTTGTGGTGTTATGTTGTCTATCCTCATTGCAATGAGACACTTCTTGTGCCGCTAACCATAGGGCACAATCCAAAGGTGTTGTGTGTAGATGGGGACTATGCTAGTGTCGCTGAAGCAATTGAGAAGAATTACGATTTTGATTTGTTTATCTCTTGCAATATGAATATTATCATTCAACTTGCGGATGAGTGCATCAATGAGGATGTATTCATGTGGATGGTAAGTGGTGCGGACAAATCGCAGCAGGCGATTGAAGAGTAACTAATAATGAAAATTACAAAACGAGATAGAATTATGAGAGAGTTGAAATGTCCACATTGTGGTGAGGCCTTTGTTATTGATGAGGCTGGCTATGCATCGATTGTTAACCAGATTAAGACCAGTGAGTTTGAGACGGAGTTGAAACGTCGTGTTGCTGAGGTTGTTGCACGTCAAAAGGTGGAGCAGGAGGCTATGCAGGCACGAACCGAGATAGAGATTGAGAAGCGCATGGCGGAGCAGCTGAGAGTGATTGGTGAGCGCGATGCAGCCATCGCTACACTTAAGGCTCAACTTGAGAGCGCTGGTCAGGCAAAGAGTGCGGAAATGCATGAGGAGCTTAGTAAGCGTGATGCTACAATCGCCTCGCTCAACGCACGCATCGAGAGCATCAATCAGATGAAGGCGCTCGAGATGCGCGAGGCACTCAATACACGCGAGGCTCAGATATTGGAGCTTAAGAACAACATCAAGCAGATGGAGGTGGAGAGTGAGTACAAGGTGGCTATGGAGCGCTCTAAGATGGCGGAGGAGATTCACGCCAAGGATTTGCAGATTGCTGAGTGGAGAGACAAGGTAAAGTCTGAGAAGAACGAGTCTACCATGCGCGAGAATGCTCTGCGCGAGAACCATAAGGCAGAGTTGAAGATTATGCAAGACCAGGTTGAGTTCTACCGCGACCTCAAGAGCCGCCTATCAACCAAGATGATTGGTGAGAGCCTTGAGGAGCATTGTGCCATGGAGTTTGAGCGCTCGCTACGCATGCATATGCCCACAGCGACATTCGAGAAGGATAACGCTGTGGTGGATGGCACTAAGGGTGACTTTATCTACCGTAACTTCGACGAGGATATGGAGTATATCTCTATCATGTTCGAGATGAAGCATGAGGCTGATGACACCGCTTCGAAGCAGAAGATTGCGAGCTTCCTTAAGAAGCTGGACGAGGATCGCTCAAAGAAGAAGTGTGAGTACGCGGTGTTGGTGACAACGCTGGAGGCTGACAATGAGCTCTATAATGGCGGTATTGTCGATGTGTCGCACCTCTACGACAAGATGTATGTTGTGCGTCCTCAGTTCTTTGTACCAATCATTACGCTCCTTACTCAGGCGGCAAAGAAGAGTGTGGAGTATAAGCGCGAGCTCGACATCACACGCAGTCAGACTATTGACGTCACCAACTTCGAGAAAAAGCTCGAGGCCTATAAGCAGGATGTCGCCTATAATGTCAACCTGGCGCACAAGCAGTTTGAAGAGGCCATTGCCCACATCGATAAGAGTATCAAGCAGTTGCAAGATACGCGCGAGAGTCTTATGGCATCGGGTAGAAATCTGCGCATTGCCAACGACAAGGCCATTGAGATGACCGTCAGAAAGTTAACCTTCAAGAATCCTACTATGAAGGAGAAGTTCGCTCAGGCTAAGGCTCAGTCAAACGAACAAGTAAATGAGCATGCAGTAGAGCAGGATGAGTAGTGGATAAGTGTGTCGAAAGAGGATTGCTGAATTTAATGGTGGTTTAAGGTATTGTCATACAGGTGGTTGCAAGGATACTTGTCTGAGAATATTTCGACAAATACAATGAGAAGTTGTTGTGCCTGAGATGACACACTTCTACCACGCACGTTTTATAGCTATTTAAGGGAGATCATCTCGATCATGGCGAGGAGTTTCAAGCTATGATGAACGACTTGAATAGTAGGTATGGATTCTCGATAAGGATTAAACGTGACATGGACAAACTGCACCCCGCCGCCCATATATCAAAGGTCGGCTGGTGGTTAGTCCGACTGTTTGTGTAGTAATATCAGATAGACCAATGTAAAAAGTGTAGCTGTTTATGGCTACACTTTTCTTTTATGTTATACTTATCTCTTCAGCCTAGATACTCCTAAAGAACTGGATTATACCCCAGAGCATTGCACCCCATGCTACTACATAGGTGCCGCCTTCGCTGGCTGCATTATATGTGAAGATAGTCACCGCGAGACCGCCTACAAACCACAGCAGACCAAATATCATGTTCTTCTTTCTTGACGATTTCCTCTCTTCGGCCATTTGCTCGAGAAGATTGGATATGACAATTTTCGCATCCGAGTAACTTAAGCCACGGTCCATGAGTAGGTTGATAACATCCTGCTGTGACCTGTTATACTCAAAAAGTTGTTGTGCAGCGTAGTTGTAAATCTCCTCTACTATTGCTTGGTTGGGATTGTTTGTGTTCTCCATAGTTTTAGGTGTGTTAGTTGGTTTTATTATCAAAGATGCATTAGTGGTGGTAATTCTATCACATCCAGCCACTTTTATTTCGTTGAGTGTTATGTATATGCGTCAGATGGTGTTTCGTGGCTATAAAATTGGTGTCAATGATGTCTTTAAATTACATTTTATTGGGAAAGATTGACTATGAATTATCTTTTTTTACTATCTTTGCAAACTATATATTACATAGGTATGCAGCGAGTTGCGATATTTCCTGGGTCGTTTGACCCATTCACACGAGGCCATGCGGCGGTGGTTGAGGAGGCTCTGAAACTCTTCGATAAGGTCGTTGTGGCTATTGGTTACAATACTCAGAAGCGCGGTCTGCTCTCGGTTGAGGCGCGTAAAGCACTTATCGAGAGAGTTTATAGCGACGATCCTCGTGTTGAGGTTACTGCCTACACTTCACTCACGGGTGATGAGGCGCGAAGAGTGGGTGCTGTGGCGATGATTCGCAGCGTGCGTAATGTCACCGACTTCGACTATGAGCGCACAATAGCCAATGCCAACAGGTCGATCTATGGCGACCTGTCTACGGTGATTGTGCTTGTGCCTGTAGAGGTGGAGCATATCAGCTCGTCACTTGTGCGCGAACTCCACGCCTTTGGCCGCGATACCGATGCGCTACTGCCCGAGGGTATACGTCTCGAGGAGTACCTGAACTTAAGTAAATAACTAAAAACCAAATAATATATCATGCAGTTTACAGCAGAGATGATTGCCGGATTGCTTAACGGCACAGTCGAGGGCGACAAGAACGCCACAGTATCAACAGTTTCATCTATCGATGGTGGCAAGGCTGGTTCGCTTGCCTACCTTACTAACCCAAAATATGAGCCCTACGTATACACCACAGAGGCATCTATCGTTCTCGTAGATAGCACCTTTGAGCCTAAAGATGAGGTGAAGACGACGCTTATCAAGGTTGAGAATGTGGGTGCATGTGTGCTCAACCTTCTAGAGATGTACAATGCTACTCGTCCACGCAAGACTGGTGTCTCGAAGCTCGCCTCTATCCATGAGGGTGCAGAGGTCGGCGAGGGTTGCTTCATTGGTGACTTCGCTGTTGTTGAGGGCACAGCAAAGATCGGCGCTAATGTGCAGATCTATCCCCAGTGCTACATTGGCGACAATGTTGTTATCGGTGAGGGTACAAAGCTCTATCCTGGTGTGAAGATATATGAGGGTTGCGTAGTGGGTAAGAACTGTATTATCCACGCCGGCGCTGTTATCGGTGCTGATGGCTTCGGTTTCGCACCCAAGGAGGATGGCACGTTTGCCAAGATTCCTCAGTTGGGTAATGTCATCATCGAGGACAACGTGGAGCTTGGTGCAAATACATGTGTTGACCGCGCTAAGACCGACTCTACAATCATCCGCTCTGGTGTTAAACTCGATAACCTTATTCAGGTGGGCCACAACGTGCAGATTGGCTCTAACACCGTCATGTCGGCACAGGTGGGTATCGCTGGTACAACAAAGATTGGTGCCAACTGCTTCGTAGGTGGTCAGGTGGGCTTTGCCGACCATATCACCGTGGGTAACAACTGTAAGATTGGCTCACAGAGTGGTTTGGATAAGAGCGTGCCCGATGGCGAGATCCGCTTCGGTTCACCAGCACTCCCCGGTGTTCAGTATCACCGCTCGTTTGCTGTGTTCAAGAACCTCCCAGAAATGGCGCAGAAGCTCCGCGAGTTGGAGAAGCGCATAACAAAACTTGAGGAGTAACACCTACGTATAGCGTGGCGGAGAGAGTACGCATAATGGGCATCGACCCTGGTACCAACTATATGGGCTATGGCGTCATCGAGATTTGTGACGGCAAGCCT
>JAEIGA010017633.1_pt1 | contig 10878 bp, 15 predicted proteins | sample 9270691 | NCBI WGS metagenome assembly JAEIGA01 (sample SAMN17057246, study PRJNA624740) | gut metagenome | biome: biome; isolation source: fecal sample | host: Bos grunniens | place: China: Xizang | collected 2019 | reverse complement strand
TAACATCAATGGACCTTCTTACAGACTGAAGGATCAGATGCAATATATGCTGGAAGATAACTAAAAAATATCATATAAGCATGTCGGTTTTCCTACACGCTTATATGATATAAAACCTACATTTTTATATTGACATTTGCAGGAGGAGAAGAAACATGAAAAAAATGTATGAAAAAAGTGAGATTACCTTTGCAATCCTATGGATCGTGATCTACGCGGTGGGCATGGGGACGCTGCAAAACAATTTCGGCCTCGATTCGCTGTGGCACATGCTCGGCCTGATCGTGATATCCGCAGCGATTTTCCTGTTTGTGAAAAAGAACGGGCTCATGGAAGTGTACGGCCTGGCCGGCTGGGCGAAGAACAGCAGAGCCATGCTGTGGTTCATTCCTTTGTGGCTCCTCTCCTGTATGAATCTCTTAAGCGAATTTCAGCCTGATTGTCCTGTACCGGGACTGTTCTATGCCGCTGTATCCATGGCTTTGGTCGGATTTGTAGAGGAACTGATCTTCCGAGGCTTCCTGTTCAAAGCCATGCTGAAGGACGGCAATGTGAAAGCAGCTGTCATCGTTTCCTCCGTCACCTTCGGGATGGGACATATTATAAATCTTTTTACCGGACATGAGCTGATTGCCACCCTCATCCAGGTGGTTTTCGCGGTTGCCATGGGCTTTGTCTTTACGCTCGTTTTTTATAAGAGCGGGAGCCTTCTGCCCGGGATTCTGGCGCACAGCTTCATCGATGTAACCTCTGTCCTCGCATCCGACGAAGGCTCCCAGTCTATGAATTTGATCGTGCATATCGTGGTCATTGTCGTATCTGTAGCCTACAGCCTGTATCTGGCAAAACGCGTTGAGACGCCGGCAATCAATCGAGCAGACACAAAACAGGAGAATCTGGCATGAAAAAATCATTCATTGGTGGAATGGCTTTAGGGGCATTTCTGGTATCGCTGATTCCGTACAGAGTTCAGACACACGAAAAGACCGGTTATGCATTTGCCATTCCTCCGTCCGGACTGGACGAACAATATTTCCTAAACGGAATCAGTTAAGTCCTGTCGAGATGGAATAGATAAATGTATTTTATAAAATACTTATTGACTGTGCTGATAAATACGGGATATAATATTAAAGGTTTAGGGAGTAGCTCGCATAGGTATTATGCGATATATTTCGTCAGTACGGGATTTAATCCCCGGGATATGTCATAAGTAGCGAGACTTTACCACAGTTTATCTGTGGTGGAGTCTCGCTTTTTTTATTGATTGAAAGGAGGAAAAATGTTTTTAGTAAGTATTATTATTTTAGTTGTTGGTTTTGTAGCCTTAATAAAAGGCGCTGATTGGTTTGTTGATGGAAGTTCGGCTATGGCGAAAACGCTTCATGTGCCAGGGGTGATAATCGGTTTGACGATAGTAGCACTTGGAACAAGCGCACCTGAATTAGCGGTAAGTACACTTGCAGCTCTTCAAGGGTCAAATGAGATAGCTATTAGTAATGTTGTTGGCTCTAACATATTTAATCTATTGTGTGTTTTGGGTGTTTGTTCTCTAATATATCCTGTTCCAGTTGAGAAAGGAATATTAAACAGAGATTATCCGGTGACAATAGCAGTTACAGTCATTGTTTTGTTGGGAGCTTGTTTTAAAACTATATTTTCCACAGGATGGGTGCATATAGATATGGATTCAAATGTGGGATTGATTAGTAGACCATTGTCTATTGCACTTTTGTTATTTTTTATTGCTTATATTGTGTATCTGATTATTGATGCTAAAAAGAATCCGACAGAAGATGATGATATAGATGTACAGCCTTTATGGAAAAGTGTTGTATTGATAATCATTGGAATTATGTTGATTATAGGTGGGGGTCAGGCTGTTGTATATGCTGCGAAGGCAATTGCGAGAACCTTTGGAATGACTGAGACTTTAATTGGACTCACGATAGTTGCGGTAGGAACATCGCTTCCTGAATTGGTTACATCTATTGTTGCAGCTAAAAAAGGTGAGACTGGAATGGCTGTCGGAAATGTTGTTGGATCAAATATCTTTAATATGATGTTTATTCTGGGGCTTTCCTCATTGATTAATCCAATTGATGTAAATATGGCATCATTGTGGGATTTGATAATTCTGGTCATAGTAAGTGTAATTGTATATGTTTTTTCCTGTACAAAAAGAAACATAGGAAAACGAGAAGGGGCGATTATGCTCTTGATATACTTGGCTGACATGGTATTTGCTATTCTACGATAAAAGGAACTACCGAGATGGAGTAGTCAGAATGTCAGATATTTGTATGTTAATAAATCAGATTTTCTGATAATATTATTAATATAAAAAAGTTTGTTGATTGCAGGCGAGTACATCATATGAAAGAAGGATAAAAATGACATTACAGCAGTTGAAATACATTGTAACCGTAGCAGAAGCAGGAAATATTACAGAGGCGGCAAAACGCCTCTTTATTTCACAGCCTAGTCTTACCAATGCTATACGGGAATTGGAAAAGGAAATGCAGGTTACTATTTTTAACAGAACGAATAAAGGGGTAATCATTTCTGATGAAGGAGATGTCTTTTTGTCCTATGCCCGTCAGGTATTAGAACAGGCGGATTTATTGGAAGAGAAGTTTCTCAATAAGAAAGAAACAAAGCCGAGATTTTCTGTTTCCTGTCAGCATTATTCCTTTGCGGTGAACGCTTTTGTGGATTTGATTCGTTCCTTTGATTCGGACAAGTATGATTTTACATTAAGGGAAACCCAGACTTTTGAAATCATAGAGGACGTGAGTCGGATGAGAAGTGAAATCGGAATTTTATATACCTCTCCAAAGAATGAACAGGTTTTAATGAAACTGATGAAAAAACATGAATTGGAATTCGAGGAATTATTTGTGGCAAAGCCTCATGTATTTATTAATTCAAATCACCCCTTGTCAAAAAATAAGGTGATTACCTTGGAGGATTTAGAGGATTATCCGTATCTTTCTTTTGAACAGGGAGAATATAATTCTTTCTATTTCTCAGAGGAAATCCTAAGTACCTTGGATCGAAAGAAAAATATCAAGGTTCGTGATCGGGCGACTTTGTTTAATTTATTGATTGGTTTGAACGGATATACAGTTAGTTCCGGTGTGATAAGTAAAGAATTAAACGGCGAGAATATTATTGCAAAGCCGTTGAAGGTAGAAGAATATATGCGCATTGGTGTGATTACACAGAAGAATGCAACGCTGAGTAGATATGGAAAAGTGTATATGGAAGCATTGAAACGGCACATAGAGGTTTGAAATAGTTTAAAACTATTTCAAACCTCTATTTTTTTGTATTTTTCATATGGCTCAAAGTTATTTATACTTATGCCTAATAAAACCTATAAGGAAAATAGGAATATAAAGGAGGCTATCAATGAATAATACAATAGTTGGTTTCCCAAGAGTGGGAAAACTGAGAGAATTGAAATTTATATCAGAAAAATATTTTCGTGGAGAAGTGACAAAAGAAGAATTGCAGCAAGTTGCAAAAGCATTGCGTGAAGAACATTGGAAATTTCAAAAAAGTGCAGGAATCAACCTGATTCCTTCCAATGATTTCTCCTTCTATGATGGAGTGTTGGACACGGCAGTACTGTTTAATGTGATTCCAAAGAAATATCAGGAACTGAATCTGGATGAGATAGATACTTACTTTGCAATGGCGCGAGGCTACCAGGGAGAAGCAGGCGATGTCTCAGCGTTGGCAATGAAGAAGTGGTTTAATACGAACTACCACTATTTGGTTCCGGAAATTAGTGATGATACAGAAGTGAAGCTGGTAGGCGAAAAGCCTTTTGAAGAGTATGTGGAGGCAAAGCAGTTAGGCATTCAGACGAAGGCGGTTCTGATTGGTCCTTTTACATTCTTAAAACTGGCAAAATATCAGGGGGAAAAGAAAGCAGCAGAGTTTGCTCAGGACTTTGTGAAAGGATATGTAGAAATCCTGAAAAAGTTTGAAAGTCTTGGAACTGAATGGGTTCAGTTTGATGAACCTGCTTTGGTTCAGGATCTGACTGTTGAGGATTTAAACTTATTTAATACGCTTTATAGAAATATATTAAAGGAAAAAAGAAATACTAAAATTTTATTACAGACCTATTTTGGAGACCTTAGGGATTACTATCAGGAAATAACAGCATTGGATTTTGATGGTTTCGGTTTGGATTTTCTGGAAGGAAAAGAAACTTTGCATTTGATTGAAAAGTATGGATTTCCGGAAGGAAAAGTTCTGTTTGCGGGATTGGTAAATGGAAAGAATATTTGGAAGAGCAGTTATGAAAAAGTGCTGGGAACTTTAGAAGAACTGAAGAAGTACACAAAGGAAATTGTATTGTCTACATCCTGCTCATTACTTCACGTACCTTACACACTGCAGAATGAGAATTCCTTAAAGCCAGAAGTAGAACAGTACTTTGCATTTGCACAGGAAAAATTACAGGAACTTCGTGAACTGAGTGTGTTAACAGATACTGATGATTATAGAATAGAAAAAGAATACCAGGAAAATAAGGAATTGTTTGCTAAGGAACGTCTCGGCCAAAATCCGGATGTGAAAGCAAAGGTTGATGATTTAAAAGAAGAAGATTTTATTCGACTTCCAAAGCGAAGCGAAAGACAGAAAATCCAGAAGGATGCCTTAGAGCTTCCGATCTTCCCAACCACAACTATTGGTTCTTTCCCACAAACAATCGAAGTGAAAAAGAACAGAACTGCATATCGCAAGGGAGAAATTGATAAGGCAGCTTACGACAGTAAAGTTAATGAGTTCATTAAGGCGTGTATTGAAAAGCAGGAAGAAATCGGTATTGATGTGTTGGTACATGGAGAATATGAGCGAAACGACATGGTGGAATTTTTCGGTGAAAACTTAGAAGGTTATGTGTTTACGGAAAAAGCATGGGTACAGTCTTATGGAACAAGGTGTGTAAAACCGCCGATTATCTTTGGAGATGTGAAGAGAACGAAGGCAATTACTACCTCGTATTTGGAGTATGCACAGAGTCTGACAGATAAGCCGGTGAAAGGAATGTTAACAGGTCCTGTAACCATTCTGAACTGGTCATTCCCAAGGGAAGATGTTTCACTGAAGGAAATGGCTTACCAAATTGGAATTGCTATTCGTGAAGAGGTGCTGGACTTGGAAAAAGCAGGCATCAAAATCATTCAGATTGACGAAGCTGCTTTGAAGGAAAAACTTCCAATCCGTCAAAGCGATTGGTACACAGAATATCTGGATTGGGCAATTCCGGCATTCCGCTTATGCCACAGTGGTGTTAAACCGGAAACACAGATTCACACTCACATGTGCTACAGCGAATTTAACGCAATTATCAAAGACATTGACAATATGGATGCAGATGTAATCTCCTTTGAGGCATCCCGTTCCAAATTAACGATTTTGGATGCCATTCAGGAAAGTGATTTTGAAACCGAGGTTGGCCCGGGTGTTTATGATATCCACTCCCCAAGAGTTCCTTCGGTAGAAGAGATTATGGGTGCTTTAAAAACTATGCTTAAAAAAATTGATAAAGATAAATTGTGGGTAAATCCGGATTGTGGTTTGAAAACAAGAGGAATTTTGGAAACAGAAGCCAGCTTAATCAATTTAGTTGAAGCAGCAAAGATTTTGAGAAAGCAATATTAGAAATCGGGGTGGCTTCTCGCCCTGATTAAAAGAGAGGGAATTAGAATGCAAATATCAGAAGTATACGAAAAAAAGGGAAGAAGCCTGTCCTTTGAAATTTTTCCGCCAAAGAAAGATGAAGAGTTAAAGAATATTGATGAAACCTTATCAGTGCTTAGCGAATTGAAGCCGGATTTCATCAGTGTCACCTTTGGAGCCGGAGGTGGGTCAAATTGTAACCGAACCATTGAACTGGCAAAGAAAATAAAAGAGGATTATCAGATTGAACCGGTGGTTCATTTGACCTGCTTAAGTTACAATCAAAAAGAAATTGACGAATTTGCCAAGGTGTTAAAAGCGGAAGGAATCCAGAATGTGCTGGCGTTACGGGGAGACAGAAATCCCAATGTGCCGGAAAAGAATGACTTTCATCACGCATCTGATTTGATTTCCTATATTAAAAATCGAGGGGATTTTTGTGTGGCAGGAGCTTGCTATCCGGAATGTCATCCGGAATCTGATAATCGAGTCAGTGAGATGAGAAATTTGAAGACAAAGGTTGATGCCGGAGCAGAGATTCTCTTATCTCAACTGTTTTTTGACAATAGCGAGTTTTATCGGTTTGTAGATGATTGCAAGATTGCAGAAATAGATGTGCCGGTCATCCCGGGAATTATGCCAGTTATTAATGCAGCACAGATTAAGAGAATGATTACGATGTGTGGTGCGTCCTTACCGGTGCGTTTCCAAAAGATTATCAGCAAATACGAGAACAATAAAGAAGCATTGTTTGATGCAGGAATTTCTTATGCAACCAGTCAGATTATCGATTTGTTAGCCAATGACATTGATGGAATACATTTATATACAATGAATAACCCGAGAGTAGCAAGAAGAATCTGCGAGGGGATAAAACATCTTTAAATAAAGTTTTTTTGGCTCTGGCAATAGCCGAGAGAGTTAATAATTCAGGTGCTATAGTGTAGGCTGTAGCACCTGAATTGTTTTGTGAAGGCAGCAATATTAACGCTGTTAGTTGAGAAACAATCGCAAGAAGTTGCTAGAGATCATTAAAAAAGAACATATGTTGTGGTACACTAGAAAAGATAGAGTTTATTGATAAGTTGTCAATGGAGAATAAATAAAGTGAAAGAAAATATACAAAAAATATTTAAAAATTGGAATGATACAATCATATGGTCATGTTTGCAGGGGATAATGGGAGAAATTCACACTAACTTGTCTGAAGATGCCGCGATGGCAATATTAGGAGATTTTGCATTTTATGCAGGAAAGCCAAGTGAGGAATTAGTTAAGTATAAACCGGAAAGTTGCAAACAGGACTTTATTATTATGGTGCCACAGAATGCAGGCTGGGCTGAATTGATTGAGAAATGTTACGGGGATAAAGCGAAAAAAGTAACAAGGTATGCAATCAAAAAAGAAATGAATATATTTGATGTAAAAAAATTGCAGCAGGCGGTAGATAGTTTGCAATCGGGTTATGCGTTAAAGAAAATGGAAGAAGCAGAATACAATATGTGCAAGAAAAATACCTGGGCAAATGATTTGGTGTCACAATATAAGGATTATAAAGACTATAAAAACTTTGGATTAGGCATAGCTGTTTTAAAGGATGGGGAATTGGTGGCCGGAGCCTCATCATATAGTAGATATGACAAAGGTATCGAGATAGAAATTGACACGAGGGAAGACCATCGAAGAAAAGGGTTGGCATATGTGTGCGGAGCAAAACTTATTTTGGAATGTTTAGAGGAAGGATTATATCCAAGCTGGGATGCACAAAATAAATGGTCAGTAGCATTGGCAGAAAAGCTGGGATACCATTTTAGTCATGAATATGTGGCGTATGAGATAATGGGTTATTAGATATTAGTCGGAGAGAAAATGTTATGTGTGAATGTGTATTTTGTCATAAAGAAAAGATTATAACAGATTTTATATATGAGGATGGGCTGGTGATGGCTTTTATGGATATGGAGCCTATCAATGAAGGTCATATATTACTGGTGCCGAAACAGCACTATCTGGATGTAGATGAAATTCCGGATGAATTGCTGGCACATTTGATGATTGTGTCAAAGAAGATAGTAGCAGCATTAAAAGAAATATATCATCCGGATGGATATAGTATTATGCAAAATGGTGGCGAGTTTAATGATGTGGGACATTACCATATGCATATTTTCCCAAGATACATAGAAGATGGATTCGATTGGTCTTATGGTAGTGAAGAAAAGGCTGTGAATGCAGAGATAGCAGAACGGATAAGGAAGCAGTTGAGAGTTGATTCAATCATTTCAGATGAGCGAATTAAGGAAAGAACCAATTGTTAAAATTGTAAATTATTTAAAAGACAACGAAGAGATTACAACGGCAAAAGGTGTGGAAATCACTGGAAAATCGGAGGCTCAAGTTAAAAGATACTTAAAAGTTTTATGTAATTTAGGAATTATAAAAAGCACTCGTACTACAAAAGGTAATGTGTATGTTAGAATTTAGATGATCCGCTCGTTTAAATGAGTGGATTATGATTGAATAGCGATTAGGATAAAGGTCTAGGAGGTGACTTTGCTTGGGTGACAATGGTGGAATTTACAGTTTGGCTGGATTTGCATATCAAATAAAGGTATTTGTTCTGTATGAAGGACTAACCATCTTTATCACATCCTATTGCTGTTGCGAGATGTGTTTTCCCGGTTCCGGGTGTTCCATAAAAAAGAATGTTTTCCGTATGCTCAAGAAATCGAAAAGTTCCAAAATCCCTAATCTCAGTTTTATTTACCGACGGCTGAAAATGATAATCAAACTCTTCGAGAGTCTTTATATAAGGAAAGTGAGAAACACTTACCTGTATCTGAGCAGCACGGTGATTCCTTAATGAAATCCTCCTATACATCTGTCCATGTTTAATAAATTATTTTTGACGAATGCAAGAATCCAGACATCAGTTTTGCTATGCATGGCAACGCTTTTAAGAATGTCACATGCTGTATCAATTGTATAGTTGTACATTTTCGAACTTACTTCGTGACATACAACTAACTCATTGTTATAATAGATGCTAAGATTGCCGCTATCGTCAGTGGTAACGGTCATTTTTTCGCCTATGTAACGAGTAGGCACAGAGTATTTTCTAACTTTTTCTTAGTGAGTGTAAATAAAAATCAATTAAGAAAAGGAGATTCAAAACAATGGAAATGGTTTTAAATAACGGATTTTGTGAAATGTCACAGGATGAAATGATGTTATTAGAAGGAAGAGATGTCCTAAGAAATGTCGGTTATGGTGGTGCTACTGTGTGCTGTGTTATGGCATGTGTAGCAACAACTGTTTGGTATTGGTATGATGCGACTCGCTAAATAACATTGTAGATTATATTTTTTCTTGTTTATATTGAGATGTATATACATCTCAATATAAACATATATGAAAAGTGTGATAAAGGTTAACATAGAAATTATTAAATATTATATTAATGGAAAGGTGGTTATTATTTATGAAGTGCTTATCATGTGGAAATACAGAGTTTGAGGAAACTAAGGTAAATGTTGAAGGTAAAATATATGGTTTAGTTATAAAAACTGGAAAAAAGAAAAGTAAATTAAAAGCGGTGGTATGTAAAAACTGCAAGATGGTTTATTTTCAGCAAGATGAAGGCAAGGATAAATGATACATAAGCATAAAAAAATATAAAAATTGGATAAGGCAATTCACAGATTTTCTGTGGGTTGTCTTTTTTATTATAATAGTTATTGAGAATAAATGGTTGCAATAAGTACTGTTGCAGTACTGTCTGGTTAAAAAACAATTGTGATGACATAGCATCTTGACATCGCAATCATATGGAAGTAATATAACGTACATACGGACTATATACGAAAAAACGTATAAATGCAGAAAGGTAGAGAGAGGAGGGCAAAAGTTATGTTGTATCCGGAGATTTCTTCTAGAGAATTGATAGAAAAACTTGACTCAGACGATTTTTATAAGGTTTATGGAAATCCTGTCAAATGCAAAATATTTGATAAGGATAAAATCTTTATGTCTTTTAATTTGTATGAGCGACTGTTTGGTAAGGTCGATTTAGATAAAGAAAAAACAATAGAAATGGATGATTTTATCAGAGCAATAGTATTGCAAATGCTTCATGAGAATCCGGTCAGTTTATCTGATACGGAGGACGGATATTCACTTTCTATGGAAAGCGAAGTTTACGACTTCTTAAATCGAAATACATTAAAAGATTTTGGGATTACACTTGAGAAACTCACATCTTATTTCTTTGAGTGGATAGCTGCTTGTCCGGAGGAGTTTAAGATATGGATAGATGAAAGTGTAATGGAAAAGGGAGCGGAAAATGACAATTAGTGAACGTATTTTTAAATTAATGGAAGAACGTGAAATTACCCAGATGGACTTTTCGAAAGCTACAGGAATAGCACAGAGTACTATTAGTGATTGGAAACGAAAGAAAACGAACCCGTCTGCAGATAAAATAATGATTATTTGCAATGTGTTAAAAGTGACTCCATATGAATTGTTGCAGGATACGGTTCAATCTGTAGATGAGTTGGATTATCGAGTGGTTACAAAAGGCACAAAGGAATATGATCTTTTGATTGAAATGGAAAGTCTTAAGAAATCGCAAAAAGAAAGATTGTTGGGGTACATAGAGGCATTAAAACAATAGGTTTGATGGCGGTGCTTTATTCATTAAGCATCGCTTAAACATATGTTAAAAAACTTATAAACGGCAAGATGACGTAAAGACGGCGGAGGAGGAAATATTAAGTAATTAAAAACATTATCAAACGTGAGCAAATGTACTCAAAGATACCTAAAATCCAAGGTATTAGTTGGCAACTTAAAGCTACTGAAAGCACAGGAAATACCAGTGCAGGTTGAAATAGTCCTGCTAACTACGGTGTAGAAGCCTGATGGTTGTGTTTGAGTAATGGTGTAAGTCTACGAAAACCAAGTAGCAAAAAAACTAAAATTTTAAGAAAGGAGAGCCTACTATTTAGATGAAATCCATATAAAGTCACGCACAAGGCAATATGGATATGTACCGATGGCTTAGTCGGGAATTTACGACTGTGGAGTGTACAAGAACTTGTGAGTAGTATATCTGTTTATAGATTACCAAAGCATACACGTTGAAGCAGTAACTACAAATCGTGAGATTGTAGC
>JAEIGA010017632.1_pt1 | contig 10879 bp, 12 predicted proteins | sample 9270691 | NCBI WGS metagenome assembly JAEIGA01 (sample SAMN17057246, study PRJNA624740) | gut metagenome | biome: biome; isolation source: fecal sample | host: Bos grunniens | place: China: Xizang | collected 2019 | reverse complement strand
ACTTTCTACAAATCCTTCTCTTGGTCCTTTGATAACGGTAGAAGTAGGTGGCTCTGATATAGAACGAGTTTGAAAATACTTCGCTTCAAATGAAAATGCACTAGCGATAGTATCGCAAATCATTACTGCATTGCCGTCAACTATTTCTAATATTGTTTCGTCAATAGATTCAATCATCGTCTTTTCAGGCGATAGAAAGGCTTCAAATATTTCTTCCTTATTCGGTTTGCCTTGTAGTTCTTTAGACGGCTTTAATACTAGTTCCCCTAAGTAGTCCTTGTTTACTAAAGTGTTGATAAAAATTAAATATCCGTCATAATCTCCAACTTTAAGGCTGACAAATTCAGCATCGTCAGTTTTTATTTGTTTTTTTATTAACTGTAAATCTTCTTGTAAATTTCCCGTTAAATTCATAAAATTAGTATTTTTGTTTTTGAAAATTTTATGCTAAAAAAAGAGCAAACTGCGTTATGCGTTTGCTCTTAATATTTAATGTTCAATAAACTTTTTTAGTTATTCGTCTTTTTCAGACTTTATGGTTTTAATGATAATTTCGACTATAGCCGTTAAGTCGTTGTCTTTAAGTAAAACGCTAGCGTTGTCTTTAATTATCGATTCAATTTTTTCAAAAAGTTCGCCATCGTTTATACCGTCTATACCTATAGTAGATAGAACAAAGTCAATTTTTTCTAATACTTCGTTCTTTTTGTGGTCTTCTACTAAGCCGTCTAAAATGCCTTCAAGCAACAAGACTGCAGGGTTAACAGTAACGCTTTCTCCGTTACAAATCTTTTTAACGGTGATAGAAATCACTATTGAAATCGTTCCCGCTACAAGACCTGAAACTAAGACTTTGCTAAAAATGAAAGTTTCGCTTGCAAAAAGCCATTGGTAAATTAGCGTTATTATAACCGAAAGTACGATTGGTATTAGATTTTTTACTAATACGTGTGCTTTTTTAAGTAAAGTTTTGTCTAAAGCATAGTCGATAATGCTTGCAACGATAGCAATGATAACGGTTGATAAACCGTATTTTGAAAAGAGTTCTTCTAAATTTAAGTTGTTCATAATTCTTACCTTCTTTTAAAGGGAAGAATACTAAAAATCAGTCCTTTTTCTTTTTCATCGCCAACCATAATCTTTTATAAAAAGAATAATGATTAAAATAATAATTCGTAATTTTATTTTTCCTCCCTTTGATATTTTTCCAAACGCTACCCGTATGATAACACGTAAAAAACGCAAAAGAAAGTTTATATGACATAAAAAATAGGACTTGCATACAATTATTTTTTTTCTTGCCAAAACATAACAATAGAAAAAAGCATAAAGGGGTAAAAAATGTTATTAGATTTTTTGACGTATTTTCTAGGTAAAATCACGTTTTTTGCGGGAAGTATTTTAAACGGTGCTTCCTTTCCGAAACCGTTAAGCCGTGAAGAAGAAGCCGAATACATTAAAAAAATGCAAGAGGGCGATTCTTTAGCAAGAGAAAAACTAATCAATCACAATATGCGACTTGTTGCACACATCGTGAAAAAATACACCGGTTCAGCAGAAACCGACGACTTAATTTCGGTTGGAAGTATCGGTTTAATAAAAGCAGTAAACACTTACGACGTTTCTAAGGGTTCGGGACTTGCAACTTATACGGCTCGCTGTATAGAAAACGAAATTTTAATGCTTCTTCGTTCTAACAAAAAGTTTAAAAAGGACGTATCGCTTTCAGACTCAGTTGGGTCAGACAAGGACGGCAACGAACTCACGCTAATGGACTTATTATGCGATAGCGAAGACGAAGTGTTTTCTAAAGTAGATAAAGGCATAGAAAGAGAGAAATTTTTAAGTTTTATAAAAGGTGTACTTACCGAGAGAGAATATACGGTGCTTTGTTTAAGATACGGCTTAAAGGGTGGAAAAAATTATCCACAAAGAGAAGTGGCAAAGTTTTTAAAAATTTCTCGTTCTTACATATCACGGATAGAAAATAAGGCGATAGAAAAATTAAAAAAAGCGGTAAAAGAAGGAGATTTCTATTGCTAATTAAAATCGTTTGTGTTAAAATAAATGCAATAGGAGATTTTCTATGGAAAACAAGATAGCCGTCGTGGCAATTATAGTTAACAAATGGGAAGCAGTTGAAAGAATTAACGCTATTCTACACGATTTTAGAGATTATATTATAGGTAGAATGGGCATTCCTTATAAACAAAGGGGAATTTCGGTAATAAGCGTAACGGTTGACGCTTCTCAAGAAGTTATAAACAGTCTTTCGGGGAAACTCGGTATGGTTGACGGTGTAACTAGCAAAGTTTTAGTATCAAAATAAAAAAACAAAGAGTACTAGGGGGATAAAATGAGTTTAGCCGACCAAATTTTCATTAACAATTGTCGTGATATTATTGAAAACGGTTTTTCTGACGAACAATTACAAGTGAGACCACATTGGGAAGACGGAACACCCGCACACACCGTTAAAAAATTCTGTATCGTAAATAGATACGATTTAACCAAAGAATTTCCGATTTTGACTATTCGTCGTACGGCGTTTAAGTCTGCAATCGATGAAATTTTATGGATATGGCAAAAAAAGTCTAACAATATTAAAGATTTAAAATCTCATATTTGGGACAGTTGGGCTGACGAAACGGGTTCTATCGGCAAGGCTTACGGATACCAATTAGGTGTTAAACATAAATATAAAGAAGGTGAATTCGACCAAGTTGATAGGGTTTTATACGACTTAAAGCACAACCCACAATCACGTAGAATTTTGACCAATATTTATACTTTCCAAGACTTGCACGAAATGAATCTTTATCCTTGTGCATATTCAATGACCTTTAACGTTGTAGGGGATACCTTAAACGGCATACTCAATCAACGCAGTAACGACGTTTTAACTGCAAACAATTGGAACGTAGTTCAATATGCAGTACTTTTAATGATGTTTGCACAAGTTTCAGGGTTAAAGGTTGGTGAATTAGTTCACGTAATAGCGGACGCACATATTTACGATAGACATATTCCTATCGTGAAAAAGATTATTGAAAATCCTACGTATCCTGCACCAACACTTAAAATCAATCCCGAAGTTAAAGATTTTTATAAATTTACCGTTGATGATTTTGAACTTGTTGACTATAAGTACACTAAACTTGAAGATAAGATAGAGGTAGCAATATAATGAAAGCGATTGTTGCTGTAGATAAGAAATGGGGAATAGGCAAGAAAAACGACTTATTGTTTTCGCTTCCTGCTGATATGGCTTTCTTTAGAAAGACAACCCTAAACAAAGTAGTAGTAATGGGAAGTAACACACTTAAATCTTTCCCTGGTGGAAACCCATTAAAGAATAGAACTAACGTCGTTCTTTTCCCCGGTGGAGAAAAGAGAGATGACTGCATAGTAGTCGATAGTATGGACGAACTAAAAATAGAACTTGCAAAGTATCCTAGTGACGACGTGTTTATAATAGGCGGGGCAATGTTCTATAAAACCATGCTTCCATATTGTAGCGAAGTGTTGGTTACTAAGGTTGACGCTGACGGCGGGGCTGAAGTTTTTTACGAAAACTTAGATGAACTTCCGAATTGGTCTTGTGTTTATGAGAGTGAATCTGAGCAAACCAACGGATACAATATTAAGTTTACGACCTATAAAAACTCTGACATAAAAGAATTTTAACGTTCCAAAAGTGATCGCTATTTTTAGCGATTGCTTTTTTCTTAAAAAAACGAATAAAGGAAAATATACAAAATGGCAAAACGAAACCAAATGGATATGACTACAGGTCCACTTTTCAAAAAGTTTATAATTTTTTGTATTCCACTTATACTTACTAATTTGCTTCAAAGTTTATTTCACTCGGCAGACGTGTTAATTTTAGGTAAATTTGCAGGAGAAACGGAAGTAGGGGCAGTGTCTTGTACGGGTTCGATAATAAACCTTATTATAGGCTTATTTATAGGTCTATCTATGGGTGCAAACGTTTTGGTTGCTAGAAATCTAGGTAAAAACGACCAAGAAGCCGTTAGAAGAAGTATAGGAACTTCTATCGTTATATCGCTAATTTCTGGCGTTTTAATTATGTTTATCGGATATTTTGGGGCTAGAACCTTTTTAGGTTGGACAAATTGCTTGCCCGAATTTATTGATATGTCAACCGAGTACGTTCAAGTTTATTGCCTAGGTGCACCTTTGATTATATTGTATAACTTTGCTTCGGCTATAATGCGTGCTTCGGGTGATACGAAAAGGCCGTTAATATTTTGATTATCGGTGGCGTACTAAATATAATATTAAATTTATTCTTCGTATTGGTAGTAAAAAAACCTGTTGCGGGCGTTGCTGTCGCTACGATTGCTTCGCAAGGCGTTTCGGCTATTTTATCTTTAATCGTTTTAATGAAAAACAAAACTGCTTGTAAACTTGTATTAAAATACGTAAGAATTTACAAAAACGAACTTAAAGAATTGCTTATAATTGGTATTCCGTCTGGTATTCAAAGTTGTTTGTTTAACTTATCTAACACCATTATATCTAAAAACATAAACGACTTTGGTGTTCCACAATTCGTTACGGGTAACGGCATTGCTCAAACTTACGATACTCTAGTTTATCAAATAGTGCATTCTATCGCTTTAGGTGCGTTGTCGTTTGTTTCGCAAAATTACGGTGCTAAGAACTTTGGAAATATAGTAAAGGTTAGAAAAATGGCATTTTTTACCATTTTAGTGGCAGGTGTCGTTGCTGGTGGGGTAATTGTGCTTTGTTCTCCTTTCCTTGATAGGCTAGGTATAAAAAACGATACAGACCCTAAATCTATCGAACTGATTTTGCATTATGCTTTTATAAGACATTTAATGATGGCAACTTTCCAATTTATTTGCGGTTGGATGGATATGATGGCTAACGTAACCCGTGGTATGGGTAGAAGCGTTTTGGCAATGATTATCACACTTTTCGGTGCTTGCGTGTTGAGAATTCTATGGGTTGAATTAGCACTAGACGTATTTAATATTAGAACACCCGAAATGCTATATTTCTCTTATCTATTCTCTTGGTCGGTTACGACGATTATATACTTTTTCGTACATATTCGCTTGTTTAAGGATACTAAGAAATTATTTGAAATTAAAAACAAACAAGATTGTAACGAAGCTTAAAGTAAACAAACTTATTAAGGAGAGCGATTATGGCTACTAAAACACGTGTTGATATGACTACTGGTCCTATTTTTTCTAAACTATTAGTGTTTTCTTTGCCCTTAATAGCAATAAATATTATAAACCAACTTTTTCACGCAGCCGACGTTGCCGTAGTTGGTATTTTTGCCGACGACGTGTCTGTTGCTGCCGTTAGTTCTACGGGGGCGTTGACTCAACTTGTTATCGGCTTGTTTACAGGTCTTTCTGTTGGTGCTAACGTTTTAATCGCAAAATATATAGGTGCTAAAGATTTATCTAAAATTTCAAAAACGGTAAGCACTTCTATTATTTTTAGTATCGTAGCAGGAGTATTTCTCACCCTTGTTTTTCAATTTTTCACCTATCAGTTTTTAATTTGGATGGGTAGCGACCCTGACGTTATTGATTTAGCAACCACCTATCTTAAAACTTATGCTTTAGGTATGCCTATCGTAATGTTATACACTTTTGGTGGAGCAATGCTTAGGGCGATGGGGGACTCTGTTCGTCCTATGATTTTCGTGCTTATAGGTGGCGTGGTAAACGTTATACTAAACGTCGTGTTTGTTGTCTGCTTTAACCTAGTAGTTGAAGGTGTTGCAATCGCTACAGTCGTATCAAACCTTATTTCCGCCATACTAATGATGATTGCACTCTTTAGAAAAAAAGATTTGTTTGAGTTGAAAGTAAAAGATATTCGCTTTGATAAAGAGTCTTTTATCGAAATGGTAAAAATTGGCGTTCCGGCGGGTATTCAAGGTATGTGCTTTTCGATTTCAAACGTAATAATTCAAAGTACGGTAAACAGTTTTGGTGACAAAATGATGACGGCACAAGGTGCTTCGGCGCAGATTGATGCGTTCATTTATAATATAGGAAACGGTATATATTTAGGTACACTTCCGTTCGTTTCTCAAAATTACGGGGCTAGAAACTACGAAAGATTAAAGAAGATTCCCTTTATCGCAATATTGATTAACTTAATGTTGTGCGTTCCTACTACTATATTAATTTTATTATTTGGCAGGCCTTTGATAAGTATATTTACTTCTACGCCCGAAATTCAAGACCTTGCTTTAATTAGATTATATATTGTTGGAGCGATATACTTCTTGTGTGGAATATATGAAATATTATCGGCTACAATGCGTGGCGTAGGAAGGTCAACTACGTCAATGATTATCGCTATTTTTGGTACTTGTGCATTAAGAATAATTTACCTAATGTTTATATTCCCAACCTTTACTCAAAATAGAGAAGCAATGTTGTATTTAATATATCCAATTACTTGGGTAATTACTTCCTTGATTTTTGTTGCAATGCTTATCCCCACGTATAAACGTATAAAGCATATGTTTAAAGTGAAAAACAAAATGGATACAAAAACGAGTAAAACTCAACAAAACTAAATATAAGATTAAAATAAAAAAAGTCTTTCCTAGCGAAGGGCTTTTTTTTATTGCTACGCAATAACTTTTACTCTAAAAAAAATTTTAAAAAAATTTGCTAAAAAAGTGTCATATAAACTTTAATCTCGAAAAATCGTGTAGTAATATGAGCGTGAAAAGGGCGAACGACTATGCGTGAAATTATCGAAAAAATTTTGGAAATAGAAAACGAACAAAAATTGCGAGAAGAACAAAACCGTCTATCAAAATATAACACGGGTGAAAAGGTTCATAAAAAGCAATTAGAATTTCATAAATGTACCAAGCGAAATAGGTGGGTATTCGGTGGTAACCGAAGTGGAAAGACCGAGTGCGGGGCAGTTGAAAGCATATATCTTGCTTGTGGAATACACCCGTATAAGCCAAACAAAAAAGATTGTTTTGGTTGGGTAGTATCGCTTTCACAACAAGTGCAAAGGGACGTAGCACAAAGTAAAATACTTCACTATTTGCCACCATCGAGAATAGTCGATATAACAATGCTTTCGGGTAAGAAAGACAGCCCCGAATACGGCATTATTGACCAAATAAGGGTTAAAAACGCATTGGGTGGAATTTCCACGATAGGTTTTAAGTCTTGCGACCAAGGCAGAGAAAAATTTCAAGGAAGTTCACTAGATTTTATTTGGTTTGACGAAGAACCACCTAAAGACATTTACGAAGAATGCAAGATGCGTGTTTTAGATAAGCGTGGCGAAATATTTGGAACGATGACACCCCTAAAAGGTCTGACCTTTATATATGACGAAATATTTCTAAACAGTAGAAACAGCAAGGAAGTGTGGTACGAATTTATGGAGTGGGGAGATAACCCCTTTCTAAACCCCGAAGAAGTGGAAGAACTTACTGCGTCGATGTCCGAAGAACAACTCGAAAGTAGAAGGTACGGCAGATTTAAGTCTAACACGGGGCTAGTATATCCAGAGTTTGATGAAAACGTTCACGTCATAGAGCCCTTTAATATTCCAAGCGATTGGCAAGACACGGTGTCGATAGACCCGGGGCTAAACAACCCCTTGTCGGCACACTGGTACGCCGTAGATTACGACGGAACGGTTTACGTTGTTGCCGAGCATTTTGAAGCCAAAAAGGATATTGAATACCACTCTAATGCCATAAAACGAATTTCGGACTTTCTCGGTTGGAAGAAAGACGGGCAAGGAAGAGTGGAAGCGTTAATAGACTCTGCGGCAAACCAAAAAACGCTTGCGACTAATAAAAGCGTAACCGAATTATTCTATGAGAACGGGATAAACGTTAACCCAAAAGTAAATAAGGATATGTTTTCGGGCATTCAGCGTGTAAAGCAATACCTAAAAATTACCGATGGAAAACCTAAGATATACATATTCAAAACTTGTGTAAACCTAATACGAGAATTAAAGAGTTATTGGTGGCAAGAAGCGGGGGACGTTCCCAAAAAATACGACGACCATTGTCTTGACGAACTTAGATATTACTTAATGAAACGACCTGACAAACCTATTTTAAGGCAGGGAAAAACCGAAATTCAAAAGGATAAGGAGCGACGTATAAGACGAATATTAAATGAAAGGAAAAAAATCTAAAAAAACACTCGGAGAAAAGGATTTAAAGGATGCACTTATAAAAAAGGCTCTTGGCTATGACGCAACCGAGATTATCGAAGAATACGTTGCGGGGGACGAAGGGGAAATAAAACTTTCCAAACGCAAGGTAACAAAAAAGAACGTACCACCCGATATTACTGCGATAAAGATGCTGATAGAAGAGGGCGGAAAAAGTGTAAAAGAAATGAGCGATGAAGAACTAAACGAAGAAAAGCAACGGCTATTAAACCTTTTATCAGAGCAAAAATAAAAAAAGGAGAAAAAATTGTATAACGACAAAACAAACACGGTGAAAACCAAAAAAGAACAACAAAAATTTTACGAAGAAATTGTTGCCGACGTTAAGAGTGATTTTGAAAAACGTCAAAAGGAAAGAATTGCGTTAGAAAGACAGTGGGAGTTAAATATGAACTTTCTAACGGGTAATCAGTACTGTTTCATCAATAAAAACGGAGAAATGGCGACGGACGATAAATCTTTTTATTGGCAAAATAGAGAAGTTTTCAATCACATTGCACCCTTAGTAGAAAGTAGAATTGCAAAGTTTTCTAAACTAGAACCGATAATTGCAGTAAAGCCTAGAACAAACGATGATAAAGATTACGACAACGCTTTCGTTATGGAAAAATTAATAAAGAATGCCTTTGAAAAAGCAAACTTGTTAAAGACAGTCAAAAAGGTAACGACGTGGAGCGAAACTTGTGGAACGGGATTTTACAAGGTTATTTGGAACGAAAACGGTGGAAATAAGGTGGGCGTATTTGAAGGAAGAAACGTTTTTGAAGGAGACCCCGAAATTATTCCCGTATCCCCGTTTGAAATTTTTCCCGACAATCTTTACACTGAGGAAATTCAAGACTTATCTAGCATAATTCACGCAAAAGCAGTACCCGTATCAATCATAAAAGAAAAGTACGGAGTGGACGTTGCTGGAAACGACGTTTCGGTTTACAATCTTTCCATTAAAAACTCGTCGGCGTTAAACGCTGAACAAGTTAAAACGGTAATAAACGACAGTGCAATCGTGATAGAAAAGTATGAAAAGCCTACTAATGAGTTTCCAAAAGGCAGGCTAATTACCATAGCGGGCGACAAGTTGTTATATTATGGAGAACTTCCGTACTATAACGCTGAACAAACCACTTATTTTTATCCGTTCGTAAAACAAGAAAGTCAAAATTCAGCGGGAAATTTCTTTGGAAGCAGTATTATTGAACGACTTATTCCCGTACAACGTGCGTACAACGCAGTAAAAAATCGCAAGCACGAATTTATGAATAGACTTTCAATGGGAATTATGAACGTTGAAGACGGCTCTATCGACGTTGAAGAACTTGCTGAAGACGGTTTATCGCCAGGTAAAATTTTGGTGTATAGGCAAGGAAGTAATCCACCAGAAATGATGGAAGGAATTTCAATGCCCAACGAATTTAACGAAGAGGAAGATAAACTATTAAACGAATTCGTGGTTATAAGTGGTGTTAGCGACGTTTCGTCAAGCAAGAATAATGCTAAACTTTCAAGCGGTTCGGCTCTTCAAATGCTCATTGAACAAGATAACGAAAGACTTGTGCCAGTTGCTGAAAGGATTAGAAATTGTTGCTTAGAAATTGCAAGGCAAGTCATATCACTATATAGCGTGTTTCTAGTTGGAGTTAGGGCTATAAAATACAAGGACGGTTTTTATAAAATAAGAATTTGCTATATCGATAAAAGCAAGGTAAATGCTGAGGAAATTTATATGGAGCGAGAAAACGAACTCTTAATGACTTCTATGCAGAAAAAAGACATAACCTTTAAACTTTTAGAAACGGGGTTATTAAATGACGAAAACGGTGTAATTAGGGAAGAAATTAAGGAAAAACTATTAATTTCTTTAGGCTATAAAGACCTTGATTATCAAAAGGGACTATCCACCTTGCAAATGGAAAAGGCACAATACGAAAACGGACTATTGAGAGAAAAAGAACTACCCGTAGAAGAAATAGATAATCACGAAATACACGTAGAAGAACACGCTAGATACGTTTTAAGCGAGTATTCTGAACTAAGTGAAGAGCAAAAGCAAAAGGTATTTAAACACGTAAGAGAACACAAACAAGCAATAAAACAAATAAAAGGAGAATCAATCAATGCAAGAACTTAAAAATGAACAAACGGAAGTTGTAGATGAAATCGCAACCGAAAAAATTCAAGAAAATCAAGTCGATGAATCGACAACCGAAGTCTCATTGGGAAAGTTTAAGGATATAAACACTTTGCTTTCCGCCTACAATTCACTTCAGGCTGAATTTACCAAACGCTGTCAGCGACTAAAGGAATTGGAAACGGCGATTGAAAAAACGGATAAGGTTTATAACCCCCAAAATCAATCGGCAGAGGAGGAGCAAGTAAAACTAACAGATACAACCTTAAAAGAAGAAATTCTTAAAGACTATCTAAAAGAGATAATCGGCTCTAAAAAACCGGTCGTAATGGACGGAGCGGGAGTAGGAGTAAAAGCACCCGTGAAAAAGCCTACGACCATAGAACAAGCGGGAGATTTGTTTAAACAAATACTCTCAGAAAACAACAAGTAAAAAAAGGAGAAAAAAATGGCAATTAATTTAACAAACGCTGATAATGCGTTAAAAAGTTTTTATTTAGACGCAGT
>JAEIGA010017631.1_pt1 | contig 10879 bp, 15 predicted proteins | sample 9270691 | NCBI WGS metagenome assembly JAEIGA01 (sample SAMN17057246, study PRJNA624740) | gut metagenome | biome: biome; isolation source: fecal sample | host: Bos grunniens | place: China: Xizang | collected 2019 | reverse complement strand
GACATCTATTGCTGGCATTTGAGCATTTTCAAATTGTTTATTTATAACAATGTCATCATTCGGAAGTTCTTGCTCAACTATTGGAAGTCCTATATATGAACAAAGACTCTGACGGAATGATGCCAACGTTAACGGAAACGACAATCCAGCATACCAGCTCGCCACATCTTTTTGACTTGCCGTATACAACAAATCGTATGCCGTGATCTTCTTGAAGTTTCTGTCAGACTGAATAACAACTGAATCAACAACTCCGGTAAACAGCTTGATAAATGCTTCATTTTTCACTTTTATATAAACTTCTATTTTACGTCCCTTAACTTCATCAGGTACGTTAAACAGCGTTATCTGCAAACAAGAAGAAATACACCCTATGAATTCGACTTCATCACGATCTAACACGCTTTCCGTCAATTTGAATGACTCTTGTTCGATGTGGCTGTTTTCATACGTCAATCCCAATTGACTGAAGACAACCTTTACCGTCTTATGTGAGTTATCTTGCATAAATAACGCTTTTGTTAAATCGCTACATTCAATCATGTGTGTGCCTTTCTTTCTTGTAATTCAACCTGAAAGCCATCGTTTTTGTTATCAGCCATCTGTGGCAATGTATCGACCGGAGTATAACTCAAGAAACAGTCAATATTCTTGACAATATGCTTGTTTGTGCAATACACTTCAGCATTTATTGCCCCTGTCGCTGAATCCTTCGCACTCTCGACAAAGTTGATAAACCCTTCAAAGTCTGCGACCGTTTTGAATTTCAGAGTAAACGATCCGACAGCCTTCGAGTCTGTGATCTGTCTGTGTACGACATAATCTGAATCAGTCCACTCATAATAATTGTCAGCGTCATTGACTTCGTATTTTCCGAGCGGAATGTGTCTCGTCAAATCTAACGTACTTGTGCCCTTTTTTAGTTTTATTAAACTTGCCATGTTTGCTCCTTAATTCATAAGCGGCGAATATCCGCTGTTTGATTTCATGTATCTCGTGTTCTCGGCTCTGACAAGATTGAAAACGCCCTTCGCATCGCCTTCAAGAACAACATTGACTTGTGTGCTTCCGACCGCTTCCGCGATCATGCTCATGAGTTTATCTGTTCCGACAACAGTTTCGCTCCCCGCTTCACCCGCTCCGAGTAGATTTCCACCTGACGCGCCGAAGATTGTCGGTGAGTTCAAAATATAGGCGTTGTCCATTGCCTTTTTATACCACTGAATGCCGAATTTGGGTGCTTGTGGCGGGTCAAGAGAGAATTTACCCGTCACCGTAATATGTGGCATTTTGATTTTTGGGAACGGCAATTCTCCGCTCAATATGCCCTTGATTGTCTCCCAGATACTTTTCACTTTATCGACAAGGCCTTGAAACTTTTCTTTCAATGCGTCAATCTTCTGTTTGATCGCTTCAACCTTCTCTGATATGGTCTGCTTGATGCCTTCCCATACTTCTTTTATCTTCTCCCATACTTCGGCCGCTTTTGCCTTGATTTGATCCCAATGAGACACCAACAAGACAATTATCACAATTACCGCCGCAATTGCCGCTATAACGCCCAAAATCGGAGCGACAGTCGCCATTGTGAGAGTCGAAACGACGGGTAGTATGGTGCATATCGTCGAAACAAGCGATAATAACGGCGCCAGTGCCGCGACGAGCGCCAATACAACCATAATAACGCCTTGTGTTTCGGGTGAAAGATTTGCGAACCCGTCAACGACTTTTGTTATGAATCCCGAGACCTTTTCCAACACGGGTAACAATGCTTGACCGATGCTTGCTCCGGCCTTCAGTAAATCCGCTCCGACAGTGGCTTTTAATTCGTCCAACGTGTCATTGAATTCGTTCGCCTTTTGCAAGTCTTCGTCAGATATAATCAGACCTTTCTCTTGTGCTTGCTGTGACAACTCTCTGAATGCCTGGCCGCCGTCGTCAATATATCCCGCAAGCTCATCGGCTGATTTTCCGAACAAGTCCATCGCTACCTTATCGCGTTCGGTCTCGTTCTCTATCTTTGACAATGCCGCGATTGTGTTCATGAAGATTGACTCCATGTCGCGATATTGTCCGTTTGAATCTCTGACAGCAACGCCCATACTAACGAGCGTATCTTCGTTTTTGTCGAGTCCCTTCTTCAGTTTTGCAACCGCACTGACAGCCGTGTTCATGTCAACATCGATCATGTCAGCCGCATATTGCATCTTCTGGATGGTATCTGCGGCAATGCCTGACTGTTTCGATAATGTGTTGATTTCGTCCGCTGATTGTGCCGCTTCAACCGCAAGCCCCGCCATGCCGGTAAGTCCAGCCGCCGCCGCCGCTGAAACGGGCTTCAATGCGTCCGATGCCTTCTTTGACTTCTCGGCAACTTTATCGAAACCGCTCTCAATAGACACAATTTGTTTGTCAGTCTCTTGAGCTGCTTCGGTGAATTTCTTCTGTGCCTGTTCGCACTCTACGATCTCACGTTGTACCGCCATATAGTCGTCGGACATCTCATCAACGCCCGCCGCCTTCATCTGTTCTTGTGCCTTCTTCAGTGTTTCAAGTTTCTTCGCGGTCTCGCCTGATGCCCTTCCGAGAAGTTCTTGTTTCTGTGCCAGCAACTCGACGTTTTTCGGATCGAGTTTCAACAGTTTGTCGACATCTTTTAATTGAGTCTGTGTGTCTCTTATCGCTTTGTTTGTGTCTTTTAAGGCATCTTGTAGTTTGGAAGTGTTTCCATCGATTTCGATTGTAATGCCCTTTATATTTCTTGCCGCCATGTGGTTATCCTCTTAAAACTTGTCGAAGTCTTCCTGTGTTGCGACTTCTTTATATTTGTAATTGTCGTTCCCTGATTCAATAATCAAATCAACGACCATGCCTTCGTCTATTTCGTCTAATTCGGCCATCGACAAGCCTATTTGTTTTGCTCGGAGATAATACGTCGCCGTATTCATTTCTCTGTCAATGGCTCGTCGTCTTTTTTTGGCTCTGATGTGCTCTCCTTGTTTCCGAGATATATTGAAATGATCTCGTTTACATGACCGAGCATTTCTCCCGCTTCGAATTTGTCCAGCCAGTCAACGATCGCGTTCGGATCGAGTGCGTTCATGTCCTTGTGTTCTGCGTGACAATTCATCAGAAAAGCCAGTCTGTCAAGGACAATCAAATCTGCGTCTTCGCTCAATTCCGTTCCGCTTGCGTTGATTAGTTTTGTCAAATCCTTTGTCAAGTCTGCGTGGTACAACATTCGATATCTTATCGGTGTTGAACCTGTTGCCATAAACGGTATATTCTGCACGCTACCGTCTGTCATTTTCATTTTTATTTCTCTAAACATAGTATTTTCCCTCACTCTGTCAAAAGAAAAAGGGAGCAAAACTCGATTGAGTCTGCTCCCATATCCTTTTGTATTTGTTGCTTTATTGGGTCTGATAAACGCTTGAGAACCATGCCTCATACGTTGTACTCGTTGCCGAGCTGTTCAGACAGCGAGCCTTAACCAGATTCTTATTGATTGCCGCATTGAAAACTGAAGCGCACTCAATAGACAATGTCTCGGTCTGCACTTCTGTTGTGTCTTCTTTTGTTGCACCTTCGACACTCGGCCTTGTTGCCGTACAATTATATATAACGTGTCTTGTGCCTTTTTCGTCTCCTTCAAACTGGAACAACAGCGCGAACGGTGTTGCCTGTGCGTCCACATCTTCGAGATATACTCCGTTTGAGTCGAGGACTTCGCCGAGTATGTCTTTTCTGAATGAATCGGGAATCAGTGCAACTTCGAGGTCGCCTGAATATCCGCTGTTGTTTGAAGAGATATAATATTTGATATTGTCTGCGTAAAACGGCTCGTTGTCGCCCTGTGCTTCAAGTGACAGATTGACAGCGCCCGGAATTCTGACGGGATTTGAGTATGTAACCGCTCCTGTCGTGTCCGTTGAGCTGATCGCCGCATAGTATACGTTAGACAAGCCATATTTAACCTTGTTAGCCATGTTTTTGTCTCTCCTTATGCTTCAATGGTATATGTTATTTGATAGCAATTTTCGCTATCTATAAACGTTTCGTTTTTGTCAAATGGTAAATGATTCGCGTCGAGAGCGCCTTCAATCAAACTCTCACTGACAGAGTCTTTGTTTTTTGAATACAACTCAATATCGACAAATCTCCGCTTGATGTATGCGTGATTGTCTGCATTGAAGTTGTCCGAATCCGTCTCCATGTAGCAAATAAACGGAAGCGCCGGAGCACTCCCGACCGCCCATGCACGATAAACGACTTTATCTTTGAACCCTGTCAAATTCGATAACATTTGAAATATTTCCGCTAATGTCATGTCAATTTCCCTTCTATGATCTTAACGAGATTTTCTCCCGCATGATCTTCAGCGGGTTTGATATGCGGAATGCCATTGACTCTTCCGCCGTTCACTTTTGCGTGACCTTTTTCGAGCAAATGCGTTAGTTGATAGTGTTTTTTGTTGTAAATGATCGCTTCGTCTCCGAGTCGACCTTTTTCGATTTGACTCGTCCAGCTTGCGGCATAAGCGCCGCCGCCTGGTCTTTTCGGTGAAGTCCGTTTCAATTCCTTGACGGTATCTTTTGCAACGTCTGGGATTGACTCATTCACAACGTCTTGAACCTCTTTCGAGTATTCCTTGATGATATCTTTCAATGCGTCGCCGAGTTGATCGGCTTTGATTGTTTTACTCATCTGTTACACCAACTCTCGAACCGGCATACAACTCGATGCGTCCGTCGTCTCTGATATACGTCCGATAAATGACGTAATTGTTTGACTCGTATTCGATCTCGTTCTGACCGCCGTATTCATGCGCCCACAATACGAATTGCCACTCGGCCTTTAATCCGTATGTGCCCGCGTTTGCATCTTCCGAAGCCGTGACGCTTCTGACATCGCAAAACTTCTCGACTTTTGTTTGACTTTCGACCTGTTGTCCGATTGCGTCCAGAGTATAAGTCTTTGAGATGAGTTTTATCTTCGGACTTTTGCCCCTCATTCAATCACCCCCATGTCGTATAACCCGTCGCGGTCGATAACATTCCCTTTTGTTCGTCGTATGCTATCTTGAGCCTGTTTGCTCTATCAAGATTTCCGTGAAGGATTTCAAACTGATATGAGCAATACGTCACGATGGCCGTTGTCGCGATCGCGTCAGTCGTAGCGGCTGATATTGCGTCCGTATCGACTCCGGCAATATTGAGGTCAATCACCGCCGCGTCTATCCAACTTGCGATATCTGTATCGAATGTATTATCTGTGAGTTGTAACGCTCTTTTTATTCTCTCAAGCATTTATTTTTTACCTTTTGACTTTGTTTCCTTTTTGACTTCCTTGACTTCAACAGTCTTCGTTTCAATCAACTTCATGCGGTCGCCCTGAAACCTTGCAACCTCGATGATGTCTCCTTTTTTGTGGAGTCCGTTTCCGTCAAAGAAAACTTTTGTAACTTCTACTTTCATTTGCTTTTGACTCCTTTCACGGCCTTATAGAATTCTTCTCCGATAACGGTCTTTGCTACGTGTCCGAGTTTTATTCGAGAATCAAGCCATATTTTATAGCCGCATTCCTTCGCCCTTATACAGAACGATAAATCCTCGCCATAGTGACCGATGGGATCGAACCATGTGCCGTACTTTGAAGCAATATCCATCAAAACGTCTGTCGTGAGCAATACGCAACCGAAGCCAATGCCTTCGAGTTCGAACAGTGTGTTTTCGGGATAGTCGTCGAAGCCTTCCCAATGTCCCTGTTCTTCCCCGTCTGATAGACGAATCTCTTTGAATGCGACCGGCGTGTATGGTGAGACTCTTCGGAAGTATAAACCACTCACGATGTCTTTCTCGTCTTCCAACAAACGAGACATCGTATCATGTGGTATAACCATATCTGAATCGAACCACATCACATAATCAGCGCCGATTTCGATTGCTTGTTTACAAATCTTGTTGCGGCTCTCATAAATCAGCGAACCGACAATGAATGTGACAACACAATCTCCAACTTTATCAAGAGTGGCGAGACTCTGTGCGAATCCCGCCGCCACTTCATCCATACATGGAACAGCAATTAGTATCTTCATGCGTATTTGCCCTCACTTTCTGCGCCTGAATTTTACTTCTGAATCTTAACAAATGCGTTCGGTGCTACTACGTCCATAGCAACGTATTCGCGGCCTACGATCTTGACAAGGTCTGACTCTGCAAGTGACTTGTCATCGAGTATGATCTTAACCTCGTCGCCGTTCGGGAAGTTTGCGAGTGCGCCCTGTCCGAAGTCGCCTACGATTGCGTATGTCTCGCCAGTGCTTGCAACACTATAAGCCTTGATAGTTGAGTTGAATTCAACATTCAGACCTTCGAACGGGTCTGCTCCGTAGCCATTAGCGTACTGAACAGACTTGAAAGCTGCATAAGTCAACTTGTTCATGACGATTGTAGGATTGTTTGCTTCGTCTGACAGATTAGCGATAGCGCTTGCGATTGTACCCATTGCGATTGTGGGTTCAGATATTGCCGGAACGCCGCACTGTGTTGTTGTGCTAACTGTTGAGCACGCTTCAATCTTTGCGATGAGTGTATCAGCCGCCTTCTTTGCGATCTGATATGTGAGTTCATCATAGATGTAACGAAGGAATTCTTCGCCGCGAAGATCCAAAACCTCATCTGATATTGTGACCCATTTTTTGATACTTTCGGGATAAAGTGTTACGATACCGAGAGTGAGTGTCTCCTGTGCCGGTGCGTCTGTTCCTTCTGTATGAATAACAGCGCCCGTTGCACTGATCTCAAATCCGACCTTGAGATTGCCTTTGAGATAAGACTTCTTAACAAGGCTCATGATGCCTTCCTTATCCCATGCGGTTTTTACCACGTCGTAAACTAACTCGGGAACAGCTACGCCGCCTGATACGTTCTCCGAAAGAACCGCGCCGCGCTTCTCGCCCGTTCTGATGTACTCCGCGAAGTCGTTGATGTATTCGGGAGTGTTTCTGAATTCGATTGTGTTTTCGTTCATTGCTTTTGTCTCCTCTTCGAATGTTTTGATTGTTTCTGCTTTAGCGTCTGCCAAAACTTCATTGAGAGCGGCTTTGCGCTCTTCTGCCTGTGCGATGAGTTCCTTTTTTCTTGCGAGTATTCCGTCAACCTCGGCTGTCAGTTTCTCAACGTCTGCGCCTTCGGTCTTGATTTCCTCTTCGATTTCTGCAAGCCTGGTCTCCATCGCTTCAATGCTCATGTTTTCAAAATCCATGACTAAATCTCCTTTGCGAGTTTAACCTTGAGAGATAAAATCTCTCGTTTTCTTGTTTCTTCAGCAATTCGAAGTCGCTCCGCTTCGGCTTTCGCAATCACTCCGTCAACAAAAGCTCTTGCCGATATTTCAGTCCCGTCGTTTGCGGGAAGTGAAACCGCTGATACATCATATAGTTTTCTGATGCTTGTTATTGTGCGCGTATAAATCACCTGATTGTGATCGTCTCTGCGCTCTTCCATTGTGTCGCCGTCGACAGTAAATCCGAACGACATCTTTGTAGTGTACCCGCCGCGAATCTCTTCATATAACTGACGGCCTATTTCTGTTCCGCCGAGGTCTGCTTCTATCAAGAGTCCGTGATCGTCGTCCGTGAGTTTCAATGTGTCGTTGCTCTTTCTGGCAAACACACGGCCTTCGTGATCGTATTGCATGATAACGTCTGTCAAATCAGTGTTATCGAATGCGTGACGGTCTACTTTTTCATAAAACTGATAGCCTTCTCCCTCGAACAAAAGATATGGCTCGTCGAACGTGGTCGCGTAACCTCTGACGATCCAGTTCTGCGCGTTGTCTCCGTTCTCGTCCTTTCTGACTTCGATTTTCATATTGCGGTACTGTCTACCGCTTTCGATTTTGTGCAAGATATCACTCATTGTTTGTGTCTCCTTCTCCCTCACCGTTGAAATAGTATTCGCCACGTATCGGCAAGCGATCGCCCGCTTCTCCTTCAAGTGGCGGAAGATTTATCAATTCTCTCGCTTCGTTGACTGATATCATTCCTCTGTCTCCGAATTGCTGTGCGAGTGCGATTTTCTGACTCATTGGCATATACATCAATCTGTTTGCTGTTGCGACGATCTTTGCGCCGTAACTCTGCTCAAGATAGGTAAATGTCATTTTCGTGAGAACCTCTGACAACTGAATCATGAAAGGTTCAATCACGGAATCAAAAAAGGCGTCCAGTTTATCACCGAATGCCTTTGACTGTATGATCTCTTCATTGACAGCATAATAATCAGAGACGTTTTTCTCTATCAATGCCCGCTGATCTGCCGGCACCGTGTATGCTTCCGTCTTTATCTGCTGAATGTTTGAGTATGTGTTCGGGAAAAGAAGGATTCCGCCGCCTTCTGCGTCGGCCTTCAAGTTCTCGGCGCTGAAACGCTTTCTCTCTTTCGCGATGTCTTCCGCTTTCGAGAAGTTATTCATCTGCGCCATAAATCTATATGTCGCCGAATTCTTTATCGCTTCTTTTATGCCCTGATTCTGCATATCAATCAGAGACATTGTATCAGCCAACGCCCGATTGCTTGATCCGAAGAAGTCGTCTTCATATTGAAACTTCGTCATGATGCCGCATTCTTCCAGATAACAAGCCGCTGTTTCTCTGTTCTTGAATGTGTACTTCAACACGGCGCGTCCCATCTTGTCTTGCAATACTGAACACTGACTCGGCAACACGGGGAAATAACCGCTTATTTCTCCATACTTGCCAACAACAGGAACAATAAAGACATTGTTCTGCATATCGAGGATTGTTGACACTCTATACAAAAACTGACTCCATGTCTGAAACTCGTTCGGAGCGTGTTTGAGTTTCGTCTTGAGTTCGGGTCTTGCGCTTCCCTCAACTGTTATCTTCAATTTGCTGATATGTCTTGCTCTTGCGTCAATGGCGCTTCTGACAAGTTCGCTCTCGTATAACTTGCCGCCCCACGATCTGAAGACCGGCTGATACGCGGTCAATGTCTTAAAGTATGAGTCCGCGCCTACAAGTTCCGCTGTCGGTTTTTTGCCGAAAATGTTCTGTAAAAGTCCCATGTTTTACTATTCCTCGTTCTTGAGTTGTTCTCCGATTTGTGAATACCACTTTTGACGGACTGTGAACGCATCAATCAGAGCTGCCGTTCCGTCGATGTGATCTGACGGGTTTATCTTGACAAGGCGTCCTCGATTCTGTTCGATGTCCATCTTGATAGCACTATTTAACAAATGTATTTTCAAAAGGTCATTATCACCTATATGAATCTTGCCGTCTTTCAAGATTCCCTCAAATTCCCTCAAGACTGGATACAAATTGCTCCCCTGATATACGTCGTCACATCTGAAGCCGAATTGCTCCATGTCCTTTATCAGATATTGAGCACTGTATCGGTCATATCCGACCTGAAGCGGATATATCTCGTAATTGTTCACGAGTTCCGCGAACCATTCAAAGCAATCGTGATAGTCGACGTAGTTTTCGCCGCTTAACTGAAGTAACCCACGCTGAATAAATTCTCGATACGGAACGCCATCTCTTGCGATCGCGTCGTCTAACTTCGATTCCGGTAAGAAAAACTTTGAAAACACGAACAATTCGCCGTTCTTCTCAACGACGATACAACACGCCGTCAAGTCTGTTGTCTGTGAAAGGTCAATTCCGCCAACACAATAACTCCCTCGGAAGTCTTCAAGTCTTAACTGTTCGCCGTATGCTTTGTCGATGTCTTGAGTTGACAGCCACGCAAGCGAGCTGTTCTGTTTCAAGTTACAATATTTTGTGATAAACTCCGATTTCTTTGAAAGTGATCCCTCGGCGACCGCTATTTCTTCCAGCATATAATCGACCGAAACTGACACTCCTAAATTCGGATTGCTTTTTTGTAGTTCATTGATATCGTTCCATTTCTCGATATCGTCTATCATATAGAGTATTGGAAGAAGTCGAGTTTCTTTACTATCTCCCAACAAAAAACGAGTCGACCTTTTTATCAACTCGTCAAATATACCGTCGTTTTCATATCCGCTCGTCGAACAACTAAACATCATTCCTTCTGGACGAGCGCCCATGCCTGACTTTAAAACTTCATATTGTTTCTTGCCCTGTTCTCCGACCCATGACGCGATCTCATCACATACGGCCAACGAAGGATTGAAACCGTCGCTTCTTTTCGCCGAGAATGCAATCTTCTTGACCGTGCTATTCGTTCCGGCAATATATAAATCGGTTTGTCTATGTCTTGCAAGCATTGATTGATCTGCTTGCCGTTTGTTGTGTTCGTCCGCACTCTGTTCGATTTCGAGTTTCAGTTCTTGCCACTCGGGATCGAGAGTAGTCATCAACCAAACATTATTATATATGATATCAGCCTGGTCGAGCTTCGGCGCAATGCAAAATATCTTTGTACCAAAACCGCCGTAAAATTGCCACTCGTACTTGATGAGAGCGGCGGCAAATAGCGATTTACCATTTTTTCTTGCAACAATCAGAACGACTTCTCGAAACTGTCGATATCCCGTCTTCTTGTCAATGATGCCATATATCAGAGATACAATGGCTTTCTGCCACAATTCTAATTTGAATTCATGCGGCGCAAGTATTCCTTCGGTGTGGAAACAATGAGTTTCTATCCAGTTCACCGCATGATCTGCTTTCGATGCGTCGAACAGAAAATCTTTGTTTTCAAGTCCTTTTATGATTCTTTCATACAATAAAACTATCCAATGCCCGACGGTTGCTTTGCCGTTCTTGATTGATTGATAGTATTCATAGATATAATTGTTCATTTGCCCTCACTCCTGAACAACCTCGAAGCCCTCGACTCTCTCTCGATAACTTTTTAGAAGG
>JAEIGA010017630.1_pt1 | contig 10879 bp, 8 predicted proteins | sample 9270691 | NCBI WGS metagenome assembly JAEIGA01 (sample SAMN17057246, study PRJNA624740) | gut metagenome | biome: biome; isolation source: fecal sample | host: Bos grunniens | place: China: Xizang | collected 2019 | reverse complement strand
GGCGCTTCTTGCTGAGCATCTGGCTTACGGGCACACCGCGGTAGCTTGCCTTGTCGATGAGGGGGATCATAGTGGTATCACCGTGGCCACCGATAACCATACCGTCTACGTCGCGGATGTCGGCTTTGAGAGCCTTTGCGAGGTAGCAGCGGAAGCGCGACGAGTCAAGCGCACCACCCATACCGATTACGCGGTTTTTGGGAAGACCGGTAGCTTTCAAGGTGAGGTATGCCATAGTATCCATAGGGTTCGACACGATCACGAAGATAGCTTTGGGCGAGTACTCGAGGATGTTGTTAACAACCGATTTCACGATGTTTGCGTTCACGCCGATGAGCTCCTCACGGGTCATACCGGGTTTGCGTGGAACACCCGAGGTGATAACTACCACGTCGCTCTTTGCGGTAGCTTTGTAGTCGTTGGTTACGCCTACGAGTTTGGTGTCGAAATCGAGAAGGGTCGAGGTCTGGTACATATCCAAAACTTTACCCTCGGAGAGGTCGGGTTTGATGTCGATAAGACATACTTCGCTTGCCACCTTGCGGATAGCCATTACATTTGCAGCGGTTGCGCCCACATTACCGGCGCCTACTACGGTTACTTTTGTTGCCATTGTTTTGTGTTTTAATATGTGTTAATAGTGTGTGTTAAAATTGCTATTTCATCTATTGGTCGTCGTTTTCATCGTAGTCACGATGTACGATATCACAAGATAGAATATTTAATTCAGGTTTTGCCACTTGCGGACCAACTTCTATGTTTTTTATAGGCATTCCTATTCTATGCATTGGCAGCGACAATATATTTTTATCATCGACCAACCTCAAGCCATTCACAGGACAATATACATTCCCCGTGTAATATTGATAATATGCATCCCTATAGCTAAGCATATCACCGTGTTGCACCATTTGAAGAACAGAACGTTTCTCCGTTTCGCCCTCCGCAAAAGTAATTAGGTTGTAATCCAAAAACCAGTTCCTACATACAGCTCGGGTAGGAGCTTCATTCCAAGTCTGAGTCTCTGTTTCATACTCAAAAAAATATGCTGTGCGGGCATTGTTGCCAGATGGCCGCTCTTGCACTATATCATAGTAATAATGATTTACATAGGTATCATACATTGAGCGTGGTCTCATATCAGAAGCATCCAAGTCGTATATCATTTCAACATTCACTCCCATATCATTAAGAACGGTGAGATTATATGTTTTTCTATCAATCTCCACACCATCACTTTTAACAATTGCATCAATGTAATAACAACCATAATCTTGAGGGGTAACAATACAAACATTTTCATTGACCTGCATCAAACATTCCAATGGCGCACCAAACATCGCCTCCTCTACGGAAAAATCATAGGTGATATTCTGATGGTCAGGATGATAATATTTATATTGTAAATTGGTGGCATAATTTAAACCTACACTTGCAGGCGGTACGACAATAAACTCATTTTCCACAACATATAAGTCTGTTCCCTGCAAATGCAAATTTCGTATTTCGCCATCATTCACCCACGCGGAGAGTTCATACTGTCCTCTTTCGTCGAATGTTATATGGAATGAGTTCGTTGTAGAGCTAACCTCGCTAACATTTACGTCAGATGTGGGTGCGCCATCTTTCGTAATATCTATTCCATATGAAGTTCCTATGGAATTTTGACAACAATTACCATTTGATTCAATGGTTAGAGTGTATTCTACTCCTTTTTGGAAAAGATTCATCCCACTTTGCGTTGTTTCTATGGTTGGATTCCAAATGTATGAAAATTCAGGCTCTGCTTGCTTGGGAAACGCATTAATCACTCCCACTATATCTTCGGCTGTTAAATCAAGCCATAACTTATGATGTGTTTCCAATAGATCATCAGACATCATAATGGACCTATTGTATATATCATAAGTATCCACTTCTTGGAATCTCAAAGATTCTCCAACAAGATGCATAATTAAATATACATATTGATTATTCTCTATGGCAATGTTTAATAGTGGATTATTTGTATTGATGTACATTGTTGAGTAGGGTGCTTCGCCTCCCTCATACATGGGAGCCACAAGAGGATCATCCCTCAAGAAATCCATAAATTCAATATTTACTTGAAAGTATGAAGTGTCATGTCTATTATTTGGTCCGCAATCAACATTAAGAGCGCAATCATTATTTATTTGGTTCCATCTACGAATACCAGCTACTGTTGCTTGGTACATGTTGCTGGTTGTCTGGATAGGTATTCTATAATACACATTATAGAAATGACGATGGATGTTCGAGTTTTGGCTAATTCTAGTTTGTGGTATACTATGGTCCCTTAAAATGTTCTTGGGTACATATACTCCACCGGCAACATAATACGAATCCCTTACCAATAGATTGGTTGTGTCTATTCCTAACTCTAACATTCGATTTAGGTCTTCGGTTAAGGAATCAGTGTCTATTGATCTAGTTGCAGAGATTATTGATTCTCTATTATCCTCTATGTAGTCGCATTCTACAACATTATTGCAACTAATTACGAAAAAAGCAAATAGTATGGCTATGATTGTTTTTTCCACCATATTAATTCATTGATTAAAACTTTACCACCAAAATTAGATGCTGATTGATTGCTGTTTTCGTCGTCTAATATCTCAAAATCAACAACGTATGTTATATACGACTTCCAGTTTAGGCGATCGAAAAGATAGATATACAATCTATGCCAACCCACCTCTGTAAATATAAACGAAAAACGCACATCGTGTTTGTAGCCCTGTTTTATATAGGTGGGATTATTGTTGTTTAGTACTTTGCACACATAGCCAAAATGATCTCGTTCATAAGAAGATAATGGCATAACTTCATAATGTTCGGTATCTACATAATTTGGTCCCGACACTCTTGTTGATGTTTCTGCCTTAAAGTACATTATGTCGTTTGCCATATCTGGCACATAACCATCTTTGTAGTACATTGAAAAATCAACTCGATACAGCGGTTGTCCTTCGCCATCATACTCACCACCGTAGTAGTATTGCCACCTATAGTCCCCATTGGCATCCATAAAGTCATACGACAATTCTATTGGATAGGCAAGAGTCAAACCATCCAACGTACCATCTAACTCCTCTACTGGTGCTTCTGTTGAGGGTGAAGAACACCCCACAAACAGCAGAAGTAATGGAATATACAAAAACAATTGTTTCATAACACAATATCACTAAACCAACACAAGACTCAATTAACATACCACTATGTGAATGATAACATCCACATAGTGGTATGAAAAAAATTACAAGAGCGCCTTATAGCCCTCTGCATCGAGAAGATCCTCAAGCTCTGCGGGATTCTCCATACGGATGCGAACGAGCCAGCCACCCTCATAGGGCTCCTTGTTCACGAGTGCGGGGTCTGCATCAACCTCGGGGTTGAGCTCCAAAACCTCGCCGCTCACGGGCAGGAATACGTCGCTCACGGTCTTCACAGCCTCGATCGAGCCGAATACCTCGTGTGCGCCTACCACCTCACCTACGGTGGGAACATCTACGAATACGATGTCACCCAACTCGCCCTGTGCGAAATCGGTGATACCTACCAATGCTTCGTTGCCGTCTACAACTTTAATCCACTCGTGGTCTTTCGAGTACTTCAATTCTGCGGGAATGTTCATAGTGTTTAGTTATTTAGAGTTGTTAGTGTTGTTTCAAAAAAAACTATGTTTTTCATCTCTATTAACCACAAAGATACGTTTTATTTTTTGCGCAGCAAACATATTCTGTTATTTTTTTAGCAGCCTTGCATTTTCCACCCCCACACTCTTTGAAATCTCGCGCGCAAATCGTACATTTGCCTTTCCGAACCTAAAACCGCATAAAAACTACACGATGAAAACTTTGATTGACAACGCTCTGATTGAGCGTGAGATGCACAATTTGGAGGTCACATCGCTCGACGACCTCTCGATCCGACAGCTCGTTTCACTCGTCAAAACCTTCGAAAAGGAGAGTGGCGAGGAGTTCATCCACTTCGAAATCGGCGTTCCCGGTCTTCCCGCCTCACAGGTGGGCATCGATGCCCAGAAGAGGGCTCTCGATGAGGGCGTAGCTTCGGTCTATCCCGCACTCGAAGGTGAGCCCAAGCTCAAAGAGGCTGCTGCGAAATTCATCCGCACCATCATCGGTGCCGACATCACACCCTCGCACTGCATCCCCACCGTGGGCTCTATGCAGGGCGCCTTTGCGTCGCTTATGGCCATCGCGGCTCTCGACCAGAAGAAGGACACGATCCTCTATCTCGACCCCGGTTTCCCCGTGCAGAAGACCCAAGCCGACGTGCTCGGCATCCGCAGGGAGGCCTTCGACATCTACAACCATCGTGCAGAGCGTCTTGCACCCAAGCTCGAAGAGTATCTCTCGACGGGTCGCATCGCCGCCATCCTCTACTCCAACCCCAACAACCCCTCGTGGATGTGCCTCACAGAGGATGAGCTCCGCACCATCGGTGAGTTGGCAAACAAATATGCGGCGGTTGTAATCGAGGATTTGGCATACCTCACCATGGACTTCCGCAAGGATGTCGATCCCGCAACGGGTCTGCCCACACAGGTGAGCGTAACCCCCTATGCCAAGGACTACATCCTTATGATGAGTGCCTCAAAGATCTTCTCCTATGCCGGTGAGCGTATCGCTGTGGCGTGCATCTCGCCCCACCTGTTCACCCGCAAGAGCGAGAGTCTGAAAGCGCGCTATGGACTCCCCTCGTTTGGCAACGTATTCATCCACAGACTCATATACACCCTCTCTTCGGGCGTATCCCACTCGGCACAGATGGCTATGGCGGAGATGCTCTCGCAGGCAGCCGACGGCATCTACAACTACCGCGAGGAGGTCAGGGAGTATGCCCGTCGTACAGACCGCATCCGTGAGATTCTCTCGCGCCACGGTTTCCACCTTGTCTATGACAAGGATGTGGATGAGAGGCTCGGCAGCGGTTTCTTCTTCACGATCGGCTACAAGGATATGAAGGGTGGCGAGTTGCTCTACAACCTCCTGCGTTGTGGTGTGAGTGGCATTGTCCTCTCCTCCACAGGCTCCGACTATGAGGGTATCCGTGCTTGCTCGTCGGCCATCAAACCCCACCACTACGACTTGCTCGACGAGCGCTTGGCAATGTTGGAGGAGATCGTAAAGATTAATTAGTAATTGAATAAAGAGTAAAGAGTTTTTATATGGCAAATTACACAACGGCTGCGGAGGCTGCGAAGTTGATCAAGAGCTTCGACAAGGTCTATGTTCAGGGCTCGACGAGTGTCCCCGAGGCGCTCATCGATGCGATGGTTGCAAGGGCAGATGAGTTGCGTGGCGTGGAGGTATATAGTGCCTTTGCGGTGGCTACGCGCGACATCCCCTATGGCACCCCCGAACTGAAAGATAGCTTCATCCCCCAGAGCTTCTTCGTGGCAAACAACTACCGCAAGACCATCAATTCGGGCTATGGCTCCATCATCCCCTGCTTCTTGGGACAGGTTCCCTCACTTGTCAGGGATGGCTATGTGAAGTATGACGTGGCGCTGCTGAACTGCTCGGAGCCCGATGAGAGGGGCTATTGCAGCTATGGCATCTCGGCCGACTTGGCAGTGAGCGCTGCCGAGACCGCAAAGGTCATCATCGCCCAGATCAACCCCCGAATCCCCTACACCGCCGGTGACGCATTGGTGCACATCGACCGCATAGATGCCGCCGTGAGGGTAGATTGTGAGCCCGTGGCACTCCCCACCGTGGAGCCCAACGAGGATGAGTGGAAGATTGGTGGCTACATTGCCGAGCAGATACCCGACGGTGCGACGCTCCAAATCGGCGTGGGCGGTATTCCCAACGCTGTGCTTGCAGCCCTCACCAACCACAAAAACCTCGGCCTCCACACCGAGGCCCTCACGGATGGTGTTGTACCTCTGATAAATAGTGGCGTAATCAACAACTCCCAGAAGGCTGTCGAGCGCGGCAAGACGGTCTGCTGCTTGGCTCTCGGCTCGCGCAGGCTCTATGACTATATGGACCACAACCCCGACCTGCTGACCAAGGATGTGGCGTGGACCAACGACCCCTTCCGTATTCGTCAGAACCCCAAGGCTATGGCCATCAACTCCGCCATCGAGGTGGATCTCACCGGTCAGGTGTGTGCCGACTCCATCGGTACCCGCATCTTCTCGGGCGTGGGCGGCCAGCACGACTTTATGTATGGTTCGGCACTCTCGGAGGGCGGCAAGACCTTCATCGCAATGAACTCCATCACCCCCAAGGGTGTGTCGAAAATCAAACCCGTCTTGACCGAGGGTGCCGGCGTTGTCACCACCCGCTTCCAGACGCAGTATATCGTCACCGAGTATGGTGCGGCATTCCTCAAAGGCAAGAACTTGGCCGAGCGTGCCAAGGCACTCATCAACATTGCCCACCCCTCCGTGCGTGAGGATTTGGAGCGAGCCGCTTGTGAGAGATTCGGATATTCGTTCCTCCGATTGAAATAGTCCACCGCTACATACCCACAAAAAAAATCCTGCTTATTGCAGGATTTTTTTGTAGGTCTCGGCCTTCACTCGGAAGAAGTTGTTGGCGGAGTCTTCCAAGAGGCGATACTCGCCGTGGTTGCTCCACGGTGCGGGCTGGTCGTATATCTTCATATCCTCGCCCGTATCGTTCGACACATAGTCCTCGATCTTGTCGTGCCAAGCACGGATGCGGGCAGCACTCGTCGAGTAGTCGAAGTAGCCCATCGAGGGATCCACAAGCTCTTTGAGGTAGCCGACATAGAGCGCCTTGTAGTCCTCAAAGGAGATAATCTTGTGCACGAGGGGGTGCTGTGCATTGGTGCCCCATTTGAGAGGCGTATCGCGGCCCGAGTCGCTCAGGCGCATACACTGCTGCGAGGTGCCGAGCGAGTTGTCGTAGTCATAGGGGATGAAGTAGAACTTATAGCCCTCCGTGCCACCATCGTTGAAATAGAGGTAGTAGTTGTTACCATTGTTCCAATAGTCGTCCCACATACCCACGGTGACATTCACGGCATAGGTTTTCAGGAACAGAGGAATATCGATAACCTCGCCGAGCCAATCGTGCAAATCCTGACCGCTCTTGGTGTTGAGATTCTTCATAAAATCTACGAGCTGACTCTTTGCCGACGAGAATGAGAAGTTGTCGGTTTTGAGCTCATAGGTCCACTCCTCGTCGGTATCCTGATCGAGGCCATAGAGTTTGCTGTTGTTGGCATCCGTGTCATATTTGAGCGTTGCTGGGCCATCGGAGGTGTAGCTACACTTCCAGAGGTTGCCCTTGTCGTTGCCAAAGAGGTGACGGCGCACTTCGAGATACTCGTCATCCACAGTCTCCTGCATCTCATAGACACCGAAATAGACGGGCTTGGGGTCGCCCTCCACGTGAACCCAGAAGCGGCAGTAGATATCGTTGATGGCTGTCCAGACACCATAGCGGCGGAACAGGTCGTAGCAGTACATCTCACGCACATACATTGGGTCGTCCTTGTGCCATTTGAGATACATCTTCCTCACACCATCGATGGTGTGGGCATCGTCCTTGACATACTTGCGGAAGTTGAATTGCACGTGGAAGTGGTGCCAATCGGGATTGTTGGAGTTGTGCATCTCACCGCCATTGCCCTCGGGACGACGACGCGAGGTGTTGCCACGCAAGCGCCATCCCGCATCCGAAAAATCGTAGGTCTGCGAGCCGTTGTCGAAGGTCACATCGCCCTTGAAATATGCCTTGGTCTTACTATTCTGGTCATAGGTTTTGAGCATCCTGTTCCACTCATCCTTGCTCACCGTGAGGGTGATGCTGGGGAAGGTGTTCTCGTCCCACACATACTTCACACTCTCGGCCAGAGGCGATGTGGGCACGCTGGGATTCTCGGGATTTTCAGGATTTTCAGGGTTTTCGGGGTTTTCAGGGTTTTCAGGGTTTTCAGGGTTTTCGGGATCCTCGGCCTCCTTATCGAAGTCCACCTCGGTGTGTTCAAACTTAGCCACCACGTCGTAGTTGTTGCCTTCGCCGGGGGTTGCTACCTCAACAACACACCACTCGCCACCATTGGGAACACGCGCAGCAACTTCGAAGGTGTGTTCCACTGCGCCATCCCACGCATCAACAGCCGCGGGATGCTCATTGGCGCTATTGACAAAGTAGTCAACCCTCTCACCCTCGCTGTCGATGAGCTCCAAAAGGAGCGACTTCTTGCCCGACACTCCCGAGCTGCTGGTGCCGAGAGCCACGCCCCCGTGGGCATTGTTCGCACCCTTACAGTTGATCAGCGCATAGCCCTTTGCGGGAATCATCGTACCCGAAGCGACAACAAATGAGCCCAAACCGTGCTCGTCGCCAATGGCACCCTCGTTGTTCTTGTGGATGGTCCAGCCACCAAGATTGACAGCCACATCCGAAGTGTTGTAGAGCTCGATATACTTTGCATCGCTATTGACCTCGTTGATCACCACCTTGCCTGTTATATCTTCGCTGCCTTCGGGCACAATACAGCAAGTAGCGACAACAGCCAACATTGTCACAAAAAGAGTTTTCAGACTTTTCTCGATAAATTTATTCATATTTATAGTATTGATTTTCTTTCCGTATTTTTTCCCAAACACGCCACGACACCACAGAGGCGTAGGAGTTTATCTGATCGGGCCGAACATCTCGCTGCCGATATTGACGCTCATAGATACCACCTGCTGCCAGCCCCAATGGTTTCCATCGAAATGGTGCACGGAGGAGATGCGCAGGCTTATGCCATCTTTCAACTTGGGCTGCCAATAGAGTTCGAACCTATTGTAGTAACCCTTCTCTCCCACTCGGTAGAAAGGATCACCAAAGTAGAGATTATCGCCATAGATACCTCCCTCGGCATCCTCATAGGGCGAGTTCCAATAGGGCATAAGATCTTCGCCCTTATAGAAGGTATTACGCATACCTATATCTTTTTTTCTCATTGCGAGTTCGATCTCATAGCCACCCGGCATCGTAGGCACGCCGATATAGCGCCTGTCGTTCTGGTAGGCCTTCACCCACGCACCCTGCACACGCAACTCCACATCTCGCCACAGGGAGGAGAAGTCCAATCCGACATAGAAGCTCGCAAGACCATTGTCCACCACACCCGGTGCCGTGTCGCTCGCCGCGTGATGGTGGAGAGTGGCGGTGTAACCCGCATAGGAGTAACTCTTGCGCGCCTCGCCAGCAAACATTATGGTGAACATCTCTCGACGAGTCGGAGAGCGCAAGCCGTTCCAATCACAACCGAGCTCCACAAACCAATCGGGCCTGATATACTGCACAAGCATACCCTCGATGGTCGAGTGGTAGAAGCGATAGGAGTCGCTGAAAAATGCATAGGAGTAGCGACCGTGGAGGTATTTGCGGGGGAATAGTCCGAGCGACGCACAGAAGCGCCTGCCCTCATAGGAGTAGTAGGCCAAAAGTTCCGGATCACCCATAAAGTTCTCACTACCCATATCGGCAGGAATGGTCGTTCCGAGCATCAACCTATGGCCATAGCCCCAGCCAAGTCCCGCCTCGGGGCGCAGGTTGGCACCAAAGAGTGTATTCGAGGGGGCAATCATCTTACTCGGATCGCCATATTCGCGATTGTCGAAGCGGAAATCGAAGTCGGCATTCCACACGAATTCCTGCGCCCCAAGTGTCATAGGTATAACACACAAGACGCAGAGAATCAATATGTATTTCCTCACAAGATGTTTCACGCCACAAAGATAGGAATAAGAATTGAGAAAAACTTTAATTTTTTATCAATTCTCCTTCGCACCTTTGCGCCAGATGAGTATTCCGTTGATGGAATTGATGGTGTACATCGAATATTTTATGAGCATCAGACCGCCCAACATCTCGCCCTCGGCCATAACTACCGCCCAGAGAACAACATTGAGGATATTGCCCGCCAACCAGAAGAACCACTGCTGCCAGAAGGCAAGAGTCATAAGTATCTGACCGACAATGAAGACCGTGGTTACAAAGCCATCTTTGAGGGGTTGCGATGCATCGGTGTAGCGGCTCAAAACATACCACAGAGCGAGCGTACCGAGAGCCGTGCCCAAAACCGCCCACACCATCTGCGAGGTGGTCATCGAGCGCGACTTAACCTTGGACTTATCGCCCTCCGCCTTGCGGTGACTCCACGCCCACCAGCCCACAAACTGCATCGGGAGATAGTAGAGTGCATTGAGTCCCGCCTGACCATAGTTACTTGTCTTATAGGCGATTATGGCATAGAGGCTCACATTGACCGCACCGAAAAGGAAGTTCCAAATGCTTCTCTTGGCGCTGAGCACTGTACCCGTCACACCCATCATTAGGGCGACGGTGCCGAGGAGTTCAAACTCTCCCTTGATGAGCGAATATGCAAGCGCCGAGCCCACCGTGAGGATGATGATCGCGAGGTCGAAAGGTTTGAGAGTAGTCTTTTGCGTTGTTGCCATAGGTCGTCTGTTTTTTTGATTCTATGGGTGCAAAGATACAAAAAGTGAGTGGAAAGTGGACAAAGGAGAGTTGAAAGTTTTAGAAGGGAGGGAGGATCAAGAACTCATAGTTTCTCAGAGCCGAGCGCATTTTAGGCGGAGGCGGAGGCGGAACGCCTCTTTTATTATGGTGGTTCCTTGAAAGGTAAAAACGCAGAGAACGAGATGAATGCAAGGCATACAAGAAAGCGGAGTCCGCAGCTCCCCTTGAAAGTAAAAACGCATAGAAGCGAGCGAATTTTAGGCGGAGGCGGAGGCGGAACGCCTCTTTTGTTAGGGTGGTTCATTGAGAGGTAAAAACGCAGAGAACGAGATGAATGTAAGGCATACAAGAAAGCGGAGTCCGCAGCTCCCCTT
>JAEIGA010017629.1_pt1 | contig 10880 bp, 10 predicted proteins | sample 9270691 | NCBI WGS metagenome assembly JAEIGA01 (sample SAMN17057246, study PRJNA624740) | gut metagenome | biome: biome; isolation source: fecal sample | host: Bos grunniens | place: China: Xizang | collected 2019 | reverse complement strand
TATGTACTTAATAGAGATTAGCAGGGTGAGCAATAGCTCACTCTTTAGTTTGAAAAAAGGTGATATTATGAATGATTTAGAAAAACGAATATTTGATGCTTGTCTAAAAGCAGTAGAAGAAGAAAACATGACTTTAGTAGAAGTAGAATTAGCAAAAGAATTTGGAAGTTTAATTTTACGTTTTACTATTGATAAAGAAGAAGGTATTGATATTGATGATACAACTTTAATTAGTGAAAAAGTAGGATTAATTTTGGATGAACTAGATCCAATTGACAAAGAATATTATTTAGAGGTTTCATCAATAGGTTTAGAAAGAGAATTAAGAAATATTGATGAGATCAAGAATAGTATTGGCAAATATATTAATGTTAAAACATATGAAAAAATCATGGTTGGAAAAACGGGAGTAAAAGAGTTTGAAGGACATTTATTAAAAGTTGAAGATAACTTAATAACAATGAACTTTAAAATGAAACAATTTAAAAAAGAAATTACAATACCATATGAAAAAATTGCTAAAATACGTTTAGCTATAGAATTTTAGGAGGAATTATGACAAGTAAAGGATTTTATGAAATTGCAGAAGTAGTAGCAAATGAAAGAAATTTAGACATCCACGATGTATTAGAGAAAGTTGCGGTAGCATTAAAGAAAGCTTGTGGAACAGAAGGTTATACTGGTGATATTCAAGTAGAATTTAATGAAGAAAAGAAACGTATTCGTATTTTTGAATATAAATATGTAGTAGCTGAAATTGATCCAGAAGCAGGTCCTGGTCAAATTACTTTAGAAGAAGGTAAATTAATCAAAGAAAATGCGAAAATTGGAACTAAGTTTAAAAAAGAAATCAATATTGAAAAAAATATTGGTAGAAAAGGTGCTAGCCAATTTAAACAAGTATTTATGCAAGGATTAAAAGAACTTGGACGTATTCGTGCTTATGAATTCTTTAAAGATCGTGAAAATGAAATGATTTCAGCAACAGTTGTAGCTATAAAAGAAGAGGCAATCGTTTTAAGTATTGGTTTAGATTATAATGCTTTTATGCCTATTAAAGAAACTTTACCTGGTGAAGAATTCAAAGATGGTGATACTGTTAAAGTATATATTACTAAAGTTGAAGAAACAACTAAAGGTCCTAAAGTATATGTTTCACGTGTACATAAAGATATTGTTAAACGTCTATTTGAAACTAATATTCCTGAGGTTGCTAGTGGAGTTATCGAAATCATGGGTATTTCAAGAGATCCAGGATCAAGAACTAAAATCGGAGTTAAGAGTAATAATGAAATGGTTGATCCAAAAGGTGCATGTGTTGGTATGGGAGGTATTCGTATCAAACAAATTAATAATGCATTAAATGGTGAACGTGTAGATATCTTTAATTGGAGTGATAATCCAATTAATCTAATTGCTGAAGCATTAACACCTGCTAGAGTAATTAGTGTTTTAGTTGATGAAAAAGAACATAAATCACTTGTTATTGTTCCAGATGATCAATTCTCACTTGCTATTGGTAAAGGTGGTCAAAATGCTCGTTTAGCATCACAAGTATCAGGATGGAAAATTGATATCAAAAATGAATCTACAGCTTATAAAGAAGGGTTAAAATTCAAACCTAATGTAACTGTAAAATAGGTGTATTTATATGAAAGAAAAGAAAGTACCTATTAGAAAATGTGTTGTGACAAATACTCAACATCCAAAAATGGAAATGTTTAGAGTAGTTAGAACTCCTGAAAATGAAGTTGCAGTAGATACAACAGGAAAACTTCGTGGACATGGAGTATATGTTTCAAAGGATAAAACAGCAATTGCTAATGCTAAAAAACGTCATTTATTAGATCGTTTTTTAGAAGTTAAAGTTCCTGATGAAATATATGAACAGTTATTAGAATTATTAGAGAAATAGGTGATATTTTGAATAAACGTTCTCTTAATTATTTAGGTATTGCTAAAAGAAGTGGTAATTTAATTTGTGGAACTGATATGGTAGTTAAAAGTCTACCAGCAGGTAATATTAAAATTATTCTTTTGGCAAATGATGCATCAAGCAATACCAAAGACAAAATTATTAAAAAAGCATTTTATTATCAAATTCAAGTATGTGAAGTATTTGATTCATATGAATTATCTAAAGCAATTGGTAAAGATCATGTAATGGTTATGGCTATTATTGATGATGGATTAACAAAAGCATTCTTGAAGGAAGTAGAAAGAGAGGTAGCTTATGAAGGTTAAAGAATTAGCGGAGATTTTTAACGTAGGGATAGCTGAACTATTAGATTTATTAGAAAATGTAGGACTAAATGTAACTGATAAAGAAGAAACAATGGTTGATAAAAATACTGAAAAGAAATTAGCAAAAAGATATAATGTTGAATATCCATTTAAAGCTAATAAAGCAGTTAAAAAACCAACTAATAGTGTTGTAATTCCTGGTAAACAAAAACCAGTTGAACAAAAAAATACTCCAAAACAAGAAACTAAAGAAGTAAAACCGGTTGAACAAAAAACAGAAGAAGTTAAAAAAGCCGAACCTATTAAGCCGGTTAAAATTGAAGAACCTGTTAGAGTTATGAAAACTTTAAAAACAGAAGAAGTTAAACCACGTGTTGATGAGGCAACTTTAACTAAGTATGCGGAATACTTAGAAGAAGATGAATACAATATTCGTAGAGAAAATCGTTCTAAACATAAAGATTCATCTGATGATTATAATGGTGGAGATGCTCGTCGTCGTAAAAAGAACATTAAAAATAAAAATGTTAATAAAGGTGAAAAACGTACAAGTAATATACCTAATAAAAAACAAGATGAAAAAGGTGTTATCTATTACGAAAACGGTATGACTGTTCAAGAAGTAGCTGAAGCTATGAATGTAGGTGTTACTGAACTAGTTAAAAAACTATTTATGTCAATTGGAGTTATGGCTGGAGCAACAAACTCATTAGAAAGAGATGTTATTGAGTTAATTGCTATGGAATATAACTTTGAAGTAAAAGATAAAGAAATTACTGATATGACTCGTTTCGATGAAATGAACATTGTTGATGATCCAGCTGATTTAGTTGAACGTCCAGTTATTGTAACAATTATGGGTCACGTTGACCATGGTAAAACAACTTTACTTGATACTATTCGTAGTAGCCATGTTGTTAAAGGAGAAGCTGGGGGTATCACTCAACATATTGGGGCCTACCAAGTTGAAAAAAATGGTTCAATCATTACATTTATCGATACTCCGGGGCATGCTGCATTTACTGAAATGCGTGCACGTGGTGCCCAAATTACGGATATTGTTATTTTAGTAGTTGCATCTGATGATGGTGTTATGCCACAAACTAGAGAAGCGATTGAACATGCTCAAGCTGCTGGTGTTCCAATTATTGTAGCTGTTAACAAAATGGATAAACCAACTGCAAACCCAGATAGAATTAAACAAGAATTAACAGAGTTTAATTTACTTGCGGAAGAATGGGGTGGAGATACAATCTTTGTTCCAATTTCAGCACTTACTGGTATGGGTGTAGATGAATTACTAGAAATGGTAGTACTTGTTAGTCAATTAAAAGAATATAAAGCTAATCCTAATCGTTTAGGTGTTGGTACAGTAATTGAGGCTAAACTTGATAAAGGTCGTGGACCAGTAGCAACTCTTCTTGTTCAAAACGGAACAGTTAAAATTGGAGATATCATCGTTGTAGGTAATACTTTCGGTAAGATTCGTGCGATGCAAGATGAAAAAGGTAAACAATTAACAAGTGCTGGACCATCTAAACCAGTTGAAATTACAGGTATTACCGATGTACCATGTGCTGGGGATAAATTCATGATCTTAGATGATGAAAGAAAAGCACGTGAAATTTCTGAAACAAGAACACGTAATCGTTTCAATGAAGAAATGGGTGTTGGAAAAGGTGTATCTTTAAATGATTTATTAAAGAACCAATCAAGCGAAGAATTAAAGAACTTAAATTTAATTATTAAATGTGACGTTCAAGGTTCAATTGAAGCTATTAAAGGGTTACTTGAAAAAATCAATATTGAAGGAACAAAAATTAATATTATTTCTTCACGTGTTGGAGGAATCACTGAAACAGATATTAACCTTGCCATCGCATCACAAGCAGTTATTATCGGATTTAATATTCGACCAATGGCTAATATTAGCGATTTAGCTAAATCAAAAGGTATTGAAATTCGTTTATATAGCATTATCTATAAATTACAAGAAGATATTGAAAAAGCGGTTAAAGGATTATTAGACCCTGTATTTGAAGAAAAAGAAACAGGTCAAGCTGTAGTTAGAGAAACATATAAAGTATCTAAAGTAGGAACAATTGCTGGATGTTATGTAACAAATGGTTACATTTCACGTAATGCGGGAGTTCGTGTAATTAGAAATAGTGTTGTTATCTATACTGGTAAAGTTTCTTCATTAAAACGTTTCAAAGATGACGTTAAAGAAGTTAAAACAGGATTTGACTGTGGTCTTACTATCGAACACTTCAACGACATTAAAGTTGATGACATTATTGAATGCTTCGTAATGGAAGAAGTAGAAAGAGACTAATATGGCACATCATGCAGAAAGAGTAGCAAAGATAATTGAAAGAGAACTTTCAATGATTCTTTTAACAGAAGCTAAAAATAATCTTTTAAAATACGTATCAGTTACAAAAGTTGTAACAACTAAAGATTTATCACTTGCAACAATTTGGTTTGTAGTTCGTGGTGATGAACAAGAAAAACAAGCAACAATTAATGCTTTAGAACAATCAAAAGGATTCTTACGTAGTGAATTATCAAAAAGATTAGAGGTAAGAAAAACTCCAGAATTAAGATTTAAACTTGATGAATCACTTGCATACGGTGAACGAATTGATGAAATCCTAAGAGGATTAAAATAAATAAAACTAAAAATAACTCTACTTAATGTAGAGTTATTTTTTAAAAACCTTGCAAAAATGACATTTTTGGTGTATATTAAAAATATAAAATTTTAAATGAAATAAACAATTGTTAAATAGGTGGCTTATGCAAATATACACGAAAAGATGTATAATTCGTTTTCTAACGCAAGATGACTATAATAGTTTTATTTTAGGATATAAAAACTCATTTCCATCAAAAAATCGTTTTGATGACGGTCAAATTGATGTATCAAAGCTAGATTATGATTGGTATTTATCTTTACTAAAAAGAAGAAAAAAAGAAGCAGAAAACGACTATTGTTATATGTTTAATATCTTTTTAAAAGATAACCAAACTTCTATTGGTTATTGTGATATTACTACTCAATTTCGAGAAGATATTCAATATGCTAAAATCGGATATACAATTTTTAATAACTACTGGAATCAAGGATATGGTACGGAAATTGTTGAAGGATTAACCAAAATTGGTTTTGAACAATTAGGTTTTCATAGACTAGAAGCCCATATCAATCTTGATAATGAAGCATCCAAAAAAGTAGTATTAAAAAATGGATATATCTTTGAAGGAATTAGAAGAGGATTTATTTATGAAGATGGTAAGTGGACAGATAATGAGGTTTATTATAAGAACAATGAAAAGTAGATAATTAAAATAATAGATTTATAAGGAAATATATATTCTTATAAATCTATTTTTCTTTTCTAATATAATTAATACCCAAAAGTATGAAAATATGGTATACTATATAAAAGGTAAAGTATTATGAAAGATTTTAAAGATAAATTAAGACTTGTTCCAAATAAACCAGGTTGTTATCAAATGAAAGATAAAGACGGGGTTATAATATATGTAGGTAAAGCTAAAAACTTACATAATAGATTAAATAGTTATTTTGTTGGCAGTCATGATGCTAAAACAACGAAAATGGTTAGTATGATTGATGATTTTGAATATATTATTACTAATAGTGAAAAAGAAGCTTTTTTACTTGAAATTAATTTTATTAAAGAATATCATCCTAAATACAATATTTTACTAATGGATTCTAAAACTTATCCATATATTTGTTTAACTAACGAAACACATCCAAGAGTTATTTTAACAAGAGAAATAGGATCTTTAAAAAGAAAGAATAAACATAAATTATTTGGACCATATCCGAACGTTAAAGCCTGCCGGGATACTGTAGAAATTATTAATAAATTATATCCCCTTCGTAAATGTAAAAACATACCTAAAAAATACTGTTTATATTACACAATGAATGAATGTTTAGCACCATGTGTGAATAAAGTAACAAAAGAAGATTATGAACCATTAATTAATAATATTACAAGATTTTTAAATGGTAATGATACAGAGTTTATTAATACCTTAAAGAATAAAATGAATGAAGCTAGTGAAAATCTAGAATTTGAAAAAGCGATTGAATATCGTGAAATGCTTAATAGTTTAGAAGTTCTTTCTGATAAACAAAAGATGACTTTAAATGATGGAATAACACGTGATATTTTTGGTTATGCTGTTAAAGATGAGTTAATTAATATTCAAATATTCCACATGAGAAATGGTAAAATAATTGAACGAAGTGGAGAAGTATTTGATTTAATTGATTCACCTCAAGAAATGTTAATGACTTATATAGTTGAGTTTTATAGTTTAGATAACTCACTTATACCAAGTGAGGTATTAATACCATATGTGGAAGATTTAGATTTATTGAAAGATCTTTTAGAAACTAAAGTATATATTCCTATAAAAGGAATAAAAAAACAACTTGTTGACTTAGTTAAAGAAAATGCTTTAACAAATCTTGATAATTTACAAAAAGAACGTTTAATTAAAATATCTAAAACAACTGCTACTTTAGAAGAATTAGCAAGTTTACTAAATATTAAATATCCAAAAGTAATTGAACTATTTGATAACTCGAATATTATGGGTACAAATAGTGTTAGTGCGATGGTTACATATATTGATGGAGTGCCATCATATAAAGATTATCGTAAATACAAAATTAAAACCATTGATGGAGCAGATGACTATCATACAATGCAGGAAGTTACTGAAAGAAGATATAGTAGGGTATTAAAAGATAATTTAAGAAAACCTAATTTAATTATTGCTGATGGTGGTAAAACTCAAGTAAAGGCGATAAAAGAAGTTTTAGATAAATTAGGTATTACAGATATTGATTTAATGGGTCTTGTGAAAGATGATAAACATAGAACTCGTGCGATTGTAGATAGTAGTGGTAATGAAATACCAATTGATAAAAAATCAAATCTTTTCTTGCTGCTTGAGGCCATGCAGAATGAAGTACACCGTTTCGCAATCACTTTCTTTAAGAAAGTTCACACTGAAAGTGCTTTATCATCAAAATTAGATAATATTGAAGGTATTGGAAAAGAGCGTAAGAAAAAACTTTTAGAACACTTTGATAGTATTGAAGAAATCAAAAAAGCAACGCTTGATGAATTAAGATTCTTAGGAATAAATGAGAAAGTTGCTTTAAATTTATTAGAAAAATTAAATAGTTAGTTACCAAAATAACTCCTTCCGCATAAAATAGAAGTGATAAATGAGGGATTTTATGCAAGGAAAAAACTTTTTAACAAATCGTGAAAGAGAAATCTTTAATCTTTTAGTTGAGAATATGGATACCGAAGAAATTGCTGATAAATTATGTATTAGCACTAAAACTGTTAGAAATCATATATCTAATGTTATCCAAAAACTAGGACTAAGAAGTAGAAGTCAAGCTCTTTTAGAATTGATTAAAATGAAAGAAATTAAACTTAAGTAAAGGCAGGTGATTACTTTGCAGCAATACTCAGGTAAAATTAGAAAGATTCATCTTGATGAAAGAGTATTTGAAATATTAATTAAAGATAAAGTTGAATTTTTCTATTTATCACGCTCACAAATGAAGAAATTTAGCATGTATCTACAAGTAGGGCTTTTTGTATATTTTACTTGTAAAGATGATGCACAAGTTCATGGTAAATTTAAAGCTTATGAAGTAATTAATTTTACTAAAATGATATATATTAAAGGTCACAGAAGAACAGTATATTTTGATATTGATACAATTAAAATGGGTGTTGCGAGTGTATTAAACCGAAATACTAATAAGATGTTTTTAGATATGGAGTTTACAATGCCGTCTTATGATTTTAACAATGAAAAACCATTTGTTGCAGAAATCATTCAATACGGTATTTTAATTGAAAATGCTGATGGACAAGTAATATTATCAGATTCATCTTTAGTTAAACCAAAAGATCCAAGTGGTCTCAATGCTAGAACATTTAGTTTCTTGAATATTGAAAAAGAAGATTTTAATAAGGCCATTACAATAAAAACTTTTTATAAAAGACTTAAAAAATATATGGAAGAATTTAATCCTGTTATATATGTTTGGGGTAAAAATGATATTATTACTTTAGATGCTTTTTATAATATGCATAAACTTGAACCAGTTACCACAAGAAAGAATTTTGTTAACCTTATGCAACTTATGAAAAACTATTTAGGTCAAAAAAGTGATATTGGATTATTTAATGCATTAACTTATCTTGATCCAACTTTTAATGATAGTCAAGATCATGATGCTTTAGAAGATGCATCAGTTACAAGTATGATTTATCATTTATTTAAAAAACGTGTAAATGATGAAATTGAAAATATAAGAAAATAGGAGAATTTATGAAATTAGATTTACCATTATTAGAAAAAATATTTAATATTGATAGCCCAACAGGTTATACAAAAAATGCTATTGATTATTTAGATAGCTTTATACAAGAATTAGGTTACTCTACTGAAAGAAATAAAAAAGGTAATTTAATTGTTAGTGTTAAAGGTGAAAAAGATTACACATTAGGATTAAGTGCTCACGTGGATACACTTGGTTTAATGGTTAGATCAATTATGCCAAATGGACACTTACGTTTCACTATGCTTGGTGGAATGCTTTTACCAACTTTGGATGGAGAATATTGCCGAATTCATACAAGAAGTGGTAAAGTATATACTGGAACAATTCTTTCTACATCACCTAGTGTTCATGTTTATAAAGATAGTAGATCAAAAACGCGTGATGAAGATAATATGTATATTCGTTTAGACGAAAATGTTAAATCAAAAAAAGATACCCTTGATTTAGGTATTTGTAATGGAGATATAGTTGCTGTAGACACAAAATTTCAGTTTACAGAAAGTGGTTATGTTAAAACAAGATTCTTAGATGATAAAGCTAGTGTCTTTATTTTAGTAACATACTTACAAAGACTAAAAGAAGAAAATAAAATACCAGCGTGTAACTTAAAGATTATTTTCACAACATACGAAGAAGTAGGTCATGGAGCAAGTCAAATACCAGAGATTGACGAACTATTAGCTGTTGATATGGGATGTATTGGAACAGACTTAGAATGTACTGAAGAACAAGTATCAATTTGTGCGAAAGATTCTAGTGGTCCATATGATTATGAAATGACATCAAAACTTATTGAACTTGCAAAGGCAAATAAATTAAATTATGCGGTTGATATATATCCATTCTATTCATCTGATGCTACTGCTGCCCTAAGAGGAGGAGCTGATATTAAAGCGGCTCTAATTGGAGCAGGAATTCATGCATCTCATGGAATGGAGCGAACTCATATTGAAGGAATAATTAATACAATAAAATTAATTGAAGCATATATAGATAGTTTAAAATAACATTATTTGTAATATTATAGAAGGGATGCCATATGAAGAAAATAATATCTGTAGTTTTATTATTATTAATGCTTATACTAGTAACTTCATGTGGAGATCTTGAAGTAATAAGAACAAAATTATCATACGATGAAGAAGTATTGGAAATTAATGTTGGCGATGAAATTAATATAACTCCTAACTGTAACAAAGAAGATGTTATTATTAATTATACGACATCTTGTGATATTGTTAATATTGATGAAAATGGTAATTTAACAGCTCTACAAACAGGTACTGTTATAATTGAAGCAAGTGTTAATAAACGAGACTCTGTTTCAGCAAAACTTGTTATTGTGGTAAATGAAAGTAAAACATTTACTATTTACTATGATGTTAATGGAGGAAACTCTTTAGAACAAAATAAAGTAACATATAACAAAGGTGAGGTAGTAATACTACCAACACCAAAAAAAGAAGGATATAAATTCTTAGGATGGTATGAAAATAATCAATTAGTTACTACTCTTGATGCTAAAAACCACACTCTTATTGCCATGTGGGAAAAACAAAATATATATACAATTACCTATGATTTAAATGGTGGAACTTTTGATAGAGATGTTATATATGAATTTATTGAAGACGAATTTATTACATTACCTAAACCTACTAAAACTGGATGTATCTTTTTAGGATGGTATGAAAATGGTATTGAAGTAACTAAACTTGATAATAAAAATTATAATTTACAAGCCAAATGGTATGAAATAGATACTGATTTATCATACTATACTATTACGTATAATACTAATGGTGGAACTCTTCCAACATCTGCTATGACATCATTTAGTGATAGTAAAGAAGTAATACTTCCAACCCCTGTAAAAAAAGGATATAAATTCTTAGGTTGGTATGAAAACAGTAATTTAATAACAAATCTCACAAATAAAAATTATTCACTACTTGCCAAATGGGAAGAATTAGAAAAATACCATATTTCATATGATTTAGATGGTGGAGAGTTATTAAACCTAGTTAATAGTTATACTAAAGATGATGTAATTATTTTAGATGAACCAGAAAAATTAGGATATACATTTTTAGGTTGGACATCTGAACTGAATACTGAACCAATTAAAAAACTAGAAATTAAAAATCAAACAGGTAATCTAAATTTAAAAGCTAATTATGTACCTAATACTTATCAAATAACTTTTAAGTCATAT
>JAEIGA010017628.1_pt1 | contig 10881 bp, 14 predicted proteins | sample 9270691 | NCBI WGS metagenome assembly JAEIGA01 (sample SAMN17057246, study PRJNA624740) | gut metagenome | biome: biome; isolation source: fecal sample | host: Bos grunniens | place: China: Xizang | collected 2019 | reverse complement strand
GGAGGACAGACCGATGATGTACCCCGTCAGTTGGTAGTACCCGAATCTGGTGCCCTGGTCGATGTTCACAAGTACTACTGTGCCCAAATCGACACGTCGAAGATGAAGAAGGGCGAAATCGGCTTTTTGGTAGATACGAAGGGCAAGCCTTATGACCTCATCAAAGGTGGATGGGTGACGCCTCATATTGATCCAGAGCCAGAGCAACAGAACGCAGGAACGGACGCACAGCAGGCTAACTCAGGTAAATGATGAAAACCGATTGTGTTTATGCCTGGTTGATTCTGCAATCGACTGAAAAAGCCTTCCCATCATGAGAGGGCTTTAGTTGATTTTAGGTAGATTTTCGGTAGATTCAGAACTTTGAGAGAGCATGGCAGAGGGTGAAGAGATTAAGATTAGTCGATGCGTAAATCTGGATTGGTTGGAGGTTTACGCATTGGAAGATAATAGTCGCTATCCTTGCAATGCAGATTTCTTTCGTCGTGAAGGTTATTTTGTTACAGAAAGAGCGTTTGGAACTCGACAATACAAAGAGATGTTCACCCTTCAAGACCAATATGGAGAGCCTTTTATTGAAGTTAGGCGCAATCCGTTTTCGGGTGAATCAGACTTTAGTGGATTGAATGAAAGAAGTACACACATACGTCTGGTTAATCGCTATTGTTACTTTGAAAACGCATGTCGTTTGATGGCAGAGTTTTTGATAAGACATGATTATGATTTTCAGCGAATTTACAGAATAGATGTGGCCTACGATTTCAGAGCCTTTGATTTTGGGGATGATCCTGAACGTTTCATTAGAAGATACGTGGAGAAAAAGTACAGCAAAGTCAATCAGACTAAAGTAAGAGTGTTTGGTGAAGAAGGATGGAGTACAATCAAGTGGGAGTCTGTTTCATGGGGTAGCCGTACTTCAATGGTGAATACGAAGATGTATAACAAGACTAAAGAACTCGCAGCTATGGGAAATGCTAAGCCTTGGATAGTGCAGGCATGGTTGGAGTGTGGCTTGGTTGATAGATTGTTTGATTTGCCTGATGTCTGGAGGATAGAGTTTTCGATGCACAGCTCGTTGAAGAACTGGCTAAGGATTGAGGATAGTGATTCAAAGCATAATAAAGAGTTGATGATACCCCATACCTTAGAACTATTCGATGGACGTGACAGACTGTGGCAGAGATTTCAAGATTTAGCACACCATTACTTCCGATTCAAATATGTGGAGTATAACCAGAAGGTTAATTCTGATGATGAACCAGCCTTGAAGCGAAAAGACCTTTGTAGAGATAAGCGATTGTTTAAGTGGGACGATAATAAAGTCTTCTATAAGGTAGATAATGTTTCGCGTGAGTCAATTCCTAACACAGAGAATGAAAGGCTAAGACGGGCGATTCTAAAGTACCGTGGTCGTTCGATTGATATGAATGTTAGGCAGTCATGCGACGTGATAATCAAAGCCCTTGAAGATTCGTCTATCCAGAATATAACACCCGATAGAACACGTGCAGCGATAGAAAAGATTCGACTGATGTTGGCTACACGGGTAAACTGGAAACTTGACGATGTATTCAAGGAGGCAGATAGAATATTACAACTGTTAGAACTTGGTGAAATATGGTAAATGATTTCTTGCCGATCCATTTTTGTGAGATGTGCCCCGAGATAATCGGTGAGCCATGTCAAGGTTTTGTGTTTTGCCCACACTTAAACCAAAGTGTCTGGGCTAAATCTGTAATGTGCCCACATGGGGAAGATTTGCTCGAAATGTTCTGAATGTCGAAGCGGAAAACTGCGGTTCAGTAAAACCGCAGTGCGATTACACTGCCCTAAACATCATAAAATGAAAGCAAACACCCATAAACAAAGGGATTTTCTACGTACACGCACGGACGGAATGTGCGCGCAACCGCGCGCAAGCCCGCAGGCGGGCACGTAGTAGCCCGTGTTGGCCGTTTAGGGAGTGTCCTTAGTAGTACTCCCTTTAGGTAGATTCTGGCCGTTAGAGAGAGTTTTTCGGAGTATTAACGAATGAGTGTAACCAAATGAAAGATATTGTGATAACCCTGCCATTGGACTTGTGGCAGAAGATAGTAAAGAAGGAAAAGCGGATTGAGCTGAGAAAAGGCCTCCCCAGGTTATTCGACAACAGCCGCTCGAAGTGCTATGTGGTAGAGAAGGGAACAAAGAATGTATTAGGCTACTTCACGATAAGTTCCTTCCACATCTGCAAATACAAAGGGGTAGTTCCCGAAGAATTTGCATACTTGGTTGGAGTGCCCGCTTCATGGATAAGACAATATTGTAAGATTGGCGATTCCATGTACATGTGGAATATCCGACGGGTTTTTGAATATGAGCCTGATCCTACGTTATGGGATATGCTCAAAATAAAGGTGAATCCCCAGTCATATGTCTATACAGATGGGAAAATTCCGACTAAGGCGAAAGAAAGGGGTGTTGGCGTAAGAATGAGTATGAGCAAAGAAACGGATAAATTGAACTTTTGAGGTTATAAAGAATGACGAAGAGGAAGAGAAAACTTAATGTGCTTATTGCCTGCGAGGAATCACAAGCGGAGTGCAAGGCATTCAGGGCTTTAGGGCATATAGCCTACTCATGCGACATTCAGCCATGCAAGCGCGATGGTGTCCGTGAGTGGCATATACAGGGCGATGTGACCCCATTTCTTCGAGGTAGGACAATATTCAAGACGATGGACGGAAAGAGGCATTCCCTGAAAAAGTGGGATATGATTATAGCCCACCCTCCTTGCACCTATCTATGCAAAGTGTCATCCGTCTGGATGCGTAAGCATGGAGAGATTGACCCAGCTCGATATAAGAAAATGGTTGCAGCCCGAGAGTTTTTCTATGAATGTCTAGAGGCTAAGGCAGACTATGTGGCCGTAGAAAATCCGATCCCGATGAGACTGGCTGGTCTGCCAAAGCCTACATGCTATGCTGACCCCTCATGGTTCGGAGTGAAATATACGAAGAAAACATTATACTGGCTACGGAATTTACCCCCGATTATGGCAGGAGTGCAACACGGTTCGCCACGATGTTTTGTGTATTGTTCCAGAGGAAAGTACAGAAGCAGAACGTTTCCAGAACTTGCCGAGGCGATAGCCCGACAATGGACGGACTATATTTTGTCTGATGAAGCCCCTTTAGGCTCATTCAGAACTACGACAGACAATGAAAATAAACCAAGTAAATAAGTGTAAACAGATATGATGATAGAGTTTATTGATACGAGAAAAGTGTTATGCCAACGCAATGATGAAATGTCGCTGATATGCAAACCGATAGATATGTTTGTGGCAAAAGCAGATTGTGGAGGATGTCCAATCATAGCCATGTTTGAAGCCTTTGAAAAAGAACTCTGGGGTGATTATGACGAAGGTAAGGTAAGCATACCAGAACTAAAGGCACGACTGGAGAATAAAGGCAAGGAGGCAGACAACCCCCGGGACGATGCGAAATGATAACCCTGATGAAAACAGAATTAAAACAAAGAATTATGGCAAAAGTAACAGACTTTAATGAGGTGAAGGCCGCAGTGGCGCAGAACCTCGCAGAAATGGGTAGTTCCATTATGGACTTCCTGACGTATAGTGAGGCTATAACGTGTCTCACCTTGATCTACCTGACGAATGATTTGTTGACGGGATTCAGTCAAGACTATGTTAACAACCCATCTATCATCTCTTCACCGCATAGGATAGCGATAATCTATCAGGGTCACCACTCTTTTTACAAGTCGGAAGACCCTATATGTGAGTATGAGGATTTAGATGAGGATATAGATAGTATTCGTGTCACATTAGATGCCGCGATAGCCAGATGGGAGGAACAAAACGGATAGACCCGACGAACACTGCGAGACCGATGGTCACTGTCACGACCATCGACTCTCGCAGATGTGGGTAAATCGAGGCTCGTTAGGCACACGAACGCCACAGACACTGCGAGACCGATGGTCACTGTCACGACCATCGATTCTCGCAGATGTGGGTAAATCGAGGCTCGTTAGGCACACGAACGCCATGCCACCACAAGCCCCCACCACCACCCCAAGAAACCCCCATATCGTGCCCAACGATTCCAGATATATCACGGTGATCCCTCTGGGGCTTCACTGTGATGTATCTGGAATCGGTGTTCACGATAAGGGGAGATAGGTTAGGACATTGTTTATCGGCTACGGATGATGATAAGAGGGCATTTCTCATGTATAGTGGTGTCCCTCATATCATCATCCTACGCACAGAAAAGAGGCGGATTTTAGTTACCTTGCAAAGCCACTCGACGGGGGCTCCCCTGCCCCCGTACCCCCGCGTGCATGCGCCTTGTGTGTTCCGCTTCGCCTCGCCGTCTCCGTCCTCGCCGTTACCGTCTGCGGAATGATCGCCGCGAGGCTGTCGCGTGAAGTTTGCGCCATCCCGCTTTGAGTTTGCGGCGGTGCTACGCGCTTATGTTGGTTCAAATGGCCGCTGCGAGTCCGTCGGGCTATAGCCCTTACTCCTCTTGCTTCACATAGGCGGCTGGTTTTCTTGGCTATCGTATCGGTGTAACATCGCTCTATTTAGTCATAATTGAGATTCTATGTCTTTCTCTTGTTTTGTGAGGCCTTTAGGTCGAAATGGGAGCCATAGAATCCGCTGTTCTATTATGATAAATAGAGCTGGGCTGGATCATCCATGCCATTCTAACATCGCTTTTTTCCATCTGGCTATATCATCGGCTTTCGGTTATCATCGGCGGGGCGGCCTATAGGCACGCCCCTGCTTCAATATATCCTGGTTGGCGGTGCTACGCGCGTTTTTTCTCGGGCTATAGCCCTCGCTCATTTTGCCGTATGCGCCCTGTAGGTCGCACATCGGCAAGCCCCTGCCCGCTTAGGCGTGCAGGGGCATTTCCTTGCGCCTAAAGGCGCATGCCCACCCACCACCCTTGATGGTGGTGGAGTCTTTTAATTTGACTGGCGGCATCGGGGGCGCTGCCCCCGTCAGCCCCTGCTCGCGGAGCCCGCGCGAGGGCGGGGTGTTTTTCATGGTATTATTGGCTTGCGCATGGTGTTTGCGGGTGTTTTTTTTGTTGTTTATCGTTTTCTCTTTTCTCCCTTCGTCGTGGTCTGGCTGTTTGCGCCCGTTTCGGGGGTGTTTGGCGTTTTTCGGCTGTCCATCGTTTGCTGCCGCTCTGGCTTTCTCTTTGCTTCCCCCTGCGGGGGGTGGGCTGGTTCATCGCCTTGCGGTTATCATCGCTTTTCCATTCGTCGATAAAATATGCCTATACGTCGATTTTATTTGCATATTTGCAGATATTTTCGTAACTTTGTACTATAATTAATAGGTTATAGATATGGTTACATTTGATTCTTTAAAGGTTAATGATGGTGTTTGCTCCATCCAGGTCGTTCGTGGCGTGTTGGTGTTCTGGTCTTCGGCTGGTTCCTGCGTTCGCATTTCCGCTTCGTATGATTCTCTCGCTTCTGTTGTTCGTGAGTGTCGCGAGTGGCTGTTGGCTTCCCCGTTTCGTGAGTCCGTCGCTTTTTGGTCTGGCTCCGTCTGTGTGTGCCGTGTGTCGCTCTCTTCTCTTTATGCCCCTTTCGTGGGTGTTGTCGCTTAGTTAATAAGTGTTAAATTCATTAATAGTTTGTTTTACCTCAAATTGTTACGTTATGCAAGTATTCACTTCAAATTTCAAGAAAGCACGTAGCCTTGATTCTTCAAGGTATTGTGTTGTGTCTATCGCCCGTCGTTCCCCTCGGGCGTTAGATTGTGTTCGTTGTTCCTCGTTGGCTCCATCCGCTGAATTACTCAGGTCATATCATGATGGTCTTTCTCCAGAGTCATACGCTGCTCGTTATCGTGAGGAGATTTCTAATCTCTTTGACCTCCATGCTGTTTTTGAATCATTGGTTCCATTCTGTAAGGGGCGTGATATGGTTCTTTGTTGCTATGAAAGTGATGGTAAGTTTTGCCATCGCCATATTCTGTCTGATATTGTGTTTGAGAGATTTGGTTATCGTATTCAGGAATTGTCATGTTAGAGTTATGGGTATTATTCTTAATCTGTTTGGTGATGCTGAGTGGGAGGCCTTAAAGGCTTCCCCCGCTTCCCCGGGTCATTCTGAGTCCTCACGTTGTTCGGAGGCTGTCAGCCCTGCGTCTGATTCAAGGATTGTTCGTGGCATCCGTCGCGATTCTGTGGTCTGTCGTTGGTGTGCTGGCTGTGAATTGGATGGTTTATGTGATAGTGACGAGTGCGCAGCTCGTCCGCAGTCTGTCTTAGGCTACTATGATCAGGTATCGCGTCATTTGCCTAATGGATGTTATATGGGCAGGTTCCCGAGTCTGGGTGCCTTTATCTCCTTTAAGAAGCGTCAGGGGTGGCTGTAGTCAGCCCCCATGACGGTGTACAGTTAGATATGTTCCTTAGATAGCACGGGCGTTATTTTTCAAAACCCTATTAATTATCATCCCGTGCAGGAGGCTTAGCGAAGCCTCCATTTTTTTGTTTCCGATGCACTGGAGGGACTCCCCCCAGACCAGCCTTTCCACACCCGCCCGCCCTTCTGCCGGGCAATTTCTTTGATAACTCCTTTTGGTTAATTCCGATTGGTACATTCTCAGACTTAATCCCTTAGATAATCGCTAACTGAAAATGTGTGCTTTTCAGCCATCATCCACTTTCGGTTGATTCTCAGGTTTCATGACCGATTTTTACGATTTCCACCCATCGCACAGTTCGACCGACGTTAAACTAAATTAAAAATACATAAAAGCATGTCAAAGGCTTTTGTGCGATTTGTCAAAAAAATGTCAGTTAATGCCTACCCGCTCCCTACTAACTCCCATCATACTCCCAGTTTGCACCGAAAAATATTTTTTTGTACCTTTGCCGACGTTAAAGAGTGTCCCGATCTCTTGACCCCAAAGCCCGAGGGAAGAGGGCAAAGGTTAAATTTGCAGAGTTTAGTGTTATGGCAAAATCAAAAACAGGTGGAACACGCGCCTATATCCGAGGCCGTATCGGTTCGGACGTGTATAGTGTCGGTAAGTCTTCCGACGGTAAGAAACAGCAGGTCGTGCGTAGCCTCGCAGAGACAGTGAGCAACCCGCGCACGGAGAATCAGATGTTCGGGCGCATGATTATGAGTACGGTCATGCAGGCCGTGTCTGCCCTGAAGCCCATCATCGACCATTCGTTCGACGGTCTGCCCGCTGGTCAGCCCAATATCAGTGAGTTCATCCGTCGTAACTATGCCCTCATCAAGGCTGATGCTCTCGCCCATCCGTCGGCATCTAACGACTTCGGTCTTGTGAAGTATGGTGTAAAGGGTGTAAAGGGAGGTAAGTTCGTCGTGTCCGCCGGTTCTGTGGGCGTTCCTTCGACGTTATTCCTGAACAAGTCAAGTATCGAAGTTGATTTAACTGGCACTGATAGCACCGTCGGTGCATTCCGCCAGGCTGCTAATATCGGTGCCGATGGCTATCTGACTTGGGTTGGTATCAAGAATGATAACACCGCTGTCTATGGACGCGTGCATATCAAGAGTACTGTGGCCGATTCTACGGTTATCACTTCTGAAAACCTGAGTACTGTCTTCGAGCAGGAGGGTACTATCACAATGACTATTTCACTCGCTGATAGCAACATCAACATCAATAGTGGTCTGAATGACACTTGCCTGAGTGGTACTGGTATCATCTCGAAGAATGAGAATGGCACATGGAAGCACAGCAACGCTACCATGAGGGGTACTGCTGGCTTTGACTTCGCATCGGATGTTGCACTCCCGACCTATCCAGTAGGTTCCGAGATGTTTCTCAACGGAGGCGATATTTGATCCTCTCGCCGTGACGGTTTGGATGGATAGCGCATGCACCATCCAGCCTCACGGCTTGGCCGACACGTTGTGGGTGAAATTTAATCGGCCGTTCAGGTTCAACGATGAAACATTATGGGGTGACTACTCCGATCCTGATAAGATGTTATTCGTTTTCACACCTACGGTTGACTACCCTCACGAACAATATCAAGTAAGGGCATTCAGAAATTTCCTGAGTGATGTTCAGGATAATCCTTATGAGAGAGGAAGCGTCATTCGCATCCACAACGATTTAGGGGCCGTTAACGTTGATAAAGTACAACCTGAATTTTACATGTGGGGAGTAGGTGAATAACCTCTCCCCTTTTTTATTTCTTTTATTTTATGGCAGTATCAAGAGTTGGAGGAACGAAAGGTTTGTTGTCCGGGCAGGTAGGCAAAACTATTTACCAAATCAAGAATAATGGCGATGGAACCTATACACAGATTGCTTATAACAAGGGTGAGCGTACAGAAACCACATTCAGCCCGAAGTTACAAGCCCAAAGGATGTGTATGGGCATGGTGGAGAGCCTGATGAAGCAACTAAAGCCTCTTATAGGTATATCGTTCCAATCAGGTAGGAATAAAACCACATCATGTAACGCTTTTAGTTCTGCCAACTTGCGACTTGTGCAAAGAGATTGCCAGGAACATTGGTACGCAGACAATAAGTTTGTGTTCCCTTATCAGTACAAAGGCTACCCCGATTTCTCAGAACTTGGTGGGCCTTACATGATTTCTTCTGGTTCCTTAAAAGATAATCTTTACGATGAGTTGATTTTTGATGGTTACGCTCCCGCCCAATGGCGTGATTTACCTTATGCCGATTCAGCCCTTTGGGGATTGAAATTTTCCGTCCGTATAGGGGTTGACACCTTAGAGCAATTCAGGCAGAGACACGGTATGACCATAATGGATAAAATCTGTTTCGCTGGTTTCAAAACTTGGATTTCTTATGAGCCAGACCCAGAAGACCCGAAGACTTTATCGAAGCATGATTATTTCATAGCGTCTTTTAACAAGTCGTTTCCCTCGAATGTAATACTTACTCCAGATGTCTTAGTGGATCTGTTTCAGTTCAAGACAAATGCCGCTCCTGCCGTCTATATATCCCGAGATAATGACGCTATATGTGTCGGGTGTTGCTTAGATTCCCTGCATGCCGATGAATCATATTACTATTGGACTGGATTCTCAGAATCCCATTTGACAGGTAAAAGGCAGATTAGTACTTCTTTCTATGGAAATGATTTGCCTGATGATGACCCTTACTTGTTAGACCGTCAGCCGTCTATGGTCTTCGGTTCATGGATGGGACAGCCTCAGGTGAAACCTTACCCTTCGCCTTTTGCTCCACCCCCTGTGCCTCCTGCTCCCCCGCGTCTGCCAGCAGAATATCAAGAGGTCGAATGGATTCAAAGGGATTCGGGGCCGCGTACTGTTTTTTCTTATCTCTACAAGCCTCGCTATGCGTCTTTAAGGTTCAGGGCTGCAGGTCAAATGGTAAATGGTAGATATATTCTTTATAACAATACTGGATTATGGAGACCTTTGATATCTTGTTATAGGGGTAATAAGGAATATGGTCTTGTATTCAGTATTGCAGGTGCCGGTAGTACCGCTCAATCTGATACAATATATTTAAATTCTTTCACCTTTGATGGTGTCTTTGAGTTTAAGAGGTCAGATAATGTTTTCATATGTTCTTATAATGATGAATCTGTTAATATTTCTTTCGATGATTCAGGTGAGGATGACCCTGCTAAGATAATGTCTTTTTGGTATCCAGATAATAGCAGTATGGTCTATAGAGTATATGAGGTAATTTGTCATGATGTCCGCGATAACTCGATGATGTTTGACCTTGTGCCATGCTATCGAAAGACTGATGGCTTCTGTGGATTCTATAATCTCATCACTAGTAAATTCACTACTGGGCAGACTGCTGATGGTCAATATTCTCACGGAAATCCTATAAACCCTTAAACAATGGTACATGATAAAAAAACAGAAAAATTTGTGGCTGTTGGCTCTTTTCTTGTCGCGGCCGCATTGGCCTTTATAGGACAGCAGATGGCAGAGCAAGGAGATATTCGAGGCGGGTCGCTGATGATGTGCGCCCAGTTCCTCACCCTGACGGCTACCATCTTTGGCATAGATTACAAGTTGAACCGCTTCAATCGGATGAATCGTGAAAAGGATAGTTAGTTATGGGTGTGCAGCTGGTTTCCTGTTGGCTATGGTGGTTTTCTTTTGTCTGACCATCATCGCAGGGATAATGACCGTATCGGCGCACGGGCCAGAACGTGTGCTCGATTCGCTGTCTTCGGATACATATTCGATTGTTTATGATAGTGCACTGTTGATTCCCATTTCTGCTGATTGGATAGTCGATTCTACATTACTGGGTGAAGTGAAGCGGGTGCCATCATGGAGGTTTACAGAAGATGTGCGCGTACCGCGTCCCAGAGCAACCCATGATGATTATACCAACACGGGCTACGACAGAGGGCACATGTGTCCAGCTGCTGACCGCTCTCATTCTGTGTCACAAATGCGATCCACATTCGTCATGTCGAATGTGTGCCCTCAATCCCCTGCCCTCAATAGAGGTGCATGGAAGAGGATGGAAGAAGAATGTCGGGCTATGGCGAGAAATGGCGATAGCATCCGTATTCATGTGGACGTGGTGTTCTGGAGTGCAGACACCGAGAGGATTGGCCGTCATGGGGTGGCCGTTCCTCATGGGTTCGTAAAGAGCGTGTATAAGTGCGCCGGTGATTCTCTCATCGGTGCCAGGTACTTTCAAAATTGGTAGGCTATGCAAGAGAAAGGAAAGGTACTTCCGAGAGGTCTGAGAAATAACAACCCCCTCAATATTCGTAAGGGCTCAGATTGGAAAGGGCTACGGCCACTACAGGCTGACCCAGCGTTTTGTCAGTTCCAAAGTATATTGTACGGCATCCGTGCAGCCTTTATCCTGATGCGTAATCATATCAG
>JAEIGA010017627.1_pt1 | contig 10881 bp, 11 predicted proteins | sample 9270691 | NCBI WGS metagenome assembly JAEIGA01 (sample SAMN17057246, study PRJNA624740) | gut metagenome | biome: biome; isolation source: fecal sample | host: Bos grunniens | place: China: Xizang | collected 2019 | reverse complement strand
TATGAAGTTGTTAGTCAATTGACAAAAGTTCAACATGACCACGAAATGTTATCTTTAGAAAAAACTAAAGATATTAATGTAATTAAATCTATGTTTGATAAAGATTTCTTGATGATGGCAAAAATGGATGGGCTTACTTGTTCATTACGATATGAGAATGGGATTTTAGTTAAAGCTGAAACTCGTGGAAATGGATTTGTTGGTGAAGATATTCTTCACAACGCAAAAGTTATTCCCTCAATCCCCAACTACATTGCTTACAAAGATACTTTAGTAATTGATGGTGAAATTATTTGTGATTATAAAGACTTTTTATTATTTCAAAATGATTATAAAAATCCTAGAAATTTTGCTGCAGGTAGTATTAGATTATTGGACAACAAGGAATGCGCAGAACGTAGACTCCAGTTTGTCGCTTGGGATATTATAGCGGGATTTGATGGCGAAGATTCATTACAAAACAAACTATTATCCATAAAAAAATTAGGTTTTACTATTGTTCCTTTCTTAACTAATTCTTATGATATTGAGTTATTACAAGAAATATGTAAAGTGAAACTATATCCAATTGATGGAATGGTATTCAAATTTAATAGTTGTTTATATGGTAAATCTTTAGGAAAAACCGCTCATCATTTTAAAAATGCTATGGCTTATAAATTTTATGATGAAACTTATCCAACTGTATTAAAAGATATTGAATGGACAATGGGCCGCACCGGTGTTCTTACTCCAGTAGCAATATTTGACCCAATAGATATTGAAGGGTCAACAGTTGAGCGTGCAAGCTTACATAATATTACTATTTTGGAACAAACATTAGGAAAGCAATATTATAAAGGCCAAAAGATTGAGGTATTTAAAGCGAATATGATTATTCCTCAAATCTCTTGGGCTGATACTACTCCAAATCATTCTATACACTCTTTCTTATATGAACCTTCTGTTTGTCCTATTTGCGGTGAACCGGTTCATAGAGTGACTGAAGTGGACTCAACTAACCTTGTTTGCGATAATGTAAATTGTGCAGGTAAATTAATTAATAGATTAGATCATTTTTGTGGAAAGAAGGGTTTAGATATTAAAGGTTTATCTAAGGCAACGCTTGAGAAACTTATTGATTGGGGCTGGGTAAATAATATTTCAGATATTATGACTTTATCTCAATATAAAACTGATTGGATTAAAAAACCAGGCTTTGGTATCCGTTCTGTTGAAAAGGTTCTTGATAGTATCGAAACCGCAAAACAAACTTCATTGGATAAATTTATTTCCTCTCTTGGTATCCCTTTAATTGGATCAACAGTGTCCAAAGATTTAATTAAATATATAACATCTTATGAAGATTTTAGAACCAAAGTGCGTCAACATTATAATTTTGCTACTATTGACGGATTTGCAGATAGTAAAACCGAATCATTATTAAACTTTGATTATACAGAGGCTGATAAGGTTTATGAATATTTAACTTTTGAAGAAAATAATGATACTGAACTTACTGATAATATAAAAAGTTTAGAGGGTCTTACTTTCGTAGTTACAGGAAAGCTTAACACATACAAAAATAGAACAGCTCTACAATCTGATATCGAGAGTCGTGGAGGTAAAGTTGTTGGTTCTGTTAGTTCAAATACGAAATTTTTAATCAACAACGACAACGCATCTACTTCAGCTAAGAATATGGCAGCGAAAAAGCTAAACGTCCCTATTCTTACTGAGCAAGAATTTATCGAAAAATTTTTGAAATAATAAAAAATTTTTGATATAATATAAACATGTAAAGTTAATAAAGGAATGAAACATATGAGAAGATTTAAGTTAAAGAAAATTGCAGAAAAAATCGCTAAATTAGAAGAAATTATTATGAATACATCTGACCCGCTAGTAAAGCAAAAGGCAGAAAACGATATATTGCAATTAACCATTAAATATAATTTAAATCTTGTTGACATGATGGAAATAGATGAAATGGTCCAAAATATGTTGCAGTAACTTTACGTTAGAAAACAATAGATATATAAAAGGAGAACACAATTATGGCAATGAAAGAAAATTCAAAAAAAGTATTAAATTATTTAAAAGAAGTTAATGGAGAACACGTTACTGCAGCTGACGTAGCTTTAGCAACAGGATTAGAAAAACGTCAAGTAGATGGTATCTTCACTTCAGCTATTCAACGTAAAAATTTAGGTTTCCGTACACCTGCAGAAATCGAATTAGAAGATGGATCACACAAAGCTGTTAAATTCTTAGCATTAAATGATGCTGGTATGGCATTCGATCCAGATGCAGATGCTGAATAATTAAAAGAAGATTAAAGAAGTATAATACGAGAGGGAAAGGAATTTAATTTCCTTCACCCTCTTTTTATTAAGGTAAATTAATTATGCAAATACTACTATATACCTTGTTTGGTAGTTTAATTGGTATGGGCGTAGTTTATTTAATCTTACGTCCAAAATTAAAAACCACACAAACTTTAAATAAAAATATTGCTTTAGAAAATAGTAAGTTAGAAGAAGCTAATAATAGTTTAAGAATTTCAAAAGTTGGATTAGATAATGAAATTGCTCAACTTACTAATAAAAGAAGTGATATTACTGCAGAAATCGAACGAGTAAATAATACTCTAAACTCTGCGCGTCAACAAGCTGAGACTGCCGCAAACTTAGTTTATGAAAAAACTATGGAAACGATGCAGGAACAATTATCAAACGCCGCAGACCAAGAGAGTCATAAATTCGATTTAGCAAAACAAGAGTATGAAAAACAATATCTTCAGCTCTTGGAAGACTCTAGTGAAGCATATAAATTTGTTGTTAGTAATTTTGAAGAAACTATTGATAATTTGTATATGCAATTAGAAGATTTAAAATTAAAAACTTCTGCTGCGGTTGAAGCTCATAAACGTGCAGAGGAAATGAAAGAAAAAGAAAACTTTTTCAAACTTCAATTATCTGATATTGATATTGAAGAAATTAAAAAATTACGTAGTGTAACGCCATATTTGCGTAACAGCGAACCTTTAAATAAAGTCATTTGAAAAGTTTATTATGAAAACCCTACAACTGACTTAATTGGGCGAGTTGTTGGAAAAGGTATTCACACTGGAATTTATAAACTTACCAACACAAAAAATAATATGTGTTATGTGGGTCAAGCGGTTGATATTTCTTCTCGTTGGAAACAACATATTAAAAGAGGTATTGGCGCAGAAACTCCAACCCGCAACAAACTTTATCCAGCAATGTTAGAGTTTGGGGTTGAAAATTTTACTTTTGAAATTATAGAAAAATGTGAAAAAGAAAAGTTAAATGAAAGAGAGCAATATTGGCAAGACTACTTTAAAGCAAAAGAATTTGGATATAGTATAAAATAAGGAGAGATATTTATGTATAAGATTATTGATGGAAGAGGTACTGGAAAAACCGGGCGCCTAATGCTACTAGCAAAGGAAAACAAGGGAGTTATCGCTTGCTCAAATCCAAAAGCGATGGAAGAAAAGGCACATAGATATGGAATTTTTGGTATTGACTTTATTTCCTACTGGAATTTAATTACCGCAATGAAAGATAAGGTAACCTATGAAAACATTTTTGTTGATGAAATTGATGTTTTTATTCAATATATGTTAGCAGAAGTAGGAACTATTCAAGGTTATACATTAAGTATTGAGGATTAAGATATGAAATTTGAAAATATTAGAGTAATGAATTTTGAAAATGCTTTAAGGGGGATGCGAAATCCAAAAGATTCTTGGCATTTATCAGATAGTGAATTTGGAATTGATATTTACAGACAAGTAGAATCAGACATTAAAAAGAGATATGCTACTGAAGATGAAGCATTAGCAGCATATAAAGACCATATCCTATATTCTAATGGAGCGTTTGTAGAATATGTATTTATTGGTCCAAATGATATGAAATTGGCAAAAAATCTTATTAAAGGTGGATCAGAACACCGCAAATTCTTAAGACAAATTTTTGTATCAGTAGATATTACTGCCCCACTATATTGGTGGAAAGAATTTGATACTTATAAAGTAGGAACAGTTGCAAACTCAACGTCTACAATGCACACAATTCATAAATCACCAATTACAATTGATAATTTTGAAACTGATGATTACAATGAAGATTTACATTTAATTGATGATGTTCCCGTTGGGCTTCGAGTTGATTGTTTTATTGATGATTTAGAACAATTAAGACAATTATATTTACAATATACTGAAGCTGCAAAAGTAGAAACTAATATTGCTAAAAAGAAAGAACTTTCAACTTTAGCTAAAAAATATTGGAAAGAATTAATTCGTTGGACCCCAGATGCTTGGTTACAAACAAGAACAGTAACAATGAATTATGAAAATTTACTTGGTATGTGTTCTTCTGGGCAAAGACGTTTTCATAAACTAAATGAGTGGTCTGGAATCGATGATGAAACACTTAAAAACTTTATTAAGTTTGCACGTCAGCTTCCATATGCTTCAGACTTGATTTTCATCGACGAAGTATAAAGCGCCACTAGTTGATTTTATAAATAAAATTTGATATAATATATATGTAAATAAAAAAGATAAATAAAATAAAGAAAGATAAAGTAGGTAAGATAAGATGAAACAGGAATTTATTGATTTTTTAAACGCATTAATGGCCGCTGCTCCAGAAGTAGCAAACGAAAAAATGACAGACAATGTAAAAGCTTACATTGACACGTTAATGACATCTAAGAATGATAAACCAGAAATCACTGATAGTGGAAAAATCATTCTTGATTATATGCAGAAGTCAAATTTACCAATGTTCAAAGCGAAAGATATTGCTGATGGATTATACATTTCATCTCGCGCAGTATCAGGTTCACTTCGTAAATTAGTAAATGATGGATTCTGTGAAAAGGTTGGTACAGACCCTGTGGTTTATACTTTAACAACAAAAGGAAAAGATTATAAGATTGATTAAAAGGAGAATTTAGAAAATGAAAAACAAAATGAATAATGCATGTCATATTGAAGGATTACTTTACCAACATTCGCTAGAAAGCAAAGTATCTGGTCCAAACTCTGCTAACCCTGGAACAGAATACATTACTGGAACTATTGAAATTGCAACTGATAACGCAATTACAAACATTGTTCCTGTTCACTTTACTTATGTAACTGCGACAACTTCAAAAGGGACTGCTAATGCTACATATGCAACTTTAATGAATATTGTAAATGGAACATACGGTTCTGTAATGAAAGATGGTTCTGACAAAGCAATTAAATTAAGAATTGATACAGCCATCGGATTAAATGAATTCTTCTCTGATAGAAATGGAAAAGAAGAATTAGTAAGTGTAAAACGTAACGAAGGTGGATTTGTTCATGTAGTTAACGCTTTAGATGACAACGAAGCAAATCGTAGCACTTTCGATGTAGATATTATTATTACTGGAGTAACTCATTTAGAGGCAGACCCAGACCGTCAAACTGTAGATAAAGCAATTATTAAAGGTGCAATTTTCGACTTTAGAAAATCATTATTACCAATTGAATTATCTGCAACAGATCCAAGAGCAATTGGATACTTCGAAGATTTAGAAGCATCACCTAAAAACCCAATCTTTACAAGAGTTAAAGGTAGTCAAATTTCTGAAACTATCACAAGAACTATTGAAGAAGAATCTGCGTTTGGTGCTCCATCTGTAAGAGAAGTAAAAAGCACTCGTAAAGATTTCGTTATTACTTGGGCTCAAACAACTCCATATGCTTGGGATGATGAAGGATCAATTTTAGCAAGTGAGTTAAAAGAAGCTATGGCAGCTCGTGAAACTTATTTAGCTACATTAAAACAACGTAACGATGAATATAAAGCAAATCGTGGAAACGCAATCGGTGGGGCAGCTCCTAAGACAGCAGCTACTACTGCACCTGCACCAGGCGGATTTAATTTCTAGGAAAGGCAGGTAAATTAAAATGGCTATTAACTTATTAAATATTAAACCTCATAAGGTATCAAGAGATTTAAGTGGTTATATCACTTATATCTATGGAGCACCAAAAACAGGTAAAACAACACTTGCTACTCAAATGGACGGATGCTTATTATTAGCATTCGAACAAGGGTACAATGCTTTACCTGGGGTTATGGCTCAAGATATCACATCTTGGGGAGAAATGAAACAAGTATTCCGTGAATTAAAGAAACCAGAAGTTCAAGAAACATTTAAAGCAATTATCGTAGATACAATCGATGTTGCCGCAGACAGATGTAAAAAATATATCTGTCAACAAAATGGAATTGAAGACTTAGGTGACTTAGGATATGGAAAAGGTTGGACAAAATTCAAAGAAGAATTCAATGAAATCTTTAGAGGATTAACTCAATTAGGTTACGCAGTATTCTTCATTGGACACCACAAAGAAGTAACTTTAACTGATGCTTCTACTGGAACTGAAAAAATGGTTGTTCGTCCTGCATTATCAAACTCTACTAGAGAAGTTATTTCTGGTATGGCTGATATTTATGGATATGCTCACCAAAAAGCAGAAGGACAAATGTCAGTATTAACTTTACGTGATCCTAGTGGATATATTGAATGCGGTTGTCGTTTCAAATATATTCCAAATGAAATCACTACAAGTTATCAAAATTTAGTTGCGGCAATTCAAGAAGCAATTGATAAAGAAGCTGCTGAACACAATGGTAAATTTGTTACAAACGAAAGAGTTGCTACTCCTATCGCTAAAACATTTGACTATGATGCGTTAATGGCTGAATTTGGAAACATTGTTGGGGACTTAATGAATAAAAATCAAACTCATTATGGACCACGCATTACTCATATTGTAGAAAAATATCTTGGTAAGGGTAAAAAAGTTTCTGAAACAACTAGAGAACAAGCTGAATTTATTAGCTTAATTATCGCTGAAATTAAAGAAGATTTACTTAAATAGAAGTTATCAAGTCGGGGATCTACCAACCGACTTGATTTTTTTATAAAATTATGATATAATATATATAAGAGGTGAAGATTATGGCAAAACATCTTGTAAAGTGTCCTATTTGCGGTGAAACGTTCGACGCAAACGCAGTTGAATTTGTTATGGTAGGCCGTCGTTACGCGCATAAAGAATGCGTTGAAAAGAAAGAGGCAGCGAAAACGCAAGAAGAAAAGGACAAGGAATCTTTAGAGCAATATATATTAAAATTATTTAATGAAACACGAATTAGTGCAAAAATACGTCGTCAAATAAACGATTATAGGGATAAATATGGATATACTTATTCAGGCATTTTAAAAGCTTTAGTATATCACTATGAAATTAAAAATGGAGATATTTCAAAAGCAAATAATGGAATTGGAATTGTAGAATGGGTTTATAAAGATGCATATAATTATTATTATGCTCTTTGGCTAGCAAACCAAAAGAATGAACATAAATTAATTGAACAATATGTTCCGCAAGTCCAAGAGGTTAGAATACCTATACCACAAAGAAAAGTTAAAAAAAGAAAGTTGTTTTCTTTCTTGGATGAGGAGGAGTAAAAGATGAGTTCAAAATATGTAGATGTAACAGCAATAATGCAAGTAATTGGTTGCGTATACAATAACCCAAGTTTATTAGACCAAACTGATAAATATACAATTACTGAACATGACTTTCCTGATGAATTTCATAGAATTGCATTTGGGGCAATTTATAAAATTTATGAACTTGGGGCTGAAAAAATTACATTAGAGAATATCTCTGACTTTTTATCTTCAAGACCAAAAAGTGAGGCTACATTCAAACAACAAAAGGGAGAAGAATGGTTACTTAAAGTGGCTGATTCATCACTTCCTTCTGCGTTTGATTATTATTATAGTCGATTAAAAAAGTTTTCTTTATTAAGAGCATATGATAATTATGGTGTTGATGTATCATTTATTTATGATGTTGATAACATTTTAGATACAAAGAAAAAACAAATGCAAGAGGATCAATTAGATAACTCAACATTAGATGAATTAGCAAATAAAGTTGATAATATGATTGATAATATTCGTATGCAATTTGTTGATGATGTTCATGGAGAAGCATATCAGGCCGGAGATGGAGTATTTGATTTAATTGAAAGATTAAAGAAATATCCAGAGGTTGGGGTTCCTTTATATGGACCATTGATTAACACAGTAACTCGTGGAGCAAGATTAAAGAAATTCTATCTTCGTTCTGCACCTACTGGGGTTGGGAAATCAAGAACAATGATAGCAGACGCATGTTATATTGCCTGCAACCGCATCTATGATGAAACTTTCGGTTGGATTAAAAATGGAACTGCACAGCCAACTTTATATATTTCAACTGAGCAGGAAAAAGAAGAAGTTCAAACAATGATGTTAGCATTCTTATCCAATGTTTCAGAAGACCATATTTTAAATGGTAAATATGAGGGTGATGAAGAAGATAGAGTATTAGAGGCTGCGAAGATTTTATCTGAAAGTCCTTTATATATTGAAGAACTTCCTGACTTCTCATTGCAAGATATTGAAGATACAATTAAGAAAAATATTCGTGATAATGATGTTAAATATGTTTTCCATGATTATATTCACACAAGTATTAAAATTTTAGAAGAAATCACAAGAAGAAGTGGTGGAGTTAAATTACGTGAAGATAACATCTTATTTATGTTATCAATTCGTTTAAAAGATATTTGTAATCAATATGGAATTTTCATTATGTCAGCAACACAGTTAAATGGGGATTACCAAGAGGCAAAGACACCTGATCAAAACTTATTACGTGGGGCGAAAGCCATTGCGGATAAAATTGACTATGGTTCTATTTTACTTGGGGTTAAACAAGAAGATTTAGAAGCATTAGAAACTGTATTAGCGACAAATCAATTTGATACACCAAACTTAAAACTTTCAATTTATAAAAACCGTAGAGGTAGATATAAAGGAATTATTTTATGGTGTAAAGGAGATTTAGGAACTTGTAGAGTTAAACCAATGTTTGCCACAAGTTATGATTATGAAATCTTAGCAATGGATGATATTAAAATTATTACTGAAGATGAAGGGGCATTTGGTAAGGTATAATGAAGTACGATAAGGCAGAAATAAAGAAATTATTAACAATTGAAAATATATTTGAATTATTGCATGAGTGGGGCGGCGACCCTGAGTATACTGATGCGGGAATTATTTCTGCAACAATCTGTCATAACGCACCCGGAGAGGGAAGCCGCAAACTTTACTTCTATGAAAACAGTGGTTTATTCCATTGTTATACCGGATGCGCCGACCCCTCATTTGATATATTTGAATTAACTATTAAAGTAGCAAGTATTCAATTTAATAGATTATATGATTTAAACGATGCTGTAAGATATGTGGCATATAGATTTGGTATTGCTGGAGAATTTGAAGATGAAGATGAAATTTCTAACTCTGAAGATTGGAAAGTTCTTGGAAACTATGATAGAATTCAAGAAATTGAATTTAAAAAATTAAATGTTCAATTAAAAGAATATAATTCAGACATTTTAAAGCGTTTAAATTATACAGTTAAAATTTCACCTTGGTTACGAGAAGGAATTTCCCAAGAGGCAATGAATCAAGCTAAAATCGGGTTCTTTCCAGGCGGAGATCAGATTACAATTCCTCACTTTGACCAAGATGGAAGATTTATAGGTCTACGTGGTCGTACACTTTGTAAAGACGATGCGGAAAGATATGGTAAATATAGACCTTTAATAATTAATAAAGAATTATATAATCATCCGCTTGGAATGAATTTATATAATTTAAATCATACAACAGATAATATTAAGCTCATGGGAAAAGTAATTGTATTTGAATCAGAAAAAAGTTGCTTATTATATAAATCATATTTTGGAATTGAAAATGATATTTCTGTAGCTTGTTGCGGAAGTAGCTTATCGGCGTATCAAGTTCAGACCTTAATAGACGCGGGAGCAAAAGAAATTATTGTTGCATTTGATAGACAATTTCAAGCAATTAATGATAATGAGTTTAAACGATTAACTTTAAAATTAACCAAATTACATAATAAATTTAAAAATGATGTACTTATGTCTTTTATGTTTGATAAAAAGATGATTACAGGGTATAAAGCAAGTCCAATAGATGAAGGAATAGAAAAGTTTTTAAAATTATTTAAAGAAAGAATAGTATTGTAAAGGAGAAGATATATGGAATTTCAGTTAAAAGCGCCAATTAAAGCTCATTCGGCATTAGAACAAATTTTCTATAACCGAGGCTTTAAAGATATAGAAGATATAAACCATTATTTAAACACAACCGCTGAAGATATTATTGATCCAAAAACAATCGCAAACATTGAAGCTGGTGCTAGAATGCTTATTTCACATATCCATCAAGGACATGATGTATTACTTCAAATTGATAGCGACGCTGATGGATTTACTTCTTCCGCAATTTTAATGAATTACTTAAATTGCTTATTTCCAAGTTTTGTTCAACATCATATTCGCTATTGGGTTCACGACTCAAAAGCACATGGAATTGATGAAATGGGACTTACTGATACAGTTAAGTTAGTAATTGCTCCAGATTCAAGTTCAAATGAATATGATAAACATAAAGAGCTTGAAGAAAAAGGAATTGACATTTTAATTATTGACCACCATAATGCCCCAGAAGTATCGCAATATGCTTGCGTTATTAATAACCAATTATGCGATTATCCAACTAAATCTCTTTCTGGTGCGGGAATGGTATATAAATTTTGTAGCTATATCGATCAATTACTTGGGGTTAATTATGCCGATCAGTATTTAGATTTAGCTACTCTTGGTATTATTGCTGATGTTATGGATTTAAGAGATTTTGAAACAAAATATTTAATTACTCTTGGTA
>JAEIGA010017626.1_pt1 | contig 10882 bp, 6 predicted proteins | sample 9270691 | NCBI WGS metagenome assembly JAEIGA01 (sample SAMN17057246, study PRJNA624740) | gut metagenome | biome: biome; isolation source: fecal sample | host: Bos grunniens | place: China: Xizang | collected 2019 | reverse complement strand
TGCTCCTTGCGGGCGACGATTACCGAGCGTGGCACTCGCGAGCATATTGTTCGCTTCGAGTGGGATGCCGATATGACCTTCGGAGAGTTGCTCGAGTACCTTGGCCGTATTCCGATTCCGCCATATCTCAACCGTGAGAGCGAGGAGATAGATAACACTCGCTACCAGACGGTCTACTCTCGCTTCGAGGGCTCGGTGGCAGCGCCTACCGCAGGTCTGCACTTCACACAACCGCTTATCGAGGGTATGCGAGAGCGAGGTTTCGACTTCGCCGAGGTTACGCTTCACGTGGGCGCAGGTACTTTCCTGCCCGTCAAGGATGAGGATGCCACCAAACACGCAATGCACACCGAGCACTTCGATGTGACCCTTGCCACCTTGCGAAAATTGCGCGAGAACTATGGCAAGATTGTCGCTGTGGGTACAACCTCGGTGCGTACCTTGGAGTCGCTTACCGCTTTGGCTTGGCGAATCAAGTGCGGCAAGACCTACGATGATGGGGTAGTGGGACAGTGGGAGTTGTACGACATCCCGGCCAACTTCTCGGGCGAGGAGGCACTCGATATACTTATATTATATATGGAGCAGTCGGGTTTGGAGCATCTCCGTGCGGCTACCGAGATTATGATTACACCTCTCGGATACTCGTTCCGAATCGTACGCAATATCGTGACCAACTTCCATCAGCCCAAGTCGACCTTGCTTCTGTTGGTGTCGGCATATTTAGGCGAGGATTGGCACCGCATCTACGACTATGCACTCTCGCACGACTTCCGCTTTCTGTCGTATGGCGATTCGTCGTTGTTGATGCGTTAGAAAAGTACTACAACCAAAAGAAAGAGAGTATCCAAATCGATTGGATACTCTCTTTCTTTGTTGTGATATCTCTGATTACTCGGTATACTCGAAGTCGGTAGTACCGTTGATAGGGCAAGAGATAACGTTGTTAACGTACCATTTGTTACCCTCCTTAGTCGAGATGAAGACCACGATGCGGAGATCCTTGGTCTTCCAGGTCTTCAACAATGGGAATGCAAACGAGTGGCTCTTTGTTGCACCTGCCTCGATGCGACCAACCGATACTCCGGTGTAGTTGCGCTCCACATTGAAACTCTTGTTAGCCAAACGGATAGAGTTGTTGTGGTGGTTGAAGTTAACACCTGGGAGTGGGCTATATCCGTTATTAGCCTGATTGCCTGTGAGGTTGTCCTCCAAAAGCCAAGCACCAACACGGAACTCTGTACCCTCAGCAGCCTTAATCAAGCAAGTGGCGATAACATAATTCTCCTCCTCGTAGAAAGCCGAGTTAACTGCAATACCACCCTTTACTGTTGTGCGCTTGTAAGCGGCATCAATCAAGTCGTAGACGCTGTTGCTCGAACGGTCGCCCTCGTTCTTCCACATATCGGCATTTACGGTAGGGAAGCCTACAACGCCCATAGTCTTGTCCAAAGTCTTTGCATCGTTGAGGTATGCAGGGTCGTTGGTACCGTAGAGGTGAGCCGCTGCAAGGATAAACTTATTCTTGGTATAAGCGTGATTCGAAACCTCGTAGAGAGCATTCATCATCTCAGGGCAGAATCCGCACGATGTACCTGTAAACTGTGTGAGCAACACGCGACGAACAAAGTTGGTCTTTGTAGGGTTGTTGTCCTGTGGTGCAGCAGGTGCATCTGGCGGAGTCTGAACGATGTTCAAGATGATGTCAGACTTGGTCTGCTCGAGGCCATACTGCGCCCAGAAACGAAGGCTGCAAGGCTTTGCAGTCGAGGTGTAGGTGTTTCCGTCGATAGGGTCGTCCTCCAAGAAAATTGCGCTATCCGCAGTTACATCCTCTCCATTGTAGGTTACGGTGAATGTTGCAATACCATCGGCATCGGCACCACCATTGTTGTAGATGAAAAGCTTATCTACCGAGAGGTGCAAGCCCTTGTCGTTCTCGCTGTCGCTGCCCGATCCGGTACCTGTGCCACTTCCCGAGCCGCTCTCTGTTCCCGCTCCCTGGCAAGCACAAAGCATTGCGCCCAAGCAGAAGATTGCTAAAAATTTGAGTGTTTTCATAACTGTTTATTCTTAATGTTTTTTTGTATTGTCGTTTTAGAATGACGATGTCAGCACAAGGTTAACTCCCGTATAGGCCGGCGAATAGCGACAAACACCGCCCGAGCAGATGTAACCTGCACGGTTGCGACCATAGCTGAGCTGCACGCGTGTACGGTTGTGTGTGTAGCTGAATCCACCGTTGTAGTAGTGGGTCTTTGTCTGACCGATGTTGTACATATCCTGCACATAGAAGCTCCAGTGTGGCGCAAGGCTGAACTCTACAAGTCCTGCTACCCAATCGCCTTCGCTGTGCATTCCGTCCCACTCGCTCTTGTCGTCACCCGAGAGGAGGTATTGAACCTCGAAACGGAGTGCGGTCTTGCGGTTGAACTTGTGGGTAGCATCGGCTACGAAGATGTGTGCCTGATGGTCCATATTGTCCTGGAAGGAGTAGAGCAGGAGAGTCTTCCACTTCTTGCTCCACTGACGCTCAATGTCGATGTTGATGTCGCGCCAGTATAACTGTCGTCCCATCTTTCCCTTCTCCGCAATGAATGACTTCTCGAGCCAGTAGAATGTCGAGAAGTTGGCGTGGAAGTTCCAGTATCGATAGCGATTCGACTTGCTACGATAGGAGTAGCAAAGGTCGATCTGACCGCCTAGCTCGTTGTTCAAGTTCACCTGATAAGGGTTCAAATTTGCCAACATATAGGTGTATTGACGAGTCAATGCCGGAATATAGTTGATGGTGTTTCCGCCATCGGTGTTGATAGGATTTTCTGCGCCGTTCTCTCCCTTTGGTACGAAGTTGTCGATTCGGGTACCCATATTCTTCAACGCGCGGAAGGTTCCCATCACGCTGAATGTCTTGTAGCTGTAGCCCGCCTCTGCGAGTGCTGTCCAACCCTTCTTGTAGCGCATATCTATTGTGATATCCTTGCCTTTGTGGACATACTCACCACGAACGGTCAATCCGTTCCAACCGAAGTTTAAACGACCCGAGTAGAGGTTCAGATTGGGCTTCAAACCGTAGTACTCCCAGCGAGGAATACCATTTCCGTACTCATCGATTGAGGAGAATTCGAACTCGTTCCACCAGCTTGTTTTCTGCGAGAGACTCTGGAAACGATTAACATACGAACCCTCGATGTTGAATGTTATGGCCGATGCCTTGAAGATGTCGGCTAATGATACCGAGAGGTCGGCACCGCGCACCCAACTCTTCGAGTATTCGGTGTAGAGTCGTGGGCGACCATACAAACCCTTCAATGTCACATAGCGACCAAAGCTGTATAACGCGCGCACACCCTCAACCGAGTTGTTTACGCCAAGCTGACGATCCTCGTATGAGCGGAATATCAGACCATTTCCGAACTGGTCGAAGATGTCTCCCACCAGGATTTCGAAATTGTCATCGCACCACTGCACATACTTCGATGCAAGATATATCTTGCGTCCCGCAGCCAAGGCATTGTAGCCAACAAGCGCAGGTGCAAAGATATTCATCTGTAAACCAGCCGAGAATCGACCGTTAGTGTAGTCCGCCTTCAAGTAGTTGTTCGAACCAAATCTATCCTCCGGACGAGGCTCATTCTCGGTATAGATCTTGTTGTCGGGGGTGTAGTATATCGATGAAGACTCCAAACTACCCGATAATTGACCATTGCCAAGCACCTTTTGCGCCGAGGCATAGGTCGCAACAGATAATACCCCTACAAGTAAGAGAGTTAATCGCTTCATTTGTTACTTCTTTTTCTTTTTTAGAGCTACGACTTTGTCGAATAGCAACTGCTCGCTACCTGGTGTGTAGCCCGAGTGCGAGTATATGATGTTTCCGTTTGCGTCAACCACGAACGACTGAGGAGTGAGCGACACATTCATCGCACGCTTCAATGTCTGATTCTCGTCATAGACGCATACGAACTCCCAACCGCGCGACGATGCTATAGCCTTGGCCGAAGCCTTCAAGCGTGCGTCATCAACCGAAACAGCAACCACTACGAGGTCCGCCTCTTCGCGCCACTCGGCCAACGAGTCGTTGATGGCATTGAGCTCCTGAATACAAGGCTTGCAGGCGATAGACCAATACGAAATAATCATTGGCTTACCCTGGGCAAGCGATCTTACCGAAACAAGTTTGCCCTGTGCATCCTCAACTTTCACATCGGGTAACTGCTGTGCCGAAGCGACAAAGGTCGCCAAGACAAGAGTCAAAAGTGTTAATATCTTTCTCATAATCCAATCTTTGTAAAAACTGTAATCAAGGAGCCGCCAAGATAGAGGCTCCCTGATTGCAGTCTATTCTGAAATTAGAATCTGTTAGCCGAACGCTTCGAGAAGTGCTTCTTGATGCGCATATCCAACTCCTCACGAGTAGGGTACTTTGCAGTGATAACCTTCACCTTGTTCTTCTTTGTCTGAGGAACAAAGGTTGTGTGACCATAGCTCTTCTTAGGTGCAGTGTATGTAGTGCCCTTAGCCAACTTGGTAGCCTTAACCACCTTGTTGAGTGTGGTCGACATCTTGGTGCTGCTCTTAGTACCGTTCCAGCCCTTGGTCAAGACTACGCTCGACGAGATGTAGTTGTTGTAGAACTGCAACTGACCATAGTAATCGAACAATACATTAGGGTAGAAGTTCATTGGTGTTACATTGCCCTTCTCATCCTCGAACTGTACGGTGTAACCATTAATTACGATGCTGCCATCCTCGTTCAATGTTACAGGGAGACCTGCTGCCTGTACATCGTTTCTGAACTCTGGATTTGGATGTAAATTGAATGCATAGCCAGTCTCGTAGTTAGCACCGCAGAGGTAGTGATCCATACCGTTGAACCAGCTTGTCAACGAAGGAATGCGATTCGAGTGAACAGGAACAAAGATATTGCCATCGGCATCAACCTGCAAGAACCACTTTGGACCGAAATCCTGGAAGAGGTAATCAACGATAGATGCGTTGTAATCCTCCATAAGGAAGAGACCCCAAGGTGAAGTAGCGCTGAGAGTACGATCGTCGTCGATTGCCCAACCCAAACAGAGAACGCGGTTCTGCGAAACCAAACGCTCGTTGTATTTAGCAGCCTGATTGTTGTAGTCTGCGAGGTAAGCATCAGCAGCCTCTCTGCTTACGCCGTGCGACTCGAGCATTGCATACTGAGCCTGAGTGAGTGTCTCCGATGCATTCAAATCGCCGATAGTAACCTTCCAGCTACGCTGTGTTGCAGTGTGAACTCCGGTCTCATCATTGTACATATTCACGGTAGCAGTAGCTGTCCAATCACCCTTCAACTCGTTCAACTTAGTCATATCGAGTGGGGTAGCAGGAGCCTCAACCAACGAGTGTGCTACTGCATAACCAGGAGTAAGCTCGCTATCAGGGTTACTTGCATTACCCTCTGAGTTCCAAGCTCTGAATGCGGCTGTGAATGAGCTGTTCTCGAGTACATCAAATTCAACAATTGCACCGGCGTTCGAGTTTACGAGTTCTACGTCAGCGTCGTTGAGCTGATAACCTGAAAGACCAGCATTCATCATAACCATATCGGTGTAGGTGTAGCCGGTAGACTTCATATAAGCGTCGAATTCACGAGTGTAGTTAGCAACAAACGAAACTCTCTCCACTGGGTTTGTCTTCCAATCAGGGTTCTTAACATTGAACTTAACCTTCCAAGGCGAAGCGTCTGGATCCTCGTTAGGGTCGATAGCGGTTACGATCAATCGAGGCTCAGGCAATGTGTACTCCTTGAGCTGGAACTCGATATGCTGGAAGTTCTGAGCAGTCATATCTGGCTGCAACGAGCCGTCATCAGCAGTGATTGCACCAACAGCATTTACGACAATGTGGTACTTGCCACCTGCAGTCAATGACTGGAAATAGTTCTCGAGACGAAGCTCCTGAACACCCTCCGATCCGAAGAAGTAGTTTACGATACCCAACTCGCCAGCTGTCTGCGAAGTGGTGAACCACTGCCAGTGAGCCTCGTTACCACGAAGGAACATATCTGCGATATCCTTGAAACCGCTCTGGTATGCGTCGCGCTCCTCATAGAGACCTACGAGGTACATATATGTGCGGTTATCAGGGGTGAAGGTGATCTTACCGCTGTTCGAAGAGAGCTCCGAAACATTTACGCCTACAGTACCATCAAACAACTTTGGACCAGGCAATGTCAACTGAATCTCACGGAACCAAGCACCCTCGTTCCAGAACAACTCTGGATTAACACCCGGATCCTTCTCGGCAGCTGTGTAGTAAGCTGTGTAGTCGTAAGGGAACCAGTACCAACCCACATCGTAGCCGAACGAGAATGGACCGTTTGGCTCCAAGCCGGTCTCAGGGCTGCAGTAGTAAGCCTCGCCTAATCGGAGAACCAAAGGCTCACCCGGCTGGAACATATCGTAGTACTGAATAGCATCAGCAACACCTTGCTTAACCTCCTCGCTGTCAGGAGATACCTCTGTTACCTCTTTAAGACCAATGGTGTAGTATCCAATCTCGCCCTTTGCGTTGCGGCGATATGCGTTGTAGTGGTTGATGACCAATGTGGTATCTCGGCTTACTACAGTTGCAGGATATACGAAGTCGCACATAAAGAGTGACTCTGCAATCGGTGGGTTGTAGTTGTATGCAAGAGCAGCAATGTTACCAATACCCCAACGGATACGACGGTTCTCGTTCTTTACATTTTGAGGAACCTGAACAAAAACCTCGATACCCTCATAAGTCTCACGAATAACCTCTACATCGTTGTCAGAATACTTGTCAGGAGTCTCGAACTTAACAGAGAGGATCTCGCCATTGTTGTAGTACTCCTTGTTAGGGGTGATACCGGCAACATAGACTACGAACTTCTTAGCCTTGTCGAGACCTTGGTTACCCGAGATGTGGATCTTGTCGAGCGAGGTTATATTCTCGTAAACCATACCCGTACCGTTCTTGTCCGAACGGAAAATCACGGCAATATTAGGGTTTTTGCTAACCTCGCGGTTGAGGATAGGCTTCTTGTTAGCGTCGTAACCCTTGATGGTCATCTCTGTACCATCTTCGAGCACAACATACTCCTCGACCAGGTAAGCCAGCTTCGACAAGTTAGCCGCTCTTACCGGTACATCAACCGAGATAGCATTGTTTACAACTGCTTCACCTGTAATTTGAAGCACCGGAGTTCCGTCACCACTGTTTGGGTCTGAAACACACGAAGTTGCCACATTGCCAAGGAAAAATACGATGGCAAGAGCAACCAATGATTTGAATAAGTTTTTCATAAAAAATGTTTATTTGGTTTGAAAAATTGAATTGTTCTAAAAAATTCGGGCGAAAGATAGTGATTTTTTTTGAAAAAATATCTAACATCATCCCACTATTTTCTCGCGCGTAATGCGCGTATTGCAAAATTTTTGTCTCAACGGGACAATATGTGCTTATATGACATAAAAAACCATCGGCATTCGCCGATGGTTTTTGTGGTTGAATATCGGGGTTTAAGGCTATTTGTTGTACTCCTCGACACCCTTGCGGAGGAACTCTACGAAGCCCTCAACCGAGAGGTCGTAGCCACGAGGGTTGCCCAAGATAGCACCCTCCTTGCCCTGCAACACATAGTATGGCTGAGCATTCACACCAAAGCGTGTGAGGGCGTAGTTGGCGTTGATTGCACCCAAAGTCTTGAGCACATCGCCATTATTGGCAGTCACCCAGTCGCTCTTCTCCAACTTCATCTTGTCGTCGGTGTAGAGAGCAACGATAACATACTCATCGCGCAGAATCTGCTGCACCGTAGGGTCTGCCCAAACGCGTGCCTCCATCTCGCGGCAGTTTACGCATCCGTGACCCGTAAAGTCGATAAATATCGGTTTTCCTACCTTCTCGGCATAAGCCTCTGCCTCCTTCATATCGAAGAAGCCCTTCAATCCGTGTGGAAGATGGAGAAAGTCGCCATATTTAGGGTTGTCGATATCCGACGAAGCGGTTGCTGCTGTCGGTGCAACACTCTGTGCGCCAAGCACAAAATCCTGCGACGAGAGTGGTGGCAGATAGCCCGACAACGCCTTCAAAGGTGCGCCCCACATACCCGGAATCATATATACCACGAAGGTAAATACACCGATTGCCATCGCAAGACGACCGATACCGAGGTGCTTGAGATCCTCGTCGTGCGCAAACTTGATCTTGCCCAAAAGGTAGAGTCCGAGCAACGAGAATACCACAATCCAGATTGCGAGATATACCTCACGATCGAGCAGATTCCAGTGGTAGACCTGATCGGCTACGCTGAGGAACTTGAAGCCGAGAGCCACCTCGATAAAGCCGAGCACGACCTTCACCGAGTTGAGCCAACCTCCGCCTCGTGGCAACTTCTTGAGCAACGATGGGAAGAAGGCAAAGATTGTGAATGGCAGAGCAAAAGCGGTCGAGAATGCCAGCATCGTAACGATTGGCGACCACACCTCACCCGAGGTCGACTTGATAAGCACCGAGCCTACGATAGGGCCTGTGCAAGAGAATGATACGAGCACAAGGGTCAGTGCCATAAAGAAGATGCCACCGATACCGCCTCTATCCGACTGCGCGTCGCTTTTATTGACAAGTGCGCTTGGGAGCGAGATCTCGAATGCACCGAAGAACGAAGCTGCGAATACCATAAATACGACGAAGAAGATGATGTTTGGCAACCAGTGTGTAGCCAACCAGTTGAAGATGTTGGCGGTCACCGCATCACCACCCGCTACGCGCGTGATAATAATAAGTATCGCGATAGGCAGGGTGTAGAGTGCAATGATAAAGAGTCCGTACAACGATGCGTTGAGTCGACCACGCGCTACCGAACCGCTATTCTTCATAAAGAACGATACGGTCATAGGTACCATAGGGAATACGCAAGGGGTCAACAACGCTGCAAAGCCCCAGAGGATAGCCTCGAGGATTAGCGACCATAGCGAGCCCGAGCCGGCAACATCCTTGGTCTCCTTTGCCTCTACGACTGCGCCATTGCCGAGCGAAATCGATACCTCGGTGGTCGTAGGCGAGAGGCAACTGCCGAGGTTGCAGGCCTGATACGAGATGATAGCCTTAACTGCGCCACCATCCTTGACATTGAAATCCTGCTCGAAGATAGCCTCGTTGTCGTATTGGCCAATCTCCATCATCAGCAACTCATCCTTCTCGATGTGTACCTTCGACACCGAGCGCAACTCACCCTCTGTCGCTACACCTTCGCTTGTCTCAAACTCGAAAGTTGTGGGGTTGAAAGCCAATTTAGGGTCGGTAGCATAGATGTGCCAACCATCCTCCAACTCGGCCTTGAACTCAACGGTGTAGAGTCCATTGCCCTTCTCGGTCACCGAGTGACTCCACTTTACCGGCTCTGTCTGTGCCATTGCCATCATCGGCACCGCGCACAAGAGCATCAACATAATGTTTCTAAAGATCTTCATAAAAATATATTTAATTTTGAATTTTTTTATCTCTGCATTCTCAATGCTCGCCACTCTTCGCAAGCTGTCTCGCGACGAAGTTCCAAACCGAGCGACTTGCCCTTCTCGAGTAGGATTGCGACATCCTCCTCAAGAAATCCACTCAATACTATCTCGCCCTCTTGGGTGAGTGTCTTTACATAGGACTCCATATCGGCAAGCAGGATGTTGCGATTGATATTCGCAAGTATTATGTCGAACTTCATATCCTCGATGGCACTTGCGTCGCCCCAAATCGATGTCACCTTGTCGGCTACGCCATTCAGCTCGATATTCTCGCGTACACTCTCCTCGGCCATCTCGTCGATCTCGACCGCTACAACACTCTCGGCACCGAGCTTCGCCGCCACGATAGCCAAAACGCCCGTTCCGCTGCCCATATCGAGCACTCGCTTGCCCTTCAGATTTGCTGAGAGAAGAGACTTTACCATAAGTTGCGTTGTGGCGTGGTGTCCCGTACCAAACGACATCTTCGGCTGAATAATCACCTCCAGACCGCCATAGTTAGGTCGCGATTTGTGGTATGGTGCGCGAATCAGCACCTTGTCGTCAACCTCCACCTCCGTGAAGTTGCTCTCCCACTTGGCATTCCAGTTCTCTATCTCGATATCCTCGAAATAGTAGTCGACGAATCCCTCACTCTCGAGCATCTCCACAACCTCGTCGTGACACTCCTCCAGAGCCTCCTTCGGAGCGTATGCGCCAAAGAGTCCCTCCGCATAGTCGAAACTATCGAAAGGGTAGTCTGCGAGGTAGGCGGCCAGGATGTCGCCCTGCTCCTCGGTGGTATTGACTGCAAGTTTTGTGTAGGTTGCCATATACTACTCTACATAGAGTACCAAACCCTTCAAATACTCCCCCTCGGGGTGGTAGATGTTGATAGGGTGGTCGGTAGGTTGTGTCAATTGGTGAAGGATGCGCACCTTGCGTCCTGCTATGGCTGCCGCGGTGAATACCGTGGTGCGGAACAACTCCTTCGATACCGCCTGTGAGCAGGAGAATGTGAACAAGATGCCTCCGCTCTTAATCTGCGACAAGGCGCGTGCGTTCAGACGCTTGTAACCCTGCATTGCGTTGCCCAACACCTTGTGGTGCTTGGCAAATGCCGGTGGATCGAGGATGATCATATCGTACTTGTCACCGATATCCTTCAGATACTCCACAGCATCGCACGCCAGCGAGGTGTGAGGTGCATCCTCTCCGAAGTTGAGGCGGATATTCTCGTCGACCAAGCGCACTGCACGCTCCGAAGCATCAATCGAGCATACCTCCCTGGCTCCTCCCGCCAAGGCATATACCGAGAAACCCCCCGTGTAGCAGAATGTATTCAATACTATGCGCCCTTTGGCATATTGCTGAACAAGGTG
>JAEIGA010017625.1_pt1 | contig 10882 bp, 11 predicted proteins | sample 9270691 | NCBI WGS metagenome assembly JAEIGA01 (sample SAMN17057246, study PRJNA624740) | gut metagenome | biome: biome; isolation source: fecal sample | host: Bos grunniens | place: China: Xizang | collected 2019 | reverse complement strand
TAGTCCGGATTATATACTTGATATCTTATTTCAATTGGCTTATCATCAATTCTTGTGAAAGCCATAACTGGAGCTCCTCTACGTTCAACTCCAAAGAATGGAAAAGCTTGGGAGTAATTACCGTCTTTAAATGCTGCTTTTGCTAAGATTTCAGCAGCAGTAACAGCACCTTGTCCGCCTCTTCCATGAAAACGAATTTCGATCATTAATTTTTCCTCCATATATTTATCATGTATAATCATTATAAATTACAAAATATATAAATTTTATGTTAAATTTTATTTTTTGAATTATTTTGTTTAAATTTTTTTGTTTTAATCTTTTATTTTTTGTTTATCCCATTAATAAGTCTTTCAATATTTTATTTCTTTTTTTATACAGATCATATGTGTAGTTTACAATAAAACAACAATTTTTAACAAAGTTCATTTTTTAAAAGATTTAATAATATTGAAGTACCATATTATTTATTATAAAAAAATTTAGTTGTGAAGTTTCATGAAAGTTTTAATAGTTACTTGAGAATTGGCATAACCTTTAATAAAGGATGTAGTTTCTGATGTAAAAGAAGATGTAATTGTTCATATTGTGGATAATACTCAGGTAGCTGCTTTTTTAACACCTAGACTAATTATTAATGAAATTAAAAATTGTTTTTCTAATCAATTGGATGAAATCGACATGATTTTAGTTCCGGGGTTAATTAAAAAAGGCACAAAAGAGATTACAAAAGAACTAGGAATTCCAACTTTTAAGGGTTCTACTGATGGCGCAGACCTTGCAATGGTTCTCAATCTAGTTGGAAACATTGATTTGTCAGAAGATAAACCTGCTGATAAATTGATTGAAGAAGAAAAGAGAAAAGAAGCTTTCAAATTCATTGAAGAATTTGAAAATGATACTGAAAACATTGAAAAACTTCTCAAAAAGCCAAATAATATTTTAATAAGGAACCTTCCAGTAGGTGAAGATTTTCCAATGAGAGTACTTTCAGAAATTGCAAATGCTCCATTTTTATCAAAGGAAGCACTAATAAATAAATGTCAATATTTCGTTGATTCCGGTGCAGACATGATTGATATAGGTATGGCGGCAGGTGAAGATTTTTCAGATAAAATCCCCGAATTAATAGAAACATTAAGGCCGATTGTAGGTGATAGGCCATTAAGTATTGATACATTAAATGCAAAAGAGATTCAAGTCGCTGCCGAAAATGGAATTGATTTTGTTTTAAGTCTAGATTTGGGTAACAACTCAGAAGTACAAGAAATCTTAAAAGAGAAAGATATTCCTGCAGTATTGCTTCCAACTAATTTTTCCCAAGGTAAATCTCCTAAATCTCCATCAGAAAGAGTTGAAGCTATGCATCAACTAATAAAAGACACTGAAGGTTTAAGATATGTTGCAGATTTAATTTTAGATCCGGTAAACAGTTCAAGTATTGTGGAATCAATTATTGCATGTCACGATTTCCATAAAGTCAATCCTGCACCGATGTTTTTCGGTGTGGGTAATGTTACCGAGCTTATGGATGCTGATTCTGGTGGTGTTAATGTACTTTTGGCAGGTATCGGAATGGAACTTGGCGTAAGTATTTTATTTACTCCTGAGGAAAGTGGTAAAACAAGAGGTAGTGTTTATGAGTTATCTACAGCATCAAAAATGATGTTTTTAGCTAAACACAGAAAATCAATTCCAAAAGATTTAGGTATTAATTTAGTTGCTTTTAAAGATAAACATAAAAGAAATGATATCATTGAAAAGGAATTGGATGGAGTTCCAGAAGTTAGGCGTGAAAAACCTTTAAAATTCGTAAGAGATAAAGCTGGAAGTTTCAGAATCAATGTTGAATATGGAACTACTGTAAAGGACAGCAGAATCATCGCCACTCATTTTAAGAAAAACAAAGCGGATTTAGTAATTGTAGGGCAATCTGCAAAAGAAGTTTATGAAGAAATAATAATAAAAGAATTAGTTTCCAGAATGGAGCATGCTGCCTATTTGGGCTCTGAACTACAAAAAGCAGAAATCGCAATGATTACTGGAAAAGAATATGTTCAGGATTTTGAATTATTCAAAAATCCTGATGAATTTAAAAATTAGGTTTAATTAAAATCTTCTTCATTAGCACCTTCGCCTTGTCCAGCTTGGCCTTCTCCACTGTCAGTGGTTTCCTGTGTTGTATCAGGGGTACTGGACTCGGAGCTTTGTGAAGAGTCAGAAGCATATGTTTGTGTATCACTACTACTTTCGGTTGAACCTGGTGCAACTGCTCCAGTATCATGGATGGAATCAGTTGTGGTAGAGTTAGTGGTATTCAAAGTAACATTTGTTCTGTTTGTTTGTGTGAGATTACTGTCATCGTGCTTGTTGAATGACATTCCAGTCCCGGTTATGACTATGTACACTCCAGCAGAAAGTACAATAAGAATTAATAATATTATAATTATTGCATTACCTTTATCCATATTATTTTTTCCTCCTTAAGTATAATTAATATATAATCATTATTAAGATATATATTTAATTACATAAAACTTATATTAATTCTATAATATATTTATTGTTATAAAAAAATGGAAGGTTGAAAATTTGCAAACAGAAAATAATATTACTATTAAGGATATCGATAAATTACTTTTGGAATCAGAATATGTTTCAAATAAGGAAATTTCAACCACAGTATATTTATCATTTCTTCTTGGAAGGCCAATGCTTATTGAAGGGCCTCCGGGCGTAGGTAAAACAGAGCTTGCAAAGGTAATTGCAAAATCTTTTGAAAGGGATTTTTTTAGGATACAATGTTATGAAGGAATAACTTTTGAACAGATTGTGGGCGAATGGAATTATCAAAAACAATTATTGCACTTAGAAGCAGCAAAAAATGATTCAAATAGTGAAAGTAAAATTTTTGCTGAAGAATTTTTTATTAGAAGGCCTCTTCTTAATGCATTTTTAAATGAAAATAGTTCTGTATTGTTAATAGATGAAATAGATAAGGCTGATGAAGAAGTTGAAAGTTTTTTACTTCAAGCATTAGGAGAGCAGGAAATCACAATCAATGATTTAGGAACCTTCCAACTTCAAAATGATTTAATTGTCATATTGACTTCAAACTCACAAAGATCACTGCTTGATGAAACCAAAGACAGATGTCTATTTTTATATATTCCGTACCCTACAGTCGAAAGAGAAATCGAAATTGTTAAATCAAGAATGCCTGATGCCGATGATGAAGTCGTATCAACCGTTGTCAAGTTAGTTCACGACATCCGTAATCTTAATTTAATGAAAAAACCTTCTGTAAGAGGAACTATTGACTGGGTTCGTTCCGTAACTAATTTGGGCACTAGAAATATGGAAGACTCACTTGAAATCTCAATCGGTGTTGCAATTAAAAATGAAAGTGATAAAAAAAGAGTCATTAAAGATGTTTTAAATAAACGATAACATGATAAGCAAAATTGCAAATTTTTCAGCTCAACTTAGAAAAGAAGGGCTGCCCGTAAGTATTCGAAGTACTCAGGCCGCTGTACAGGTCCATAGGGATTTGGGTGAAAGCGATAGGCAACTTTTAAAAACTGCATTAATGGCAATTTATGTAAAGGATAAATATGATATTCCCAAATTCAATAAAATTTTTGAACAGGTATTTAAAAAAGAAGAAAAGCGTCAAGTTGAACCTCAACTAAATAAAGGTACTGCTTATAGTGGTAGAGGTCCTAAATCCAATAAATATATTATTAAAAAACAAAATAATGCTTATCAAAAAATTCGAAAGGAAAAAATCAATAATGAAAAATTAAGAATGTTATCCGGCCAACCTCTTTTAGAAGAAGTCAAAAAACTTGAAAGAGATGGCGAATTAATGAATAAGGATTTAACTAAATTAAACAAATTTGACCCTAGAATGCTCGAAATATGTCAAAGACTGGGAAAAAGAATTGCTAATAAACGTTCCAGAAGGAAAGTCAAATCAAGTACTAATAAAATTGACATGAGAAGGACAATTAGGGCCAACATGAAATATGGCGGTGTTCCGCTGGAACTTGTTAAAGCAAAACCAAGACCTCATAAAAATGAACACTTGTTCTTAAATGACATAAGCGGATCCTGTGAATGGATTAGCAGTTGGTTTTTCATGTTGATGTTTTCAGCTCAAACTGCATTTAAAAAATCAAGAACATTCGAATTTGACAATAAAGTAATTGAAACAACACAGGCTCTAAAAGAAGAATATCTTATAGATTCATTTATTAAAGTTAAAGATATGAGAGTTAAAAATATGATGGTTCATGGAACTTCAGACATGTACTCAGCATTTACGATGTTTCAGGAAAAGGCCAAAATCAATAATAAATCTTACGTGATTATTTTATCTGATTGCAGAGACTGGGCAGGACCAAAAGTAAAAGGCATTCCAGCTAGTGTTGAAATTGTTGAGGAAATGGTAAGGGATGCTAAAAAAGTCATTATATTAAATCCTGAAGATAGAAATAAATGGGATGTTGTGGACAGTTGTGTTTCCTTATATCAGGATGCAGGGGCACAGGTATTTGAAGTCAATACTCTCAATCAATTAGCGCAATTTGTAGAACAGATGTAGGTAATAATATGCAATGTAGTAAATGCGGTAATCCTAAAGTTATTTATAAACAAGATCAATCCGGTCAGATATTATGTAAAGATTGTTTCATAGAATCAATTGAAAAGAAAGCTATCAAAACTGTTAAAAGGGAAAAATTACTAGATAAAGGAGATAAAGTTTTAGTTGCACTTTCCGGAGGAAAGGACAGTGTAACAACATTAGAAATACTAAATAGCTTTCGTGAAAGAAACATCATCGATATCTGTGCAGTTACTGTAGATGAAGGAATAGCAAATTACAGGCAAGATGGTGTTGATATTGCCATTCGCCACGCTGAAAGGTTAGGCATAGAACATAAGGTAGTTTCCCTAAAAGATGAATTCGGAATCACTTTAGATGAAATCATGCAAAAAGAAAATCATAAAGGGTCCTGTACTTATTGTGGCGTATTTAGAAGAACAATTATTAACAAAGCGGCACGTGAAATGAATGCTACTAAAATTGCAACCGGCCATAACCTTGATGATGAAGTTCAGGCAATCATGATGAACTATCTGGAAGGAAACACTGGTAATCTGGGCAAATTAGGTGCAAAAACAGAATCTAAAGCAAAAGAATTCACAGTAAAAATAAAACCTCTAAGGGAAATTCCGGAACGTGAAATCGGACTTTATGTTGTTGCAAAAGAGTTGGAGGTTCACTTTGACAGTTGCCCATATGCAATGCAGTCATTCAGGGGTGAAGTTTCAGAAGCCATAAACCAGCTTGCTGAAAAACATCCGACAATAAAATATTCCACACTGAGGGGATATGATAAAATAAAAGATATTTTTAAACAGGAATTCAAAAAAGATTATTCACATGGAAGATGCAGAAGATGCGGTGAACCTGCTTCAAATGAATTATGTAAAGCATGTTCATTTTTAGAAGAATTGGGATTGTGATAATATGTCATTTACTTTAAAATTTAAACAATTAAATGAAAATCGTGAAATACCAAATGAAAATTATACTATTAAAGATTTACTTGATGATTTGGAATTATCCGCTCAAACAATAGTATCCAAACAAAATGGAGAACTTGTCATTGAAGATACTGTAATTGAAGAGGATGATGAAATACAACTGGTTCAGATTATCTATGGTGGTTAAGTGAAAATAAGCTATGAATGCGGGCCTTGTTTTTTAAGACAAGCTAAAGAAGCACTGGATTTATCAACAGATGATGAAATGCTTAAAATGGAAATTATGGGAGATGTTTTTAAATATCTTGCTGAAAATTTCGCTGTAGATACCAATTCAAATGGTACAGGCTCTGCAATGCATGAACTAATCAAACAAAAAACCGGTTGTGCTGACCCTTATCGTAAAGAAAAAATAGAAAGCAACAGACTTGCCTTAAAATATTTGGATGATGTTAAAAAAATATTGGATGAAGATGACAGTCTGGAAAATTATGTTAAAATAGCCATTATTGGTAATATTCTTGATTTTGGAGCATTCACATTAGATGATGATATTGAAAGTGTGATTAAAGGTTCCCTCGAAAAGGATTTAATTATTAAAGATATTGAAGAGTTTGAAAATTCTCTAAAAATTCAGGACAGAGTCTTATATATGGTGGATAATACTGGTGAGATTGTATTTGATAAATTGCTCTTAGAGAAAATCAAAGAATATGATTTGGAAATTACAATTGCAGTTAAATCCGAACCGATATTGAATGATGCTTGTATGGCTGAAGCACTGGATGCCGGTTTGGATGAATTTGGTGAGATTGTCGAAATCGGTGCCGGAACTGTGGGGTATGTTGACAGTAAAATCTCAGATGAGTTTAGACAGATATTTGATAGTCATGAATTCATAATTTCAAAAGGTATGGGAAATTATGAGGGTCTGACAGAAATTGATTTATCAGGTAAAGATATTTACTTTTTGTTATGTGCAAAATGCAACACCATTTCAAGAGATATCGGTGTTAATCTTCATGATATGCTTCTTTTTAAAAAATAAGTTAAGGGATTATATGATAATCGGTTTTATAGGTTTTGGAAAAGTATCTAAAACTCTTTTTAATTTACTAAAATCAGAAAATATTACATGCATAACTTCTCTTGAGCAAAGATCTTCAAAAACAATTGAAAACATTAAAAATTCCAATATTGAAGTATTGGATTCACTAAAGGAAGTAGCTATCACATCAGATGTTTTAATTGTAGCAACATCTCCAAAATCCGCTCTAGACGTTGCCAAAAAATACGGCAAATATGCAAAATCGTTATATCTTGATTTAAATAATATTTCTCCAGACACCACTGTTGAGATTAATAAGTATGTTGACAATCTGATTGACGGTGCCATTATAGGCAAAATAGACTCGGATAATCCTATATTGTATATTTCAGGCGAACATGCAGATGAATTATTATTTTTGAATGACTTTATCAAAACAAAAAAGGTCAGTGACAATATTGGTGATGTAGCTATTTTAAAAATGCTTAGAAGCAGTTATACAAAAACTCTTTCAGCACTCCTTATAGAATCCATTCAAATAGCCAGAGAACATGGTTTGGAAGATGAATTCTTTGACATATTAACCTTGACTGAAGGTGAAAACTTTAGAGAAAAATCACTTTCAAGAATAAACAACACATTAAATAATTCGGAAAGAAAAAGTGAAGAATTAGAAGAAATAATAGCTTATTTTGATGATTCGGATTTGACTATGATTAAGTCAGCCCATAAAAAACTCAGCCAATAAGTACTTTAACTTTAAAGCCTTTTTTGGCCTTTTTTATACTTCCGCTAACCGGAATAAAATGAGAATCCATAATGTATCTTAAATAGGTAACCTCTACTGCAGGAAGCCTTAGATTGGTTTTAATCTTTTTACCCTCACTTTTAAATTGCACAGAAATTTTACCATTTTTATCGACATATAAATCAGTATCAATGCCTTCTTTTGTAATTTTTGTCTCAAATTTGGTTAAATTAAGACCGGCTTCCAAACTGGTCGGTGCATTAACATGAATGTTCTCGCTTCTAAAGGTGTCGTTTGCTTGACGTGCACTGACTCCTTTTTCCAACTCACTTGCAACATACCAGGCTCTATCGATTACTCTTTGAACTTTCTGGTTTTCTGGTATGACTCCTTGGGCTTCATAGCTTTTCATCAGTTCCATAACTTCTTTTTTAGTAACTTCCATTTCAATTGCACTTATTGCGAGTCTTGTCATTACCGGTCCGTAATCTGATCTTCTAAAAACTGCCCAGATTGATTCGGGATCCCTATAAACTCTTCTTTTAATTATTTCATTTATGGTGTTTCCATTAAGGTAAGCTATCTTTTCAAGATTTCCTCTGGAATAGGTATTCATTCTTTTATAAATGTCGCTCCAGTTTCTCTCTCCAGGAACTCTGCCGGCATCAATTTCATGCTGTAAAATCTCAACGGTAGTTTTTGGAAGCAACTGAGCAATGTCCTTGGAAATTACCATGTCATTATCAATTATGGATTGTCTGATTAATCTGCCTGAATATTTGTCCTTGTTAAACTCTTTTACAACATGATAGTTAAGTTTGCCCCCAAGAAACTCGTTTATTGCATACCATCTGATTTCATTTCGATTGGTGTAACTTTTAGGCATTCCAACAAAGTTTCCTTCATCAATAAACTTCTGAGCTTTTGATTTGATTTCATCAAGAGAAATGCTTGCAGATGTAATATAGTCAGTAACTCCATCATCAATCATCTGTTTAAGTCTGATTGGAACACTATAGGATAATACTAATCTATGGTGCAGGCCTTCAAATGATTTCACATCATCTGCTCCTAAAGCTAGAGCCATTTCACGGCGGGCTTCAAAATCAACAAAAAATGGAGCGTGATTAGCACTGAATCCCTTATTTAAATAAACAATTACTTTTTTGTTTTCCCTGTCCGCTAATTTACGGGCTTCACTTATTAATTTTGCATGACCTTTATGAACGGGGTCAAAATCTGCACTGATTCCAATCAAAATAAACACCAAAAAAAGAATGAGGATAGATTATCTATCCATTAATTTTAAAACACCACTTATTACTAACCAAATTCCTATTAATGTTCCAAGAACAATCGGATTGGATACATAAGTTCCAATTACTATATACAATAAACCAAGTACAATTCCGGCTATTCCAATATAAAATCCATATCTGGAACTACGATTGTTAATTAAAGAAGCAAGTGCAACAATAATTAACATTATTCCTGCGAGATATAATGTGATTTCAGTTAAAAATCCAAGTAATGCAGGATTAAATATTAAACCAATACTTAATAATAAAAGCAGGATTCCTAAAAATAAATCAAGTATTGCTCCAGTAGTATTATAGTCTATTATTGTCACTCCAACAACAAGTAAATAAATGGACATTAACAATACGGATAATCCTATTAAAGAACTAACTCCAATAAGTCCAAATACTGGAAATATAATTATTATTAATCCAAGAAGTATAGCTAGTAAACTAACAAATTTAGTTTTCATATTTTCCTCCTAATATTAATTAATGTTTTTTAATATTTCAATATAATGGAATATGTTTAATCTCAACAGTTGAGTTATTCATATCTGAATTATTGACTTGCGCTAACCATTCACTTTTACATTCACATTCATATTCAATCTTACTTTGAGTTAAATTGTTAGCTATTATCATATGTTTTAAGTCTTTATTACATTTTTTACAATTATATGGGCCACGCCTTGAACCAAAACCGGAGGTATCGAGAAGTGCAGGCATGTCAAGTTCATCACGAACAGTATTTATAATTTCAACACATGACCAAATCCATGGTGGTTGATATGCTCCTTTCCTCCAGAATCGCTCAATAACAGTTCCGCTATGGATTGTTGCAGGACAAAATGAAAGTCTATTGACTCCAATTGAATTACAGTATCTTGCAGTTTCTATTGCTTCAGTGATTGCTTGTGATTCAGATACTAAAATAGGTTTAACAAAGATATATGCTTTTGATTTTAAGTTATATCCTTTGGTTTCATTAAGATTTTGCATTAATTTAATAGCATTTTCAAAATCCTGACAAGTAAATCCTTTATTGATTTTTTTAAGACGGGTGTAATCATTAGAGGTTTCAAGACCAATACTTACTTCAAATAATGTATCTCCAATTATCTCAAAAATCTCATCTAAAACATCTTCTTTCACATATTCAGGTCTGGACTCAACAACGATTTCAGTTACGTTGCCTAAATTCATCAATGTTTTTAAAATTTCATCACGGGCATCTTTTGGAAGTTCATATGGATTTAAAAAGCTTCCGGATGCAAATAATTTTACAGAAATTTTTTCTTCATCAGCTATTGGATGTCTTTGGAGATGTTCGTTAAAGATTCTTAGAATAGTTTCCGTATCTATCGGTTCTAATGTGCAATCTGAAACGTAACTGCACATGGTACATCCACCGCTATCTCCAAGTGCCCAGGCACAACCTGGAGTGGGCAATATTATGAATAATGTTTTAGCAACACCATCATAAGTTAAATCATCATTATACCAGCTTGCTCCAACTTGTTCAGGGGTTTTTGGATCTTTTCTGTCAAATGCTCTTTGTCGAATTTCTTTTGTTAAATTTTCAATTTCCATTATAATACCTGCAATAATATAATTATAACATTATATTATTATGATTTTTTTATAATTAAAAATTGCTGTTAAAAATAAGTTAGTTAATAAGTTGTGTATAAAGGTTTAAAAAAATAAAAAAAGAAAAAGAAAGCAAGTTTAGAAACTTGCGATTACTTCTCCTAATAATTTAATGGATTCTTCTACGTTTTTACCAACAGGGGATCCTGCTACGTATTGAGTTACACCCATTTCAGCTAAGCCTTCAATTTTAGGAATGAACTCATCAGGAGTACCACATACGGAAAATGCGTCAAGTGCTTCATCGGTTACAGCACCAATAGCTCCACCGAAGTCACCTTTAGCTAAGAAGTCACCCATTTGAGTGTTGAATCCGTCAGGTAATCCGTGTCTTTCGATAACTGGAGGTGGGGAACCTGCTGCAATAAATGCAACTACGATTTTTGCTGCGTTTTTAGCAGCGTCAGAGTCAGGTCCGATTGAAGTTGCAGTGTATGCACCTACATCGAAATCTTTTGCTCCAGCTTTGTCGAGACCAGCTTTGATCATAGGCATAGCTGCTTCGTAATCTTTAGGGTTGGAAGCGTTAATTAATACACCATCTGCGATTTCTCCAGCGGTTTCTAACATTTTAGGTCCTTG
>JAEIGA010017624.1_pt1 | contig 10882 bp, 13 predicted proteins | sample 9270691 | NCBI WGS metagenome assembly JAEIGA01 (sample SAMN17057246, study PRJNA624740) | gut metagenome | biome: biome; isolation source: fecal sample | host: Bos grunniens | place: China: Xizang | collected 2019 | reverse complement strand
TTTTTTTATATATGTGTTGTTTTAAATGCTGTCGGCGTTTACCCAACGGCCGTCTTTTAACAAGCCTGGGGCCATGCCTTCGTTTGTGCGTAATGCGTCGATTACGCTGCGTGCCTTGGCAGCATCCATGTTGATAATACGAACTTTGAACAAGTCGCCTTCGTTAACAACTGCTGTTTCGCCGTATGTTTTCATACGATTTGCCAATGCGTCTGCACTGTCTTGGGCGTAAAACGCGGCCAGTTGGATGCTGTATGGGCCAGTTGCAGGTGCAGCAACAGTTGTTGATTCTGCTGGTGTTGTTGCAACAGGTTGTTCTGTGGCAGTTGTTGTGCCCAGTGTTGCGTTTTTGACCGCTGTTGACTGTTCTGGCATAACTTGAATCTGTACTTTTGCCTGACCGTTTAAGCCGATTTTTTGTGCAGCCGCAGGAGACAAGTCCATTAAACGTGTGTTTACAAATGGACCACGATTGTTTACACGAACAACAACAGATTGACCGTTGTCCAGATTTGTTACGCGTGCAATTGTTGGTAATGGCAATGTTTTGCTGGTTGCGACCATTTGGTTGATGTCGAATACTTCGCCATTGCTGGTTTTTGTGCCGTTTAATTCGGCTGGGATAATACCTGCAACGCCTGTTTGGTTGTATGTCATGTCTTCGACAGGGATGTATTGTACGTCGTCAACTTTGTATGCAGAACCAACATAATACTTTGGTGCAGCAGCCATTAAATATGTGTCGTTCAAAGATTCTGATGCTGTAGCAGTTGTTACCAATTGTTCTTCGCTGAATCCGTCTGTGCCATAGCCAGCGTTACGACTTGTAGTGCTGAGATCCGCACAACCTGTTAATATTGCGGTTAATGCCGCCAAAGAAACTAGTTTTTTCATGATATAGGACTCCTTCCATTACATTTATGATTTTATTTTATCATAAAAAAGCCCTGTATTCAAATTTTATTTTTGGAATTATATTTTGCGGTCAATTAAGTATGCAATCGGCAGATATATTATGCCATATCCTACAATCGCCAATGCCAGTATCCATATACTTGAAATTGTAATCGCAGATAAGGCAAATCCCAGAATAGCAGCCCATATGCCGAATGCCAGTATTGCACGGATTGTACGACTGTCGTGTTTTGCCAGTCTGCGTTTGTGGCACGCACGTCCCAACAGATAATTTTTAAGATATCCGCTGATAACGATGCCGATTGGAATTGCCAGGTATCCAACAACTGGGAACAGCGTTAGATATAAAACTGCAGCCACAGATAATGAAACAATGCTGGTTTTAACAGGTGTTTTAACATCTTGGGATGCGTACAGTGTTTTGTTATATATTTGACTGATTAACATAGCAGGCAATACAAATACTTGAATCATAATGGCCAATGCAACTGCATGTGTTGATTCTGGGGTCCATGCACCGTATTCAAACAAGAACTTTATAATTGGTTCTGCCAAAACAAACAGTCCTGCAACACATGGTAATATCAGCATCATAGAACGACGCAGTGATGAATTTTGCTGGATATAAACACTGCGAATATTATTGTTTGTCAGTGCGTTTGATATAGACGACATTAATACAGTGCCAACCGCCAGCCCAATCATAGCAAAAGGTAATTGTACAATTCTGTCAGAATAATACAGCCATGATACTGCCCCGCTTTGGAAACTGGCCACCAGTGTTCCAACGATAATTGTTATCTGATAGAATCCATTTCCAACAATACTGACCCCCAGACGTTTAAACATGCTGCTGATTTTTGGGGTCCAGCGTGGTTTTACCAGATACAGTCCAAAATGATTTTTGCGTATGCGTGACCACAGAACGCCAAATTGTATAATGCCAGACAGAACAACTGTGCCACCCATCAGGTATAATATGTGTGTGCTGCCAAACATCATCGCGAACAGTAATGCACATATTAACATTATATTTAATAGCACAGGCATAAATGCGGCCAGCAGGAATTTAGAAAACGCGTTTAATATTGCAGACAAGAACGCCGCACCACATATAAATATAACATAAACGAACATTATACGTGATATGATAACGGTCATTTCCATTTTGCCAGGTGTGGCATCAAACCCAGGTGCCAAAAACCATACGACCAACGGCATAAATATTTCAAACAGTATGGTTATACCCAACAGCAGTACCATCAGCCAAGAAAAAGCATTGCGTGCAAATTTTTCATCTTTCTGGGAATCTGTGTACATTGGGATAAAGATGGCAGATAATGCACCTTCGCCCAGCAAATCACGAAACATGTTTGGTAATTTAAATGCGGCCAAGAATATATCGGACATACGCCCTGCCCCCAAGACGCGTGCAATCAGCATGTCGCGAATAAAACCGAATATACGACTGATGCCTGTCATGGCACCAACACCGAAAATATGTTTGCCTAGTTTCATAGTTTAGATTATACTGCGTTAAGTAAGAGAAAATCAAGACAGGAATTAAGATATGAAAAAACTTGTGCTGTTATCAATTTTGACTGTTGTGTTGGCTGGCTGTGCTGGGACGGACAATACTGTTGTTGCGGATTTGCCGTTGACTGATATATATACCAAGGCATACGATGAATTTAACGATAAGAACTATGAAGAAGCCGCAGCAGAATTTTTAAAGGCAGAAACACAATATCCGTCCAGTCCGTGGGCTGCAGATGCGCTGGTTATGGCGGCGTATTCACAATATTTAGATGATGATTTTGCAGGTGCGTTGTTGGCGACTGACAGATTTATGCGTTTTCATCCAGGACACGCGGATGTTCCGTATGTAATGTATTTGCGTGGTATGTGCTATTACCGTCAGGTCAGTGATGTTCGTCGTGAACCTGGGATGTCGGCATACGCATTGCAACAGTTTCAAACATTGGCCAAGCGTTTTCCAAACAGTCCATATGCAAAAAATGCCCAGAACAAGATACTTATCTTGAAAAACTATATTGCTGGCAAGGTTATGTATTCTGCACGTAATGATATGAAAAAAGAAAACTGGGCCAGTGCGATAAATCGTCTGCAATCAGTTGTGACAGATGCACAACAGACTGTCATGACAGCCGAAGCGTTATATCGTTTGACTGAATGTTATACTGCGATTGGTCTGCCACAGCAGGCAAATGGTTTTGCAGAAATGTTAAAACTGAATTTCCCAGATAACGAATGGACAAAAAAATTACAATAAAAAGTAATCGGAGTTGAAAGTGCAAAAAAACGAACAAAAAAATGATGCTTTGTATAAAAAGTATACAAATTTTACTCGTAAAGATTTAATGTTTTCGAATTTTGTTCAAACGAATATTGCGGGTGCAATTGCGTTGTTTTTTATAGGAAATGTTTCTTGGATGTTTTTGCAATCTACACCGGATACAATGCTGTGTCGTGCGAAAAATAAAATCTATATGCCGTATAAAAAGGCGATACACGATGCATATATTCCTGTGGAGAGGTATATTGTTGATGATAACACATATAAAACAGGTGAATTAAAAGTCAATCCAAATCCTGGATTTCGTGCACATGGTACGTGGCTGGCAAATCTGCTGTTGTCGTTGTGGTGGTTGTATGTTACCGCATGTTATTTTAAGAGAACGAAAATGGATTTAGATACAATTGATATGATGAGTGAGTTAAAAGAACTGCAAGGAAAACATCGTTTAAGTGATACGCAAGTTGCAAAATTGGTGGCGGCATCTGGGGAAATTATTGGTCGTATGTCTGCGGAAGAACGTGTTTATTTTGATATGTTATCAAGTGGTAAAATTAATATTAAAGATGATAAAGTATTTACAGATATGGCTGTTGCAATTTTAGATGGTTATTTAAGAACGCATGCGGCTGAAACTGAAAATGTGTTAAAAATATATAAAAATAACAACGATATAACAACTGGTTTGAAAAAAGCGATTGGATATAAAATGAAATAAAAAAATCCCCCGTTTGGGGGATTTTTTTTAAGAAATTTTTTGAACGCGTCTGACGCGGCGTTCAGAATCATCAAATGGGGATTCCAAAAATGTTTGAACGCATAAAAACGCAACTTCGATGTCAATGTCGTCTGCGGCCAATGCCAGTACGTTTGTGTCGTCATGAAAGCGGTCGTCACGTGCCTGGTTTGGTGTGTTGCAACGTGATGCACGAATGTGTTTGTATCTGTTCGCTGCAATCATAACCCCCGCCCCAGTGCCACAAATAATTATTCCACGGGCGTTTGGTTCGTCCAACATTGCGTCGGCCAGTGTCGCTGCAACGTCTGGATAATCAACAGATGTGTTCGGATCGTCAACGCCCAGATTTACAGTGTTGTACCCGGCAGCCGCCAACATTTCAATCAAATATAATTTCAGACCAACACCACGATGATCGGCTGCAATAAAAACTTTTGATATATTTTTATTCATTTGTTTTTCCTTTGGTATCTTCCTTTCTTTTTGACAATTTACAATCCAGACCTGTGTTGCCTGTGATATTTAATGTTTTGTATGCCAATGTGCCAGTCATTTTTGCAGCGTTGAATACGTTTGCTGTGTTCACTGTTGCAGAACCGTCCAATGTGCCATGCAAAAATAATACAGGTGTGTTTATGTCGCCAATAACAATGCCACCGCGACCAATAACAACTGTTTCAGCTGTTATGTTGCCCACTACTTCGCCATGGATTTGGACGTTATGGTCTGTTTTAATGTCGCCTGTAACCTTGCAACCTGCACCAATAACGGTTGGTGATTGTTTTTCTGATGCGTTTGTAAATGCCAGCATTTTATTTTTCCCCTTGTACAAATTTTGTTGGATCAAATGGTGCACCCTTGTATCTGATTTCATAGTGCAAGTGTGGACCTGTTGAACGTCCAGATGATCCTGCCAAACCGATTACTGTGCCGGGACGTACCCAATCCCCACGTGAAACGTTTATTTGGGACAAGTGTGCGTACAATGTTGTAAACCCAAGTCCATGATCTATTTCAACTGTTGTGCCGTATCCAACACGTTCGCCCGCAGATACAACGCGACCCGGTGCAACAGCCATCAATTCTGTGCCAATTTTGCCTGCAAAATCAATGCCACGGTGTTTTTTTGGTTTGCCAGTAAATGGATCTTTGCGTGTCCCGTAATTAGATGTGATTCTGGCTTTGACTGGTTTGCCCAGTGGTAAAACATCGTTTAAACGACGCAGACCGTTCCAGCGTTCCAAACCGTCTGCTAACTTTTGATATTTTTCATCTAAATCTTTGTTGAATTCAACAGGTGTAAATGCAGAACCAACCAATGGACTGGAATATTTGTTCACGTTTCTGATAAGCGTCTTTTCGTTCAGTCCCAGTGTTGCCAATGTTCCGTTTATCTGTTTTATGCTTTTTTGCAGTTCTTCGGTATTTGTTTTTGTTAATCCGCTGACTGTATCTACGATGATATTGTCTGCTTCGGCGATTTGTAACATGGATTCCAGCATCAGGGTGTTACGCTTTTTTAATTCTTCGTTTTCTGCACGGGTTAATTCATATTCTGCGGACAATTCAGACATTTTTGTATATTCTGGGGCATAATCTTCGTCTTTTAACATTTCAACAATACGTGTGCGTAAAAATTCCAGTTCGCCCCATGTCTTGCTGCGACTGTTCATTAATGCTTCTTTATCTTTGTCAGATTTGTCTTTGGCGTTTAAAATTTTGTCGTCAATAATATTAATTTCACGTGCCAAAGATGTATATTTTGCCAAATATGTCTGTAAATCTGTCATGTGACGATTGTGTGTGTCACGTACCTGTTCCAGTTGCTGGGTACGCATTTGTAATAATGGACGATGATATACAAAAACATATGTCGACCATGCAGCCCACAAAAACAATCCAACTTTGCCACAAAAGCGTGTAAACCGCCAAAAACTGCTTTGTTCATAAGAATAAACATTGCCGTTCGGTGTGTCCATAACAGTAAATTGACGTGGCGGAAATATGCGTGAAATCATACGCCATACAGCACGAAAAGGCGATGTAATAAACGCCCATAAAGATGTAAAATATCGTGTTATAAAGTTTAACATGTCTGGGGTATTTTAGACAACGCATCCGCAATAGTCAAGCCGTCACGTAAAATTGGCTCGTAATTCATGGGTAGACCACGATGTATCTTGCTGGTGCCACGTGTGCCCAAACGGCCAGAAATTAAGACACGTTCTGCAGTGTTTTTTGCACCAAATAATGGAAATATATTTATGTCTGCCAGTTTTTTTGTCATTTCTGGCAGTACAGTCGCGATAGTGGTTGCGTCCGTGATGATGCAAAATGTACCCATCGGACGCAGTCTGGCCATGCAACGTGCAACCCAGCGACCTAAATCAACATTATGGTGTGCGTTATGGCGTGCGGGTGTGCCTGTGAAGTATGGCGGGTTTGTAATAACCAGGTCAAATGTACGGTCTGTACGCCAATTTAAAATATCTTCTTTGATTAATTCAATTTCTTTGTCGTTTAATAATATGTTTTTATGACATTCTTGCAGCATTTCAGGCGAATTATCAATGCCAACAATTTGTGCGTTTGGATTGTTCGCCAGTAAGCATAGTGATACGCTACCTGTGCCAATGCCAACATCAAGAACGGTTTTAACGTTACATGGTGCAAATGCCGCCAGCCATACCGCATCAGATGTCGGATTATAAAAACTGCGGTGCATTTTTACGCGACCACCCATCAGGGTAAAAATTTCTTGTTTTGTACTCATATCTACTTATAATAAACCGTAAAAAACAAAAGGCAAGTTTATGTTGAACGAATTCACAGTTGTACAAAGTGCGTTAAGTGCATTTAATAATGCTGCATTAGTTGGACCTGCATTTTTATGGTGGGCATTTTTAATGTTGCCTTTGTTTTTTATGGTGCGATTGTATGGAAATGATTTTATTGCACGTATCGGTTGGAATCGCGAAAATCTGTTATCAAAGGTTTCTGTGTGGACTGTTGGATTTGTGCTTGTTTGGATTGTTATGTTCGGCGGTAATTATGCTGTTTTGCGTGATAATTTATCTGTGCTGCCGATGGTTACAGCGGTTATTGTGTTTTTGTCTTCGCTGTTTGTGTCGTCGTATGTACGAAAACAGCCCCTGCCCCACATGGGATGGAAACAGTGGTTGCTGGTTGCTGCGGTGTTCGTGTTGATTGGTTTGTCTGATGTGCATGTATGGTGGGGACCTGTATTACAGATATCTGCATTTGTGTTTGGTGCGTTGTTTGGACGTTTCGCAGGTGGTGAAATGCGACCAATGGGTGGCAGCGTCTTGGTTATGATGATGGCTGTCTTGGCAATAATTATGCAGCCGGAATTTTTTAGATTTGGACAACTTGGGAATTTGACAGTTATTCATTTGTTGGCTGTGTTGGTGTTCGGTATCAGTGCGGTTGGTGCCGTTGTCGCAACAAATGTAAAGTCTGCAGGCAAGATAAATAAATCTTTGTTCGTAAAGTTGAAGTGGCTGGGACGTGTCGTTGGTTTGTTGGCTGTTTCATTGTTCTTGCTGACCGAAGCGGTGCCTGTGTTTATTGGTGCATTGGTTGTGTTGGCAATTGTATTTGCGATGTCTGTTTTGCATGCACAAGATTCTATGGTTGATTTAGGATATAAACTGTTTGCGATTTCACTGATTAGTTTTGGTATTATTACTGTAATGCCTGTGATAAGTTCGATGGGCTTGATTTATTGGATGAATATCTCGGATGTTAAATTCTGGAATCAATTCAAGGTATTGTTATAATTTGTTATATTTCTTTAATACCATTTTTGGTTGTAATAAGGTATTATTTTCAGTGTTATTAATTAAATAAAGCGAGAAGTAATATGCAAATACATCCAACAGCAATTATTCATGAAGGTGCCAAACTGGGTGCTGACTGTAAAATTGGTCCATACTGCATTGTCGGTGCAAATGTTGTATTGGGCGACCGTGTCGAACTGATTTCACATGTTGTAATCGACGGAAAAACATCTATTGGTGATGATTCTATTGTCTACCCTTTTGCCGTTCTGGGTGTAATGAGTCAGGATTTAAAATGGCAAGATGAAGCAACAATGACAGGCTTGCGAATTGGTAAAAGATGTAAAATTCGTGAATATGTAACTATTCATTCTGGAACACCTGCATCAGATGGTACCGTTATTGGGGATGATTGCCAGATTATGGTAAATGCACACGTTGGACACGACTGTAAAATTGGTAACAGTGTTGTTATGTCTAACTTGGTTCAAGTTGCTGGTCACGTAGAAGTAGAAGATTTTGCAATTCTGTCTGGCGGTGCAATGGTATTGCAATTTGCACGTATTGGACGTAATGCGTTTGTTGGTGGTATGTCTGGGGTTGGTAATGATGTGCTGCCGTATGCGATTTATGATGGTGCACGTGCAGTGTATCGTACGATTAATCGTGTTGGATTGATGCGTCATGGATTTTCAAACGAAGATATGCACGCAATTCATTCTGTGTATTCTGCAGTATTCCGTTCTGACGAAGGGACTGTTGCAGAACGCTTGGCCAAGGTTCGCAAGGAAGTAAAAAATAATAAGTATGCAATGGACGCAATTGACTTTATCGAAAACCGTTCAAAACGTGGAATTGGCAGTGCAAAGAATGCAGAATAAAAAAAAGCGTATTTTTATAATTGCAGGTGAAGTTTCTGGGGATGTTCTGGGGGGCCATATTATGTCCCATGCCAAATCGGCAGAATTTGTCGGTATTGGTGGCGAAAATATGCAACGTGCTGGATTGAAATCCTTGTTTCCAATGTCTGACTTGTCTGTTATGGGAATTATAGAGGTTTTGGTACATGCAAAAACACTGACAGGACGTATTAAACAGACTGTTGATGCAATACTGGAATATAAACCAGATTTAGTTCTGACAATTGATTCGCCGGGGTTTGCAAAAAGTGTTATTAAACAAATCCGCAAAAGTGATGCAGGCAAAAAATTAATCGCACAGGGATTGTGTTTTCATCATGTTGTTGCACCCCAGGTTTGGGCATGGCGTTCTGGTCGTGCAAAAAAATACGCAAAATTATTCGATAAATTATATGCTTTTTTTGACTTTGAAATACCTTATTTTACGAAATATGGTTTGGATACGGTGGCGATTGGACATCCGATTGCAGATGGCTTAATCGGTATGCGTGCTGCAAAACAAACAGAAAAAATAATTACATTAATACCAGGCAGCAGGATGAGTGAAGTAAAAAAACTGTTGCCATTGATGCGTGATGTTGTTGATAGGTTGGTACGTAACGGATACAGTAAGTACAAGTTTGTAATACCGACGGTTGAAACAACGGTAAAATATGTAGAACAAGAAATCAAAAAATGGCCTGTGAAACCGGTGTTGGTGTCGTCTGTGGATAGATATGATTTATATACAAAAACATATATTGCTGTTGCTGCCAGTGGTACCGTTTCTGCAGAATTGGCGATGTTACACGTTCCAACGGTTGTGGTGTATAAAATGAATCCGATAACAACATGGATTGGTCGCAGACTGATACATGTTAAATGGGTGTCTTTGGTAAATATTTTATTAAATCGTTCTGTGTATCCAGAATGTTTGGGTGGGGATGCAAATGCTGAATCTGTGTTGGATGCAGTACAGCAATTAACAATACCATCAAAGCGTAAAAAAATGATAGATGCATTGAAAAGTGCGGATGATTTGTGGCGTAAGCCGGGTGGTGGTGCAGCGTCTTTGGTTGCATCAGAGATTTTAAAATAAAAGACATCATCAGATGTCTTTTTTGTTGGAAACGATGTTGGTTTTATGGTATAGTATTGATATAAGTCTCAAGGAGAAAGAATATGCGTTTTTTCGTTGTTGGAATTTTTTGTTTGTTTGTTGGGGCTGCGTTTGCTGAAACGTCTGTTACACCTGTTGCATCACAAAAGGTTTCATCTGTTACATACGTTGATAAGATGTCAAATACTGTTGCGTTGGAAAAACCGAAAACCCCCGCACCAGAAGGTCGTGCATTAATGTGGATTGAATAAGTGAATTCTTTTTATAAAAAAAACACCCAAACGGGTGTTTTTTTTATTATCTTAATCCCTTGGCACGGCAACATGAAGATGCTGCAGATTGCCAACTGCTGTGTTCTGTGTTTGGACTGCGTAAATCACGCCATGGCTGCCAACCGTTGCAACGTTTATTGTTGCCGACACCAGAACATTTTGCATATCTGCGTAATGAACAAGTCTGATTAGATACCTTGCCAGAATCTGTAGTGCATTTAACAACAATGTTTTGATTTTTTGCGTCGTTTTTACCCAGTTCCTTGGATGATAAAACTTGATATGCGTTAGCAGATCCGATTGTTAGTAAAATTGCGACTGTGGATAATAATATTTTTTTCATATTTTGTCCCCTTGCCTGTTGTTGTATTTATTATAAGAAAAACATTTATAAAATACAATGGGAATCTATGGATTGGTTTAGTTCGCTGTTGTCCATGGTTCGTCGTTCATAATCAGATAATACAGTTCTGGGTTATCTGAGCCTGGGTTTTTAATGATTGGTTTGACAACATATATGTCAACATTACAAGGACGGTTAGAATCGTTTTGTTCTTCCATTAAATCTTCATGGAATTTTGCTGCAAAGTCCATTGCCTGCAGATATGCAGCATCGTCATCTGCGGGACTGGTTGAATCGCCTGCCCACATTAACCACATACCATAGTTGATTTTATCTGCTTGTCCACCTTCTAGGTCGTCGGCAGACAATAACAATAGTGGTTTAAATTCTATGTCGTGTGTAAAATCGCCAGTGCTGGTTTCAGTGAAGTCGTACGCTAAACCACCAATGAATTGTAATCCGCCATAGATTGCACCG
>JAEIGA010017623.1_pt1 | contig 10882 bp, 5 predicted proteins | sample 9270691 | NCBI WGS metagenome assembly JAEIGA01 (sample SAMN17057246, study PRJNA624740) | gut metagenome | biome: biome; isolation source: fecal sample | host: Bos grunniens | place: China: Xizang | collected 2019 | reverse complement strand
TTACAGCAAATGCTCAGTGATCATGATATTTTGTGCAGTTGGATTGCTGATCGCTATCAGGCAGATCCGGGGCATATTTATCTAGCCTATGGGAACATCGGTCATGGTGCGCGTTTCCCACAGAGCCGATTGGTATTGCTCAGTGAGACCGAAGTATTTCAACAGCAGAAGAAAAGAGTAAATAAAAAATTCTTTCAAGAAGATGGACAAAAAATTACCCATTTGGATGACTTGAAAATTGGAGATTATGTGGTGCATTTAAACCATGGTATTGGTCGTTATATGGGTGTAGAGCGGTTGAATGTGCAGGAGATTGAGCGGGACTATTTGATTATCAAATATGCAGATGACGGCAAATTGTACATCCCAGTGGAACAGTTCGATTTACTTCAAAAATATACGGTAGAAGAAGGTGCCGCCCCTCGAGTAAACAAATTAGGTGGCAGTGAATGGCAACGTACAAAAAATAAAGTAAAAGCATCTGTAGAAGAATTGGCTGAAGGCTTGCTTGCCATTTATGCGAAGCGTAAGAGCCAAGAAGGTTATGCGTTTTCTCCTGACGACCAGTGGCAAAAAGAGTTTGAAGATGCCTTCCCATATGTAGAAACAGAAGACCAGCTTCGTGCCATTGAAGATGTAAAACGAGATATGATGTCTTCGACGGTCATGGATCGCTTAATTTGTGGTGATGTAGGCTACGGGAAAACAGAGGTAGCAATTCGTGCAGCGTTTAAAGCGGTAAATGACGGGAAACAAGTAGCGATTTTGGTGCCGACGACGGTACTGGCGCAGCAACATTATAATACTTTTCTAGAGCGGTTTTCCCCGTATGGTGTACGTGTAGATATGCTTTCTCGTTTTGCTACAGCCAAACAGCAAAAAGAAACCAAAGACGGTTTGAAGGCTGGCACAGTAGATATCGTAGTGGGAACTCATAAATTATTGAGCAAGACCATCGAATTCCACGACTTAGGCTTGTTGATTATTGACGAAGAACAACGTTTCGGTGTCACACACAAAGAAAAAATCAAAGAAATGCGTTCATTGGTAGATGTACTTACTTTGTCTGCAACGCCGATTCCACGTACACTGCATATGTCTATGGTAGGCATTCGTGATATGAGCGTGATTGAGACACCGCCACAAGATCGTTATCCGATTCAAACGTATATTGTTGAGCGTACACCGGAATTGATGAAAGATGCCATCCGTCGCGAGTTAGGCAGAGGTGGTCAGGTATATGTGGTGCATAATCGCATAGATGACATCGCACGATTGGCAGAGGAAATTGGTATGCTTGTGCCGGAAGCAAGAATTCTTGTAGGACATGGGCAGATGAAAGAGCAAGAATTAGAGCAAATCATGATGGATTTTATCGAGCATAAAGCGGATGTGTTAGTGTGTACGACCATCATCGAAACGGGGTTAGATATTGCAAACGCCAATACGATGATTGTAGACGAGGCTGATAAAATGGGATTGTCTCAATTGTACCAGCTACGCGGCCGTGTAGGTAGAAGCAACCGCATTGCATATGCATATTTGACTTACAAAAAAGACAAAAGTTTGAGTCAATTGGCGGAAAAACGGTTGGCAGCGATTCGGGAATATACGGAATTGGGTTCCGGGTTTAAGATTGCGATGCGAGATTTGGAGATTCGAGGAGCCGGAAATCTTTTGGGTGCAGAACAGCATGGGCATGTAGCGTCGGTAGGGTTTGACTTATACTGTACGATGTTGGACGAAGCCATTCGCGAACTAAAAGGTGAAAAAAGCGGAAAACGTCGTGAAGTGGAAATTGATCTGCAGGTAAGTGCGTTTATTCCGGAATATTATATTCGTGACAGTGCCGTAAAGCTTGGTTTTTATCAACGCATTCAACAGGCAAAAGGTATTAGTCGGATTCATCTTTTGGAAGATGAAATGATTGACCGGTTCGGGGATATTCCAGAGGAAACGTGGAATTTGTTGCGTATCGCAGAGCTAAAAACGTATTGCTTAGATATTGGGATTCGCAGTCTAAAGCAAAAAGGCGGGATCGTGTCTTTACGATTTGAGCCAGATACCGGTATGGATATGGCGAAATTGACACAGCTGATGCAGAAATATAAACGGCAGATCACCTATGGCAGTGATGGCGGTGAACTGGTGGTACGGATTACAGTAGGCAGCGCTTCGGCGGAAAAATGTTTAGATTTGGTGAAATCGGTACTATTAGATATGGTTGCCATTGTGCAATAACGCAGAGTCTGTTATAATGAGTAAGCGAAAAAAATACTAATCGTATACGAATCAATAGATGAGGAGAGAAGCGTATGAAGAAAAAAATAATAGCGATCCTGTTAGTGGCATTTCTAACAGTAGGGCTTTTCGGGTGTGGTAGTAAAACACCGGCAGGAACAGTAGCTACTGTGAATGGTGTGGCAATTTCTCAGGAAGAACTGGATGTAAACTTTCATCAATTTATGCAGATGTATGAATCTTATGGTGTAGATACCAGTGATGAAACATTACAGATTAACTTACGTAACAGCATTCTGGAAAGTCTGATTGTACAGGAATTATTGGTACAGGAAGCGGCAAATCGTGAATTGGCTGTGAGTGATGAAGAAATAGAAGCGTATATTCAGGGTGTGAAAGATACGTATTATAATGGCGATGATGCGGCTTATACAGCTGCATTAGAGGAAAACGGGTACACTGCAGAATCTTATGCGGAAGCTGTGAAAGAACAGTTTTTAATTGAAGCGTTTCAGGATGCGCTGGTGAACAATCCGGAAATCGTAGACGTTGCGAAAGCACGACATATTCTAGTAGCAACGGAAGCAGAGGCACTGGATGTGATTAGCCAGTTGGATAACGGTGCAGACTTTGCAGCATTGGCCCAGGAAGTTTCTACCGACATGGGCTCTGCTGTAGATGGTGGTGACCTGGGGTATTTTGCGCTGAATGGTGATACCACATCTAAAATGGTGACCGAATTCTCTGATGCAGTACGTGCGCAGGAAATTGGTGTACACAGCAGCACACCTGTACAAAGTCAGTTTGGGTACCATATCATTTTAGTGGAAGACCGTGAATTAGAAGTGGATTTGTTAAGCAACCCAGAAAAATATAGTGCGATTTTACAGGGCATCTATAATAGTGGGCTTGATAATTTGGCAATGACATTAATGGAAGATGCAGAAATTGAAGTACTGATTGATACAACTACCATTGAAAGCGCAGAATAAGGGAGGAAACCTATATGCAGAAAGCAGAATTCATCGATAGTGTAGAAAAAATCAAAGAATTAGAAGAAGCGGCCAACGAAGGTTATGCACGTGCCCAGTTTAATTTGGCAATGTGCTACGAACAAGGCAAACTGGTAGAACAGGATTTAGACAAAGCAATCATGTGGTATAAAAAAGCAGCAGAACAAGGGAATCTGAATGCGTGCTATATTATGGGGAACCGTTACTACAATGGTGATGGTGTAGAGCTGGATTTAGAAAAAGCGTTTGAAAACTTCCAAGTAGCTGCAAAAAAAGGTCATATTATTGCACAGCAGTTTTTAGGCGAATGCTATACCTTTGGTCAAGGGGTAGAGCAGAATCTAGAAGAAGCTGCTGAATGGTATTTGAAAGCAGCCATGCGTGGTGCATTAGAAGCACAGGTAAACTTGGGTATTTGTTATAGCCAAGGTATGGGCGTCGAGCAGGACTATGTAGAAGCAGTGAAATGGTTCAAAGAAGCTGCAGAAGCAGGGCATCCAGCCGGAAAAATGAACTTGGCAATTTCCTACTTTGAAGGGGAAGGGATTGAACAGGATAAAGAAAAAGCAGTGGTGCTTTTGACGGAAGCAGCTGAATACATGGCAGATGCGCAGTATTTATTGGCGCAGTGCTATGAAAATGGCGAAGGTACTGCACAAGATGCGAACAAGGCGAAAGAATTGTATCAGCAGGCAGCAGACAATGGCATTGTAGAAGCCAAAGAATGGTTGGAGAATCAGTCTGCAGAATAACTGTATGCAGGAAGTAAAAAGCACGATATTCGAAAATTTCGGATATCGTGCTTTTTTGATGTATGATTTTGTGTGTTTGTGTATGGAAGAAAATTATTTGCGCAACAAGCTGCATACTGCGTTGGAGTATGCAACAGGATCATCAATTGGCATACCTTCAATCAACAGTGCCTGGTTGTACAGGATGCTAATCAGGCTAGATGCTTTTGCTTCGTCAGCGGTGTACATTGCTGTCAGTGTATCGAAAATTTCATGGTTTGCGTTAATTTCCAAAATACGGCCCATTTTTGGTACGTTGGAGTTTGGTACGGCAGACAATACACGTTCCATTTCTAAGGACAATGGACCGTCACTGGAGATGCATACCGGATGAGATTTTAGTCTAGTAGATAATTTTACCTCTTTTACTTTTCCTTCTAATGCCTGTGTGCAGAATTCCAGCAGAGATTTGTTGGCTTCGGTCCGTTTTGCAGATGCTTCTTTTTCTTCTGCGCTTTCCAAATCAATATCGCTATCTGCGGTAGATTTGAACGGTTTTTCTTTATAATCGCGCATCATTTTCAGTGCAAACTCATCGATGTCGTGCATCAGATACAGTACTTCATATCCTTTTTCAGTGAACATTTCCACTTGCGGCATCATGTCAATCTGTTCAGGTGTACGGCCACATGCGTAGTAGATATGGGTTTGGTCTTCTTTCATGCGTTCTACATATTCGCTGAATGTTACCAGTTTGCGTTCTGTAGAAGAGTAGAACATAATCAAATCCTGCAGCAGTTCTTTATGTGCACCAAAATCATTGTGACAGCCTGCTTTTAAGTTCAGACCGAAAGTTTCGTACAGTTTTTCATATTTTTCGCGGTCGTTACGCAATAATTTCAACAATTCAGACTTGATTTTTTTCTCCAAGCTGGTAGCAATCAGTTTCAGCTGACGGTCATGCTGCAGCATTTCACGAGAAATATTTAAAGATAAGTCCTGAGAGTCTACCAAACCTTTTACGAAAGCAAAATGATCCGGCAGCAAATCACTGCATTTATCCATGATTAATACACCGCTGGCATACAACTGCAACCCTTTTTCGAAATTTTTTGTATAGAAATCGTTGGAGGCATGCTGTGGTACAAAAAGTAATGCGTTATAAGTAGCAGACCCTTCGGTGTTGCTGTGAATCGTAGTGAGTGGCGCTTCGTAATCATAGTATTTTTCCATATAGAAGTTGTGATATTCTTCTTCGGTAATTTGCGCCGGCATCTTTTTCCACAGTGGGGTCATGCTGTTTACTACTTCGAGATCTACGTAGCTTTCCATTTCAAAGTTTTCAGGATCTTCCGGATGAGCAGGACGCTGATGTGTCATTGTCATGCGAATTGGATAGCGGATATAGTCAGAATATTTTTTCACCAATTTACGCAGTTTGTATTGGTCTAAATACTGATCATAATCTTCCTCTTCGGTAGAATCTTTCAATTCCATGATGATTTCAGTACCAATCATATCTTTGTCGCAAGGGATTACTGTATAGCCATCAGCACCGTCAGATTCCCACATATAACCGGTTGCAGATGCTTCACTGCGTGTGTACACAGTTACTTTTTTTGCTACCATGAATGCAGAGTAAAAGCCTACCCCAAACTGACCGATGATATCGATTTCATCTGTTTTTTCCTGAGTGTTTTTAAAGTCCAAAGAGCCGCTTTTGGCGATGGTGCCCAAATTGGTATGCAAGTCTTCTTCTGTCATGCCACAACCGTGGTCTGCTACTACGATGCGTCTGCCTTCTTTGTCAATTCCGATATCGATGGAAAGTGCATCACGGTTTAATCCTGTTTCGCCACGCTGCATCGCATTATAATAACGTTTATCAGTAGCATCGCTAGCGTTAGAGATAATTTCTCTTAAAAAGATTTCTTTGTGTGTGTAAATGGAGTTAATCATCAAATCCAGTAAACGTTTGGATTCGGCTTTAAACTCTGTCTTTGCTGTAGTGGTCATGAGGTTTTCGTCCTTTCCTATATAAAAATAAAATAGTTAACCGTTTTGTTAGCACTCCTTCTAGTTGAGTGCTAATAGCGTATATTGTAACGCGATATAGCAAAAAATGCAATAGCTTTTTGGGAAAAAACAAGGAAAAATACCGTTGTTGCTTGTATTCTGCTGCATTATCCAGTATACTTTTCAGTGATTGGAATTTTGATAGGAACCTATTGTATAAAGGGAGAAGAATAGGATGTATAAACATAAAATCATAGCAGTGCTTCTGCTGATTTGTTTTACAATGTGTTGTTGTACAACCGGATGTACCGAACGTGTAGCACCTGTGCAAGAACGTATATGGACCAATCCGGCATATACTGAGGAATCGTATGATGTCATTGTGATGGGTACTGAGCCAGAAGGGATTGCGGCAGCAGTAAGTGCCGCACGCAATGGTATGAAGACGTTATTGTTAGGGGAAGACCGTGCATTGGGCGGGCTTATGACGCTTGGGCGATTGAATTTTATTGATATGTGCGAAAGTCGTGATGGCACTATATTGACAAAAGGCTTTTTTCAGGAATTTTATGACGCGGTAGGCGGCAGTGCGTTTGATATTATAGAAGCACGTAATTTCTTTCTGCAGGTAGTTACCGATGAACCACTTTTGACATTGCGCACAGAAAATGATTTTGTAGCACCGATTATGGAAGGCGATACCATTGTCGGAATTGTGACCAATGAGAAGGGCATCGCACGCAGCTATTGTGGTGCGCGCATCATTGATGCCACAGTGGATGGCGATGTTGCAGCAGCAGCCGGTGTACCTTATACCTACGCCGGAGAGGATATTGGCGAACAAGAACGCCAAATGGGTGTCACATTAGTGTTTGAACTTTCCGGTGTCAACTGGAATAAAGTATGGATGCATTTGAACTGGCAGCGTTTAAAAGCAGAAGTATTCAAACAAGGGAATACCGATATGGGAGCAACCGACAAGACTGCTTGGGGATATACCAGCGAGGGCTATGCCTATGACCCAAAAGATGAAAATATGCGGTTAAGAGGGTTTAACATTGCTAGACAAAACAATGGCAATGTGCTCATCAATGCATTGATTATATTTGGTGTAGACCCGTTAAGTGATGCGAGCAAAGCAGAGGGGATTGCGCGGGCACAAGCTGAGATGGAATATTTGATTCCTTATATTCAGGAACACTTTGTCGGTTTTGAAAAAGCCGCACTGGAAGGCACTGCAGAGCAGCTCTATGTGCGAGAAAGCCGCCATATCATTGGGGAATACCAGTTAACCATTGATGATGTGCTAGAAAATCGTGATCAATGGGATAAAATAGCTGTAGGTGCATATCCGGTAGATGTACAGCCGACGGCTACACAAACTTACGGTACGGTTATTGGCAGCCCTGATAAATATGCTGTTCCGTTTCGCACGTTGGTGCCTTTAAAAGTAGAACAGTTGCTAGTGGTAGGACGGAGTGCTTCCTACACATCGCTAGCGGCGGGCAGCGCCCGTGTAATTCCGTTGGGGATGGCAGAAGGGGAAGCAGCCGGTGTGGCTTGTGCGTACTCGGTGCACCACGATTGTAGTTTCCGCCAAATGACAAAAGACAGCAATGCGATTTTATGGGTACAAGATACCTTGAAAGCGCAAGGTGCATATTTGCCTGATTTTGAAGTAGTGGATGAAATCATGCATCATTGGGCCTATTCAGGAGTAAAAGTGCTGCGTAGTTTGGGGATTCTAGATGGCGGTTATAACAATGACTACAAATTGGATGAGCCAATTAGTCGTTGGCGTTATCAAAATATGATCAATAATGTGTTGAAAAAAGCGGGTATCAATCAGCCATACATTGAAGTAAATGATACGCCACCGAACCGTCAAATCATTGGTACCACAGCAAGAGCGATTGCGACGCTGGAGGGTGTCAAATATCAAAATGATTATCAGGTATATATGCAAGCATTGATAGAACGGGGAATTATGACAGCGGATTTGGCGCTGTATTTTGCTGACGGTGAGAAAAATCCGAATGTGGCGGAGGTCGTACAGCTTATGGCAAACACTTACGAGTATTTGCAAGCAACGGTATAAGCGATCGCAATCTCTGCAAGGAGAGATATAACGGGAGATAAACAATATGAAAAAACAAAAATGGATTGCTGTGTTATTGTTGTGTGCCATCGCATTGTGTGGTGCATTTGGCTGTGATAAGGACAAAACCGTATCGAATGGCCCTGTGGAAACCGGAGTAGATTACGACGTGATTGTGGTTGGCGGTGATCCGGAAGGCGTTTGTGCGGCTGTTTCTGCAGCACGTAGTGGGTTGAAAACCTTATTGATTGAGGATGATGAAGCGTTAGGCGGTTTGATGACGTTAGGAAAATTAAACTTTATTGATATTTGTGAAAGTCGCGACGGTAAGATTTTGACCCAAGGCTTGTTTATGGAATTTTATAATGCGGTAGGTGGTACTGCATTTGAAATTGAAACTGCAAAACAATTTTTCTATGATTGGGTAGTCAAAGAAAAAAATGCAGAGTTAAAACTCAATACCTCTTTTGTAGCACCTTTGATGGATGGACAAACCATTAAAGGGGTTGTGGTAGAAGAAAATGGGGAAGAAAAAACCTATACGGCAAGTCGCATTATTGATGCAACCGTCGATGCTGACGTAGCGGCGGCAGCCGGTGCACCATATACCGTTGCAGGGGAAGATATTGGTCTGAAAGACCGTCAAATGGGCGTTACTTTGGTATTTGAATTATCCGGTGTGCATTGGGATGCGGTAGTAAATTACTTAGAGAATGATGACAATACCGGAACTGGTGCTACAGAAAAAACCGCTTGGGGGTACACACGGGAGGGCTATGGATATGAGCCGCAGGATCCTTTGATGCGTATGCGTGGTTTTAATGTGGCACGGCAGGAAAATGGCAATGTGTTGATTAATGCCTTGATTATTTTCGGTGTAGACCCAATGAGCAGTGAAAGCAAAGCACAAGGCATTGCCCGTGCACAAAAAGAGTTGGAATATATTGTTCCTTACGTTAGAGAACATTTTGTTGGCTTTGAAAATGTGGAATTGGTAGGTACTGCTACACAGCTCTATATTCGTGAAAGTCGCCATATCATCGGGGAGTATCAGTTGACCATTGATGATGTATTGGAAAATCGTGACCAATGGGATAAAGTTGCTATCGTAGCATATCCTGCTGATATTCAGCCATCTGCAGGGCAAACCTATGGGACTGTGGTAGGCAGCCCTGATCGATATGCGATTCCGTTCCGGAGTTTAGTGCCACTGGATGTTGAAAATATGCTGGTGATTGGCCGCAGTGCATCGTATACTTCCTTGGCAGCCGGAAGTGCCAGAGTGATTCCGGTAGGGATGGCTGAAGGGGAAGCGGCAGGTGTAGCGTCTGCATATTCGTTGCAAGAACAAATTAGTTTCCGCGATATGACCTCTAATGAAGAAGCAATCTCTACTGTACAGAATACATTGAAAGCACAAGGGGCATATTTAGATGATTTTGAAGTGCATGAAGCATTTATGGATCATTGGGCATATCCAGGCGTAAAGGTGCTTCGCAGTTTAGGTTTGATGGACGGCGGCTACAGCAATGAATATGGCTTAGATAAAGAATTGACCAGTGGTCGTTTGCAGAATCTAGTGAATAACACTATGGCCAAAACCGGAAAGCCAATCGAGAAAGTACTAGATGTAGCAGATCCTATGACCTATGACAATTTGATTGCAATTGTAGCAAGGGTAGCCAATGTCGGTGGAGACCATTATGAAGTGCGTATAAGTGCTTTGCAAAATGCAGGCATTGTGACAGATGAAATTTTATCGCACTTAGGGGAAGCAAATGAGAAGCCGTTGATTGGCGATGCCGTAATGTTAGTGGCTAATTTGTATACTTATCATATAGAACAACAATAAAAGGTTACTTGTAGCAAGTGTAGTTTATATGGTACAATAAAGTGTTGGAAAATGAATTGGTATACTGGAGGATGTATTATGTTAGAACGTTTACAGCTTTTAGAAGATAAATACGAAGAATTAAATCAGAAAATGGTGGATCCAGAGGTACTGGGGAATCCGGCTGAATTGAACAAACTTGCGAAAGCACAGTCCGATTTGGAAGATGTGGTAATTGCATTTCGTCAGTACAAAAAAGTATTGACCGAATTGGAAGATTCCAAAGCAATGCTGCAGGAAAAACTAGATCCTGAAATGGATGAAATGGTGAAAATGGAAATCAAAGAGTTGGCGGAACAGAAAGAAAATCTGGAACAAGAACTGACCATTCTGTTGTTACCAAAAGATCCAAACGACAGCAAAAACGTTATCATGGAAGTACGTGCAGGTACTGGCGGTGATGAAGCTGCATTATTTGCTGCCGATTTATATCGTATGTACACTCGTTATGCAGAGGCGCAGGGTTGGAAAACAGAAGTTATGAACACCAACTATACAGATGTTGGTGGTTACAAAGAAATCACCTTTATGATTACCGGGAAAGGTGCATATAGCAAATTAAAATTCGAAGGCGGCGTACATCGTGTACAGCGTGTTCCTGCTACAGAGGCCAGTGGTCGTATTCATACATCGGCAGCAACTGTAGCGGTGTTGCCGGAAGCAGAAGAAGTAGAAGTAGAAATTAACATGAATGATTTGCGTATTGACGTATTCTGCTCTAGCGGTCCTGGTGGTCAGTCTGTAAATACCACACAGTCTGCAGTACGTGTAACCCACTTACCAACTGGTTTGGTAGTATCCTGTCAGGATGAAAAATCTCAGCAGATGAACAAAGAAAAAGCAATCAAAGTATTGCGTTCTCGTCTGTTGGAAAAATATCAGCAAGAAGCAC
>JAEIGA010017622.1_pt1 | contig 10882 bp, 24 predicted proteins | sample 9270691 | NCBI WGS metagenome assembly JAEIGA01 (sample SAMN17057246, study PRJNA624740) | gut metagenome | biome: biome; isolation source: fecal sample | host: Bos grunniens | place: China: Xizang | collected 2019 | reverse complement strand
TCCATTTTCAAATGTAATTGATTTAATCTTTTCAACGTCATCTAATCCTGCAAAAGCTATTTCATTACCATTAATCAGTAACTTAATACGCATATCAGACTCGTTTACTTTGAAGTACTTATTTAAATTCCATTGGTTTATTACTTGTTTTAACAACGGAAATGTACTCTTTCTATTGGTATCTCCGGTTTGTCTTACTACTAAAAGATTACATCGCTTACTTGTTAGCAGCTTATATATATATCTTTGAGCAATAAAAAAAGACTTTCCAGACGATCCACCACCATAGAAAATCAAATATCTATCTTTATTATTCAAATACGGATAATAAACATCATTAAATACTCTTTTCTTAATCTTTATATCTATTGTAGGCATATTATCACTCTTCTATATCAATATTAAGTGTTATATCTGTATCTACATCTGCTTTAATCTCTTGTTTATCTACCCAATTATAATTATTTTTTAATGAGAAGATAACTCCAGCAGTATTACCACCTTTGAATAATTGTTTTTCTGCATAACTCTCTACTTTTAACTTAGCTTTTTTAATCGTGTCAACGAACTCTTCTCTTTCTTCATAGTTAATTAAACCTTGTCTAGTTAAATCTAATGCTAATGCTAAACCAGTGATAGTATATGGTTCTTCTTTTGTATCACAATCTTCGAAGTACTTATCTATTAATACTTGTAAGTCTTCTACGCTCTTATATTGTCTTGGTGCTGCCATAGTGTATCACTCCTTAAATTCTATCCTCTCATATATTTCTTCTTTATGTTGGCTTAATATAAATGTTATAATCGCTAATGTTCCTATTACTAATGTAATAAATATACCTGCTATATATTTCATTTATACCACCCTCTTTTAAATGATTACTTTTATCTTTCTTTTAGTGCCATCTAATACTGCTTCTGTTGGTGTATTATCTGTTGGACTAAATCCTAGCTTCTCTCCATATCCACCATACTCTAAGAATGAGTTAGTCATTAAATAGTGCATTTGCTTTTTATTTAATGTATTGTTTCCGTAGTCTGGTATGTATATAGCTCCTTTAGTACTTAATGGTTTGTGTGTATGTCCCATTATATATAAGTCTGCTATTACTGTTTGACTCATTTCTTCTAGTCTGTTAGCTTTGCTTCCAACCTTTCGTCCACCACCTGATCCGTGGTATCCTGTTATTTGATAACACATCGGAACTTTACGTCCGTGTTGTTTTTCTCCAAATCTTAAAAATAAATACCACCAGCCGTTAGTATATCTGTCTTCTATACCTAGTTGTTTTGCTACTAAATGAATAACATCTATATTTGTTTCTTTTGTTATTCTATCTTCGTGGTTTCCTGTTCCAATAACTAATATCTTATCTTTTATTGGTTCTAGTATTTCTACTAATTTTAAAATTTGCTCCATTGGTGTTAGCTCATCTGAATATACATCACTCTTACTATTTTTAAGTGCTGTATTACATAAATCTCCGTTTAGTATAGTGTACACATTTGGAGTATCTTTTATTGTTTGTAATACTTCTTTAAGCATTTTTAAATTACTTAACTTGTCTCCTATATGTACATCACTAATAGGTATTATTCTTAATTCTTTTAAATCTTTACCTAGATTTACGTTTATTATCTTCATAGCCACCACCTCTTTAGATACTGTATAACCCTCTACTGGTCTGTTGTTGTATCTACCCCAGTTCCCTTTATGCTCCCTTTTTTTGTTCTTTATTCTTTCTTTATATATCTCAATGTGTATTCTGGTTTTATTATCTCTTTGCCTTTTTTATTTCTCTTACCTGAATACTCACGTTCGAACGATTCTAATATATCGTATATATATAATATGTTTTCTGGATCTAAATATCCTTTTATGTTTTGGTCTATCATTTCTGATGTAATAGCTAAAAATCTATCATAATCGTAATTTTCTATTAAATGTAAGTAAGGGTGTGCCGACTTACCACATAAGATAGCACCATTTTGAACCGTTATCGGTCCACCATTCCTTCTTGGTACTATTAAATGATGATATGTATATATATCGCCTTTTTGGAGAGAATAGCCCATAAAATCTATGCCTTTCTCTTTTATTCCATACTCATTAATCATTAAAGACGTAATATATTTCATTTCCAACCCCACAAAAAAAGACCTTTAAAGGTCCGTTATTCTTTTATTAAGTACTGCATAAACTATTTATATATCTTTAGTACAAATAATCTATACACTACCTAAAAAAAGATAGTGTTGGCTTTTATATTCCGTTTTTGAGGTGAACAAAAATGTGAAATACTAATACGTGAATTACTTCACAATATAATAATATCTAAAATATCTGGTCAAAGTTGGTCAAATTATCACTTTTTTAAACTTTTTTTAAATTTTCTTCATTTTACCCCTTGACTATTAAACCTAAAAGGTGTAATATATAATTAACGAAAGGCAAACAAGACCTTTCAAAAAATTTTAAACTTAATTAAACCTAAAAGGTTTACAGAAAAGAGGAAATAATAATGAGAAATGCTAACGAATTAATTAACGCTTGGGAAACACTAGGAAAATACGGAAAACAAGAAATCACTTTTACAATGATCCGAGAAGATGACAACAAACTAAATAACATTTTAGAACTTATCAAGTCAATGCCTAACTTCAACGGTAAAGATAATCAAGTTGTTGCAAACAGACTAAAACACTTAATCACCACATTACCTAAACGCTTCTACAACGAAGGTAATCCAAACAACGGAAGTTACTTATTCGACCACATCACACTAAAAGGCGATGACACAATAATATTAAGAACTGCTGGTTTAGTTAAAGAAGATACACAAGAAACATTAAAGGCAGTTAAAAGATTAGTAGATATATTCGGTAGAGAAATGAACGCAGATGAAAGAACAGTAAAAACAGAATACTACGGATACAATATGCACGAAACAACTATCCGTTTATGGTGGGATTAAGGCTAAGGCCTTTTCCCTTACCAATAGAAAGAAGGATTTATATGAAAAAATTAGTATTTAGAAAATGGACTCAAAGCGTAGTTGTAGGAATTGGTTTTATAAACCTTTTCCTGCTAACTTCTTTAGATATACAAGATTTAGGAGCGTTTGCAATTAGTAAACTTATAAATATAGCTTTAATGGCAATATGTGCTTTATTAATGGCAAAGTACGGAAGAAAGGAAGAATTTTAAAATGAATGAAAATAAAGATTTGCAAGTAATCTATAACTATCTAATTAACGATGTATCTAACGAGGAAATAAGAGAATTAATCATTTATCTAAAGCATTATATCATTAATGAAGAAGCAATCGAATTTGAGCTTAAAAAGACCGATTTTGAACGTTTTAAAAGCATTGTATCGTTATTTATCTAATTAAATATATTTTTTTGTACAAAATTAAACCGAAAGGGTGTATAATGTTGCTAAGGAAGTGAACAAAATGAGTGTGAATAAAGAAAGAGATTTAAAATTTATAAAAGATTTTAGCAAAATAAAAATTACTACCATCTGTAAAGAGTTAGGTATTAATAAATCTAATGTATGGGCCGGTAATGCTTCAGAAGAAGCTATTAAAAAGGTTCGTGAAGAATTAGAACGAAGAATAAACGAATTAAATAAACAATAGAAAACGACTAGATATATTCTAGTCTTTTTTCTTTTTAATAAATATCTCTCTTTTTAGTGTACTTCTTATATATTCTTTGACAAGTACTTATACTGAATGGTGTATTACAAGCTATATATAACCACGTTTTACCGGATTCTTTTAAGTATATTACTTTTTGTTCCCACTCATTGTACTTGTTTATACGTTCTAGTTCTTTATTTAAGTAATCTTCTAGTAGTCTTATTTCATCTTGAACAAAATCAATAGCAGGATCTAACTTTTCATTTTTAATTACATACTTATCATATACACTTTCACGCTTACCACCTAATACACTAACTTCTTTTAGCTGTGTTGCTTTAGGTTGCGTCATTAAAAAGGCCTGTTCCTTCTTCTCCAGAAGATATTCTAAGTTGTTGTTTAACTCCTCTATTTTACTTTTTATTTGAGTAATACTCATATTTAATAATTCGTCTGCATTCATTAAATCCACCTACCAATTAACTCTTATATCTTTAACGTCTAGTTTGTATATTTTTATCATCAACCTTAACCCCAAGAATTCATTTACCGGTATCTTTCCTTTTAGATATAAAACCTTATCTTTTATATCATACTCCGGATAATACCTTTTAAATTTATCTAGGATTATTTTCATAGTACCCACTTTCTATACGTTCCAGAGTTCTATTTATTTTAGCTCTTATTTCTAACATTAGTTCTTCGTCAGTTATTTCATAATTTTCTTTTATTTGTTTTAATAGAATATAAACATCAGCTAATTCTCCCTTTAAATCCTTTATATCTCCTATACCTTTTTCAAAAAGAAGTATTTCATCTGTAAGTTCGTTTACTTCTTCTGCTAGTTTTCTTCGTTGATTCTCATATCCAAAATGTTCGAATATCTTTAAACAATCTTCTTTCCACATATTACTCTCCACCTAATAAAGTGAATAATTGAAGCACTATTACAAATATAGCTGTTATAACTACTACGAACGAAAACCAATTAAAGAAATCCCAAGTGATCCTAACTTCATCATAAGTACATACATCTTGAATTATTGTTTCTCCAAATCTGTCATAGACATATAGACAATCTTCGTTTAAAAATTCCTTATTCACTCTTATATAACCTTTCTATTAATTTTAATAACTTTTTAGCATTTACATTACCAAATACATTTTTATGTACTTCTATATGTGTTTTTAATGCTTTTAGTATAAGTTCTTCTCTTTTTTTGAGAAGTTCTTCTAGTTTCATACTATTTACCTTTCTCTTTATACTTTGATTTATATTCTCCCCTAACTGCTTTACTGATATTACATAATAATTCATCTATTGCCATACAATATAATTTAGCGAATTTAAAAGCACATAACATAACCAATAGAAACAACACAATTAATATTAAATCGCCTAATAATTCCATATCTATTTACCTTTCTTTAATTCATTTATTGCTTTAATTAGTTCGTTTATTTTTTGTTCGTGAGCCATTAAACAACTTGATATATACGCTTCATTCTCTTTGGCTGGTCGAACTGGAAGTATATAATCACATTCTAAATACTTTATCTCTTTATCTTCTTCTATATCTTCATCACTACGAAAGTGTTTAGCAAAATCATATTTTTCTACTGGGAATATAGATACACCATCTTTGTTTGGAACAAATCCATGACCATTAGTTACAAAACCTTCTTTTTCCTTTGGTTCTTCTATTATTTCTAGTTCGTCAGTTAAATGATGAATAATATCATAAACATCACCCATAAGATAATATTCTCCATCATAATAATCTTTTTTAAACACATCATATTCCAAAATATATCTGCAACCATCCATTGGAGTATATGCAATTTCCTTCGGTACTTCTTCCCCATTTGCTATTTTATTTAATAATTGAATCACAGTTATTTTATTCATTTACATACCTCCATATATATTTCCCAGCTCTTTTTGACCTTCCACTACAACAATTACATATACTTGTAACAGATATTCCAAGTTGTTTTTCTATTGTTGAAATGCAATCCCATTTTTTTATAAACGTTCCATCTAAACTATATTGATTCACACATTTAGAATTAGGGTGTTCTTTATCAACTTTTCCACTCCAAGCAGGTTTCTTCAAACCTAATCTATATGCTTCTTTGTTGTTATGGCTATAAGTACACCACTCAAGATTGTCTAGCGAATTATTTAATATATCGCCATCAATATGATTAATACAAGGTAAATTATTTGGATTACGTTTAAAATTTTCCATTAGTAACCTATGCAATGTTCTTCTGTACACCCTTCCAAATCTCATCAAGTTATAAGTTATATACCCTTGTTGATTTTTACTCGGTGTAAGTATTCTTTCTTTTGTGCCTTTATAAGTTCTTGTGCTTTTTACTTCTCCAAGTTCATTTATAAAGTAACCTTCAAACCCTTTTATAGGTTTCCACTCTTTCATTCTTACACCACCTTATATTGCATTGATTCAAATTGTTCTTTTGTTACTATTGATAATAATTTCATATGCTTCCCTTCAATTTCTTCTTTTGCTACCTCTAATTCTTCTTCATTAAAAATAGAAACAACATAATTATCATAAAATTTAGTTCCACTTTCATTTGTTAAATGTGTTCTTAATTCTTTAAATTTTATAATATCTCCTACTTCTATAAGATCTATTATGTTATGACTTGCTTTAACTATCTCTCCAAATTGGTTGTTATTTAATGAATAACTTTTTTCTCCCCATTCTTCAGTTATCACATTATCAAAAAAAATCCAATCTTCGTAAATTTTGTCAATTCTTGCTATGTATCCGTATTTAGTCCTTGCATACATTCCTACTTCTAATTTCATTTATTCACTCTCCACAATCCAATATCTTTTAAAACTTGTTTTACTTCCCCATCTATTCAAACCAGTTTCAAATTTACTTTGAATATTAATTCCGTCCCTTTTTAAATCTCTTATTGCTTCTCTTAATGAGAACGTTCCTAAATCTCTATATGCTTCTAGTCCTGAAATACTTCCGAACTCTTTCATATAGTCATATACTCTTTCTTTTATTGTTTTTTTCATATTTTTCACTCCTTAACTTATTTCATAATCGAATATCGTTGTTTGTTGCTCTTGTTCTTTGTTAATTCTTTCACAAGCGATTTTATAATAGTTTTCGTCTAGTTCTATTCCTATGAAATTTCTATTTAATTCTTTACAAGCTACTCCAGTTGTTCCACTTCCCATAAACATATCAAGTATCATATCTTTTTCATTACTTGAATTTTCTATATAAGTTTTAACTAACTCTACATATTTACAAGTTGGGTGTTTATATAATTTTTTATCTTTTTTATTTGTTTGCTTAATTTTATATTTACATTTGGTTTGATAACTTCCACCGACTAATACACCACTTTCTCTTACAAATAAAATATAATCAGTATCGTTTAAATATGTATTATTGCAAAATGGTATGGGATTTGTGATATGTTCCGTTAATATGTCAATAAAAACATCTTTTGATTTAAAATAGTAAATTAAATCACATAACAAATCTTTATTGCAATAAATATAACAATTCCATTTTTTTAAAACTCTCTCACATTCGTCCAATATTTTAAAATCAAAACCATTTTTAATATTTTTAATATCATTTTTAAATATATCTCTGTTTTTAAATCCACCTGCAATAGCTTTAAATCCGTTACCAATAATTTTGTAGGGTGGATCGGTTACAATTAAATCTATGCTTTTATCTGGTATATTTTTCATTAACTCTAAGCAATCGCCTTGTTTTAAATCTATCATCAAGCCCTCCAACTATTTTTTAAATTTTCTAATTCTTCTGGTGGTAAAACCTCTATATTTAATACTTTTGCTTCTGATACAATGCCATCAACCAAGATACTCATTTCTCTTGTATCGTATTCACTAGAACCTTTATAAACCTTGTAATGAGTAAATTCTTTTCCGTTTAGTGTAGATGTACCAGCTACTTCGTAATACTTGAAATAACCGGCTACATCTATACTAGATAGAACGCTTACTATCTCGCTTTGGCCGTATCTTCGTAACATATCTAAATAAATATCTTCTTTGTTTGCTCTTAATACGTCTGCTATCTTTGTAATTAGTACCCAAGCATAACCATTACTATTAAGGCTTCTTTTTTCTTTGTGTTCCTTTAGTTCTATATCTATTTCTTCAAGCGATTGTATCTTGTTAAATTCTTCACTTAATAAATCGTACTGACTATGTAATTGAATAACTATCTTTGGTTTATGACTTATGTAATCTAAATCAATCGTTTCTATTCTTCCTTTGAAAAGCATTGTTACACCTTCTCTACTAATCCATCGTTTATTAAGTCATAAAGTAAATCTAAATTCGTTAATATCATTGTGTAATCTCTTACATCAATGTAAATTCCTTTTGGCGTGTAACCTTCATCTGTATCAGATCTCCAGATAAATAATTCACATTCTTCGTTAAGGGAAGAATAACATTCTCCGTTTTTTCTAAATCCGTATTTTTTTAAGGTTTCTACCGGAACATTTGATTTAACTTTCAACATAAGGACCTCTAAAACGGTAGGTCTAAATCACTAAGTTCTACTTCATCAGCAAATGATTTAAACGGATCATCTTCATTCATAACTTTTTGCACTACTTCACTATCACTCATATCTGCAAGTGGTTTTCTTGCGTTCTCGATTGTTTCTTCGATTTTTTCGAATTCGCTGCAAAAGATATAATCAATAGTCTTTTTATCTTTGATATAGAAGTCTAACCAAGCTTTCTTGATGTAAATCTTTGTTTTATCTTCTAGTTCTACACCTTTTTTAAATTTAATGTCTTTGTATCCGTTGATGTATTTCCCTTCTACATCTTTCTTTGATAAACCTACTTTATAAAACGTTCCATAATCGTTTACATTCTTAAAAATTGTTACTGGATATTCATTACTAATATTCATATTCTATTTTCCTTCTTTCTAACTTTCTAAATTGATACCAGCATTTAAGTAATTATCTATAATGTCGTTTCTTAAATTTTCGTCTGTACCTGCTCTATCTAAGGCTAATTTACCGAATTTATAATGACTACATTCATATACTACTTGTTGATTTTTTGGTACTACATCTTTTATTTTTGTGTTTTGGTTATATAATTCGTGCCAATCGTTACTTTCCATATTTAAAGTCTTTAACTTGTATTCAAGCTTGAATAATTGATGTAATGTCATTTCTTCTAACGAAGTCCATAATTGATTTTCTACAATATCGTTTAAGGCTGCTTTAACAACTCCCATTTTTCTCATTAAGTCACCAATACACACTTTTACAATGTAAATAGCTTCTTTTTCTGTAATGAACATATTTTCGTATATTTCATACATCTTTTTGTTTTCTTTGTTTCTTTCAACATCTTCAGCACTTGCGATAGACGTATCTACTCCGAACCCTGCAAATCCTAATCCTCTACCAACACTTGAAGTTTCGCAGTTTTCTATCATTGATGTTTTATTGATATAATCTTTTTTAGCGTCGCCAGTAAGCATTTCACTAGCTGTACCAGTTGCTAAAACTCTGTCATTTTCATCTTTTACTATTGTTTTAACTCTTACGTAATCATCTTTTATTTCTTCTATTTCTGTAATTATTTGACCTGTTGGATATACCTTCCTAAACGCTTTAATTCTTTCGTTTACTTGTGCGTATCCTTTAGTTCCTAATTTTATTGATTCGATTTCTTCATTTGCTTTTGCTATTTGGTCATAGCTAACTTTTAATTTTTCTTCCATATTCCCACCTCTAAATAAAATCTCTATCACTTATTCCGTATTGTTCACTTACTGGAATAGCTCTATAATTTTCTTTTACATCTTCTTCTAATCTTACATACGCTTCTTTTAGATACTCTATTTCGTCATCTAAATCTTCTACTTTTCTAAATACTTCATCTAGCGTTACAACGTCTTTATCGAAGTATCTTCTATAAAAGTTATCTTCTAAATTAATCATTATTTTTTCCATTTTGTTCTCTCCTATTTCTAATTAATTTCTCGTTCAATCTATACTTGAATCTTATTTTTTCGTTTCTAAAAACCATAGTTCCACAATGTTTGCAGATATATTTATCTTCGCCCCACAACCTTTGTGTATGCCCACAATGTTCGCAGTATGCTGAGTCGGCTTTCACTATTTTTACTTTAGTTTCATCTTCTGAAAATAAATAACTACTATAATCAGCTTTTGTAATTTTCTTTATTTTCATATTTAAAATATGTGCTGCCCCTGTTTTCTTGAGGAGTTCCTTTCTTTAATGCAATCACTTGATCTAGTTGTTTATCTGTTAAAAAGTATTTGTCTTGCATATAATCGTTAAGTATTTCTTGTGGTTCTTTAGTCTTTATTAATTTCTTTAATTCCGTTTTTCTCATTTTGTAACCTCTCTATTTCCCACTCTTTCCATTGAAGTTCTTCTTCTAATTTCAAGATATGGTTGTTCAATATTTCTAATACTTTTACAATTTCCATTTTCAAAACCCCTCAAATTGTGATATAATTCACATAGATATTTTTAAGGAAAGCTACTAATTACTTAGCAGCTTTTTCTTTTGTTGTAATATTTACTTGTTGTTGCTCTGCATATAATTTAATTAGTATCTCTACGGCTTTCTTTATTTGCTCTTGTGTCATAAGCTTTTCTTCTTTCCGTATTTTTCTTTTAATCTTTGTTGTAACTCCGGATTAGGTTGATATTCCGTTTTAAATGGTTTCATTAACTCTTCCATTTCGGCCAATTCTTCCGGTGTCATTTCTTCTTTTTCTATTTTTTGATTAATCCATTCTGGAACTATTTCTTTTCTAACAGGTTTGCTGTTATAAGAAGTAGTTCTTTTTTCTTTTAACTCATAAACATCTTTCCAACTATTAACGATAGAGTTTTCTATCATTTGATATTTAACGTTATCAGGATATTTATTAAGTTTATTGATAAGAGTTTTTATTGCTCTATCACTATTAACTGCTTTTAATTTCTTTCTTACTTCTATAAATTCAAGAAATATAGAATTCAATTCAGCGTTAGCGAAATATTCTTTATCTATATCTATATCTATAACTCTATTCTCTTTACTCTTATCTCTATACTCTATCTCTTGTCGGACATTGTCCTCGCTTTGTCCTATCTGTAATTGTTTTTGCTTTTCTCGGTAGATCCTTTTCTTTTCGGCCCACTTGGATTC